>ENA-OWOG01000075-OWOG01000075.1-gut-metagenome-genome-assembly--contig:-NODE-75-length-58889-cov-41.518653_pt1 | contig 58889 bp, 56 predicted proteins | sample MGYA00248249_ERZ651793 | MGnify/ENA primary metagenome ERZ651793 (study PRJEB26908, sample SAMEA4031700) | gut metagenome | biome: gut; feature: normal infant; material: stool | place: China | collected 2015... | reverse complement strand
ATTTGTATAGTAATGTATTAACTTGTATATACATCTATATACTACACAAATATTTTTCGGCGTGAAGAGGCTTGCTCGTATTTTTTTAAAAAAATTGAATAAGCTCATGAATTAAATTAATTTATTTTTATATCTGACATAAAAAAAGCACATATCTTCTAACAAGACATGTGCTTTTTAATCAGTAAACTATATCTTTTTAACGTTGAATTAACTCAATGATATAGCAACTTTTGAGCTGTTTTTTTGGAAAATTGATTGATATGACACCAGATTTTTTCTCAATTTTTAGCGTCTCATGAGCAGCAAGCTGAACGGAATGCTCATCAACGTTCACTTCCGTTTCACCACCCTGATTAAAAATAAAAATCAGGTCTGCCGAGCTTATAAATGCCTGCTCCGCTGCCTCATTCAACCACTGAAAACGGGCATGAAACTTTGCAGGATCATAAATTAAATTTAAATCCCGAATTGCACCGTCTACCAGTTCACTTTGGACCTGACTTTCACCATGAAAAGCAAAAATATCGCCCTGTTTCAGCTTTTTGGCAGGAAGGTCATCGACATGCAGTACCATGCCCTGCCCATCGAGTACGCTAATAATGCGTTGCTTATTTGGAAATAACGAAAATGGTCCGGAAGTTGTTACATCTGCCATCGAAATGCGCCACTCAAAGTCGGCTTCACCTTGGCTTCGAGCAATTTCTAAAGTAAAGCCTGCACCATTTTTCCAAAGCATTTTTGTATATTGATCGGCCCTGATCAATTTAATCATGGATTAAATTTCCCTTCGAGATAATAGCGACTGCCCGGATAAATCAATCGTGCACTTGAAATGAGTTGTTTGTTTGACCATGTGCGACGACGGATCAGTAAACACGGTTCAGCTTTAGTAATCTTTAACCACTTACACTCTTGAGGTGATGCTAAAACGGCCTCAACAATGTGTTCACCTTCTGTCACGGGTGCTTTTGCCATGAGGTAAGCATTTGGGGTAATGGTTTTAAAATCTTGTTCTAAATAATCTGGAATCAGTGCTGCGTCAACTAAACGATCTTCGACCTGAACAGGTACATCATTTTCATAATGCACAATAATCGAGTGAAATAATTTTTGTCCTTCACGAGTCTGCATTAACACGCTTTGCTCTGCATTTGCATAAATTTGTTCTAAGACTAAAACTTCAGCGTGATGCTTATGGTTTCGTGCAATAATCTCATCGGCAATATTGTTAATTTGAAAAAGTGCAGTTCGGCCTTGCCCTTCAGCAACGAAAGAACCAACACCCTGAATTCGAACAAGTAAGCCTTCGGTCGTTAACTCACGCAGCGCACGGTTTACCGTCATACGGCTACAGCCGAGTTGATTAACCAGTTCACTTTCCGAAGGAATTTTTTTATTTACAGCCCAAGAGCCTTCATAAATCTTTTGTGAAATCAGCTGTTTTACGCGCTGATATAAAGGAACTGGACTATCAGCTTCAATCGAAAGCTCAGTATGTTCTTGTTTTGATGTTCTGGGCATAACAAATACTCAAAAAGGCAGCAGGCAAAAAGGTATTTTAGTTGACATGCTATGTATATACAACCACATACAACATGTTAATTTAGAATTAAATATATTTTAAAAAGTTTAAAAAATAAACATAGCTCGACAAGAGCTAATTTAAAGTTTTATGTAGAGAAATTCAAATATATAAAGGCTTTATCAATATTTATTTAATAGTTATTTCTGCTAAGCCAGTACCCCATCCTAGAAAACAAAAATATCATTTTTTCTGGTTTACGAAATGATGCTTAAAATTTTTATTTAAAATAACTGATCGATAGTATTCTTCTGCCACACAGTATATTAATAAAACTGGAAGCACATCGAATGCGTAATTATAAAATAGATATTCTTCGAGGAATTTCTATCCTTTTGGTTCTTTTACATCATTTTAATATTCCTTATAAACTTAAAGATACATGGTTAGGTTTTGATTTTTTAGGTGAAGCATTTAGCACAGTCATCGCAAGAAATGGAAATTATGGCGTCACCATGTTTTTTGTGATTTCGGGTTTTTTAATTACCCATCACACTTTAAAACGAGACAAACAATTTTCTGCAATTAACCTCAAGCATTTTTATATCCGACGGGCAGCACGTATTTTACCGTGTCTGGTATTACTCATTTTAGGTGTAAGCATACTTGGTTCATTTGACTTAAAACCCTTTATGAACCAAGCACCGAATGGCATTGAGGTCTCTTATCCTTTAACCATATTTGCAGCCTTAACCTTCTGGATGAATATCCTGATTATTAAATTTGGTTGGGTAAACTACGCTTTGGGCGTGTTGTGGTCGCTCTCTGTAGAAGAAGTTTTTTACTTTGTTTTTCCATTATTGTGTCTACTCACCCGTAGTAATAAGGTCTTTATTGCTGTACTTGTTGGAGTGATTTTATATGGGCCTTATTTTAGGTCTCTCCATTTTGGAGAAGAAAGCGGCGCTTATTTATATCATTATTTTTCAAGTTTTGATGGTATAGCGGTGGGCTGTTTAACGGCGATTTTTTCTCATAAATATCAGCCAAATTGGACCTATAAAAAACCTCTTTCATGGTTGATTATTTTGAGTATGACCGCTCTATATTTATATGCGCCCATTAAAGAAGTGAGTACATGGGGTATCAGCTTATTTGCTCTTGCCACAGGTTTACTCATTTTGTGTTTCCAACATCCTTCCGAAACACAAGCACATAATCTATTTACCAAAGTGATAGTCAGGTTGGGGCAAAGAAGTTACGAAACTTATTTGTTTCATCTGGTTGTGCTGGGCCTTATGAAAGTTGCTTTTGTTCCGGCTCAAACCGACTCTAGCATCAAAATTATGCTTTTAATTGGCTATTTGGTTCTGACTTTTATCATTAGCGCAGCAATAGAAAAATACTATTCCACCCCACTTAACAGCTACATTCGAAAGGTTTTTATTAAAGATAAATCATAAAAAATAAGCCCCTTGAAAATGGGGCTTTTTTATTAAGCGATCAACATCGTTTCATCATCTTGCTTAAAAGGATTAGACCAGCTCTGCCAAACTTGCGGACCTAAAGCCATTTCTTCATCGCTTAACAAGCAGCTATCTAAGCGTTGTATTAAAGCTTGCTCATCCATTTGCATACCAATTAAAACCAGCTCCTGACGCGCATCACCTGTGCGGGCATCCCAGTTTTTCTTAATTTCTTCAATACTGGCGAGGTCACTCGGCCAGTCTTCTTCTGCAACGGCTGCCCACCAATAACCAGCTAAACCGTGTCGAGCCATTGCTCCCGCTTGTGACCATGAGTAAGCCAATGTCGGTTCGGCAGCCAACCAGAAAAAGCCTTTGGAACGCACAACTCCCGGCCATTCAGCCTGTACCAAATCATAAAAACGTTCTGGATGGAAAGGTCGGCGGGCACGGTAAACAAAGCTACTAATGCCATACTCTTCAGTTTCAGGTGTATGCTCGCCGCGTAACTCTTTTAACCAGCCCGGTGCTTGGGCAGCTTCATCAAAATCGAATAATTGCGTATTTAAAATTTTATCTAAAGCGATCTTTCCAAATTGAGCAATTTCAATTCGGGCACGCGGGTTTAGAGTTCTTAAAATGGCGATAAGCTGATCTTGCTGAGCCTGATCAATCAAATCAATTTTATTCAGTACAATCACATCGCAAAACTCAATCTGATCGATAAGAAGGTCAACCACAGTTCTCTCATCTTGCTCACCTAATGATTCGCCGCGTTGTTGTAGGGAGTCAACTGAACTGTAGTCTTTAAGAAAGTTAAAAGCATCGACTACCGTAACCATAGTGTCGAGTCGAGCAAACTCATTGAGTGAGTTTCCATCTTCATCTTCAAAAGTAAAAGTTTCTGCCACAGGTAAAGGTTCTGAAATGCCTGTTGACTCAATCACCAATTGGTCAAAGCGTCCTTCATTGGCTAAACGTCTCACCTCAACCAATAAATCTTCTCGTAACGTACAGCAGATACAGCCATTACTCATTTCAACCAGTTTTTCATCTGTTCTTGAAAGCTCTGCCCCACCTTCGCGTACTAATGCCGCATCAATATTCACCTCAGACATATCATTAACAATCACGGCAATACGGCGGCCTTCGCGATTATTTAAAATATGGTTGAGTAATGTAGTCTTTCCTGCACCCAAAAAGCCCGATAAAACAGTGACGGGAAGCTTGGCAAATGAGTTGGCGATTGCAGTGTGCATGGCTTGATCTCTTTGAATAATATTTAAACTGATCATGGCTGGCCATTTAAATATGGCCAGATCACAGGCGTAATCTATTTCTAAACCACAATAATGTTATGTTATAACATAACTATTGATCAAGTTTTTATTCCAGTTTTATCTAAGCCAAATCACTTAGTGTTTGAAAAAGTTGCTTTTATAGTCCCTGACAAATTGAGGTTCTATAGTGATGGTCTGGCCCCCATGCTCTAAAACCTTGGCTATCAATATGGATTTGTCCTGAAGCATAAACACCCAGTCCCATATTAAGCGCTTGGCCTTTAGTCGCCCAGAACTGACAAAGCTTGGTTTTAGTTTGTTGAATATTGAACTGGTCTAAGTCGCTAGGCTGTTCTGGCCCAATTCTAAAATCAAGTGCTGCATTAAAGACATGTCGGGAAGCATCAGCACCACCTGCACAACGGTTTAAAGCTAAAGCTCGATAGACCGAAGTCACTTCAAAATCGTTAATTACGCCTTCGTCAACCAATGCTTTTAATATATTGAGCGTCGGAACAATATTGGACCAAATCTCGCGTGGTGGAACTGCGTAAGGCTCAACTCCACATTTTTGCCAGTCTCGGGCTGAACGTAATAACTCGTGGTCTGGAACTAAATCGGCAAGTCCTTTTTGCTTAAGAAATTGCTTATAAGCTTGTACAGACTGTCTGTGATCTGCGGTTGCAATCCAAACGACATAATCTTCAGGCTGTTGTTTTATTTTAACTACCATTTTAGATGGTTGAGGCAAAGAGGGAGAGCGATGAGTAATCGTCGGCTGGGGTGTTTGAGTACTACAAGCCGCCAGAGATAATACGAGTAAACCTAAATAACGCTTCATAAATATATTCTATCTTCCCTAAACATCTGGAAGCCTTTAATCATTTAATTTCAGAAATGTTATAATATAACAGTTATTAAATCCTTTATTTTCTGTTCTAAATTTTAAAAAATAAAAAAGGACGTATTTATACGTCCTCTTTAACTTCTATCTAAGACCTAATTACATATCGGCTTCTAAAGCATGTACAGGCTGCTCAGCTTTTATTTTACGGCGCTTAAATTGATAAGCCACCATCAAACACAAAATCCATCCTGGAATCATCATAACTGCCACACGCATGTCTGGCGTTAAAGACATCACAACTAAAATTCCAAGCATGAATGCCATGCAAAGATAGTTGCTAAATGGATACATGAAGCTAGGGAATTTAGTCGTTTGACCTTGACGTTGCATGAATTTACGGAATTTTAAATGTGTCCATGAAATCACTACCCAGTTAATCACAATCGCTGCTACTACCAGCATCATGAGTAAACCAAATGCTTTTTCAGGGAAAATATAATTGAGTAAAACACACAATACCGTCACAAATGCAGAGACTAGAACCGCATTGGTTGGAATACCGCGTTTATTAATACGGGCAAGAGCTTTCGGGGCATTACCTTGTTGGGCAAGGCCTAAAAGCATACGGCTGCTGCAATAGCTGGTTCCGTTATAGACGGAAACCGCAGCTGTCAAAATAACGAAATTTAATAATGTCGCAACACCTTGGCTATCTAAAGAGGCAAAGACCATCACAAAAGGACTGCCACCTTCTGCCATTTGATTCCACGGAAATAATGAGAATAAAACAAAAAGTGTCGCAATATAGAAAATCAAAATACGATAGATAATCTGGTTTACAGCTTTAGGTAAAGTTTTGTCTGGATCACGCGCTTCAGCAGCAGTAATACCGAAAAGCTCAATACCGCCAAAAGCAAAAATAATCACAGCCATAGCCATAACCAAGCCTTCAATACCAAATGGGAAGAAACCACCTAATGCCCAAAGGTTAGAAATACTGGCCTGAGGCCCTGCTGTGCCGGTTGCAAGTAAATATGAACCGAAACCGATCATGGCTAAAATTGCTAAGATTTTGACAATTGAAAACCAAAATTCCATTTCGCCAAAAAACTTAACATGCAGTAAATTGATACCATTAATGAGAATAAAGAACGTTAGAGCAGATGCCCACGTTGGGATTTGCGGCCACCAATATTGAATATAAAGACCAATTGCACTTAACTCTGCCATACACACAAGTACATTGAGTACCCAGTAATTCCATCCTGACATGAAGCCTGCAAAAGGTCCCCAATATTTGTAAGCGAAGTGGCTAAAAGATCCACTTACAGGTTCTTCTACGACCATTTCACCGAGCTGGCGCATCATTAAAAAAGCAATAAATCCTGCAATCGCATAACCCAAGATTACCGATGGACCTGCCAATTTAATCGATTGTGATATACCAAGAAACAGCCCTGTACCAATCGCTCCACCCAACGCAATCAGCTGGATGTGACGATTACTCAAACCATGTTTCAGGTTTCCTTGCTCTTGTGTTGACATATGATTATTCTCATCCTTGTCACGTAATTTTTTTCCAATAAATTACGTATATCATAAATTGATCGGATTTTCATAGAGATTGATGAAAAAATAATTGCGTTACTTTTCTCACAACCGCGCATGAAAACAGAAAATGCAAGAAATAACAATTATTATGCAATGTGTAATTAAATTATGTATTGCGTAATTTGATGAATTCAGTATTATAAGAACCATGAAGTAATTGGTTGTTCTCGGTCTCTATCAAACTCATAAGTAAAAAGATGATCTAAATAACGGTTAAAACTTATTGAGTAGCTCAGTCCCTAGACCGAACTTTTATTTGTATAAGACGCGAGATGAAGACAAGGAAGCGAAAATGGAACAAAAACTAAACTCTTTTATTGAAGTTTCACCTCAATCTGATTTCACTATTCATAATTTGCCTTATGGTATTTTTAGTAGAACAGCCGAAGGCGAGCGTCAGGTCGGTGTAGCTATCGGTGATTGGGTCATTGATCTCGCTGCTCTTGAAAAGCATGGTCTTTTAAAACTTTCAGATCAAGACACCTACTTTAACCAGCCTACACTGAATAAATTTATTGAATCGGGCAAAGCCAATTGGTCTAAAGTTCGTAAAACGCTACAGTCTCTTCTTTCAGTTGATAATTTAACGCTTCAAGAAAATGAAGCATTACGTCAGGAAGTTTTAGTCAAGCAAGACAGCGTGACTTTACATTTACCTGTTCAAGTTCCTGGCTATACCGATTTCTATTCTTCTAAAGAACATGCAACCAATGTAGGCTGTATGTTCCGTGACCCTAAAAATGCTTTGCTTCCAAACTGGAGCGAGTTGCCTGTCGGTTATAACGGCCGTGCTAGCTCTGTTGTAGTCAGTGGCACTCACGTCGTACGCCCTTCTGGTCAGATTAAACTTCCAAATGAAGAACGTCCGGTTTTCTCAGCAACTCGCAAGCTCGATTTTGAACTTGAGACTGCATTTATTGTGGGGAAACCAACTCAATTAGGTCAACCAATCGCCATTGAAGATGCATGGGATCATATTTTTGGCATGGTTCTGCTAAACGACTGGTCAGCACGCGATATCCAGCAATGGGAATATGTTCCACTTGGCCCTTTCAACGCGAAAACATTTGCAAGTTCGATTTCTCCTTGGGTCGTCACGCTTGAAGCTCTTGAGCCATTTAAAGTTGAAGGTCCGAAACAAGAACCGAAGCCACTTGCTTATTTACAAGAAAATATCGCCAATACTTACGATATTAATTTAAGTGTTGAAATCCAAAGCCCGAAATCAACACAACCTGATGTGATCTGCCGTACTAATTTTAAATATATGTATTGGTCTATGGCTCAGCAGCTGACTCACCACACCATTGGAGGCTGTAACGTTCAGGTTGGTGATTTAATGGGTTCAGGTACTATTTCTGGTTCTACACCAGATTCGTATGGTAGCTTGCTTGAGTTGACTTGGAACACCACCAAGCCTCTAACACTTGCGAATGGTGAAACTCGTGGTTTCTTGCAAGACGGCGACACACTCATCATGAAAGGCCACTGTGAGAAAAATGGTATCCGTATTGGTTTTGGTGAAGTCCGAAATACGGTACTTCCTGCATTAACTTTTGATTTTGCAGAAACTTCGGAGCCTAATTATGAAGCTGTATAGTTACTTTCGTAGCTCTGCAGCTTACAGAGTACGGATTGGTCTCAACCTTAAAAGTCTCGCTTATGAAACTGTACCCGTTCATTTAGTTAAAAATGAGCAGCAAAGCGAAGACTATTTAAACTTAAATCGCAGTGCCTTAGTACCAACTTTAGTGGACGGCGATTTAACCCTGTCACAGTCATTAAGTATTTTGGAATATCTGGATGAACAATATCCTGAAACCAAATTACTTCCAAATGATGTGAAAGAAAGAGCCAAAATCCGTGCTTTTGCCCAAGCGATCGCTTGTGATATTCACCCGTTAAATAACTTACGCGTGCTGAAATATTTAAAAAATGATTTAAATGTTTCGGACGAACAAAAAAATTACTGGTATCAGCACTGGATTCTTGAAGGTTTTCAAACACTCGAACAGCAACTTCAAGATTCAAATGGGCAATTTTGTTTTGGACAACACGCAACCATTGCCGACTGCTGCCTAATTCCACAGGTTTACAACGCGAAACGCTTCAAGATTGATTTGTCGGCGTTTCCAAAAATTGAATCAATTTATCAACATTGTTTGTCTATCCCAGCCTTCTATAACGCGGCGCCAGAACAACAACCAGATTGGGAATAGTAAAAAGGAGTTTCAACATGACATTTGCCATTAAAAAAATACATCACGTTGCATATCGCTGTAAGGATGCGAAGGAAACTGTTGAGTGGTATAAAAAAATGCTCAACATGGACTTTATCTTAGCTTTTGCAGAAGACCATGTACCTTCAACGAAAGCTTTTGACCCGTATATGCATTTATTCCTAGATGCAGGTCAAGGCAACGTTTTAGCATTTTTTGAATTGCCAACCCAACCAGAAATGGGCCGTGATGAAAATACGCCTCAATGGGTGCAACATATTGCCTTTGAAGTTGAAGATTTAAATGCCCTTTTAGCTGCCAAAAAACATTTGGAAGATAACGGTGTTAAAGTGTTAGGTATTACCAACCACGGTATCTTCCACTCAATTTATTTCTTTGACCCAAATGGACATCGTTTAGAACTGACTTATAACGATGCACATGCTGAAGAAAAAATTGCAAAAATTACTGAAGAAATGAAAACTGAAATGTTAGAGGAATGGAGCAAAACCAAACGCGCTCCACACCATACTCATTTCTTGCATGAAGAAGAATTAGGCGCGTAATTCTTTCAAAGCAATCGTTTTAAAAGTCGGCATTGATGGGAATAGTTTGAATGAACTGTTCTATATCAATGCCGATTTATATTGTTTAAATCTACTAAACCTCTATCAATTTACGCTATAAATGTAAGATGAAGGTATTTGTAAAAATTGTGGATTATTAAACATGTGAATTTCGCTAATAGAAAAAGGTGATTTCTATTTTTCTATAGGCTCAGGCATGATGTAAAACGCATCAATGCCAATTCATGTTCTGAATAAAACTGTTTAACTGCTGAAATAAATCGATTAAGGGTATTTAAATGATTGAAGAAAAAATATCTGGGGGGGTTCAATCACTTGAAGTTGGCTTATCCGTACTAAATGCCCTTTTAGAGCACAATCAACCCATTATTCTCAAAGACTTATCTAGTAAGCTTGAGATGCATCCTGCCAAAGTACACCGCTACTTGGTGAGCCTAATTCGCATGGATTACGCCAAACAACTTGAGGATGGCCAATATGCCTTAGGTGATCAAGCATGGCGTTTAGGCTTAAACTGCATTCAGCACAGCGATACTTTACAGTTAGTACAACATTTAATTTACGACTTACAAAGCAAAATTGGCTGTGGTATACAAATTAGTAAGTGGTCACCCAAAGGCCCTGTCGTGGTTCAATCGATTGAATCTAACCACCCAATTTCGATTGTGACCAAAGTCGGCTCAATTATGCCTTTAGTCAATTCTGCTGCTGGGCGTTTATTTGCTTCTTACCTTCCTGAGCATTTTGTTCGTCCTTTATTAGAAACTGAGTGGCAAAAACATCAGGAACTTGGGCTAAACATTGCGCCACATAACTGGGAAGAATTTTTAGAACTTAAAGAGACGATCCGCCAACAACAAATGTCTGCGGCGAAAGGTGATTTACTTACCGGTATTAACGCAGTAGGCCTGCCAGTATTTAACTCAAACCAAGGGATTGAGTTTTGTATTGTGGCGCTTGATAGCGAAATGTTTTTACCTGTTGACCCACAAAGTAAAATTATTGAAACACTTAAAAATGAGATTAATTCAATTAATCAATATATTAAAAGCCGCTAATCAATAGCCATAAAAAAACCAAGAGCATTGCTCTTGGTTTTTTTAGATTAGAGATAAAGCAAAACTTATTTTGCTTCGAGCACACCACGGCGAATCTGGTCACGTTCAATCGATTCAAACAGTGCTTTGAAGTTACCTTCACCGAAACCGTCGTCATCTTTACGTTGAATAAATTCGAAGAAGACTGGCCCAATCATATTTTCAGAGAAGATTTGTAATAAAAGCTTCTTCTGGCCATCTTTAGTACTGCCGTCTAATAAAATACCGCGTTGTTTTAACTCTTCAGTTGGTTCACCATGTTCAGGTAAACGCTCTTCAAGCATTTCATAATACGTATTTGGCGGTGGTGTCATAAACTTAAGACCAAGGCCTTTTAACTTATCCCAAGTCGAAATTAAGTCATCACAAATAAACGCGATATGCTGAATACCTTCGCCATTAAAATCAGCTAAGAATTCTGCAATTTGGCCGTTACCCTTGTCTGAGTCTTCATTTAAAGGAATACGAATCATGCCATCTGGTGCAGTTAATGCTTTAGAGGTTAAACCTGTATATTCACCTTTAATGTCGAAATAACGAATTTCCTGGAAGTTGAAAATCTTCTCGTAGAAGTTTGCCCAATACTCCATACGTCCTTTGTAGACGTTATGAGTTAAGTGATCGATTTCTTTTAAACCCGCACCTTCAGGGTTACGCTGCGCATCATCGAAGAAAACAAAGTCATTTTCATAAATATCGCGGTCAACCAAGAAGATTGGCATGCCACCAATACCTTTAATTGCCGGAATGTTAAGCTCCATTGGCCCAACTTTTGAGTACATTGGTTCTGCACCAAGTTCAACCGCCTTTTTAAAAGCTTTTGCTGCATCACGAGTTTTGAATCCCATCGCACAAGCAGATGGACCATGCTCATTAAAAAAGAATGAAGCATAAGATTCTGGCTGATAATTCAGGATAATATTGATATTTCCTTGACGCCATAAGTACGCTTTTTTCGATTTATGCTTGGCTACTTTTGAAAAGCCGATTGTTTCAAAAATTGGATCTAATTCATTTTCTTTTGAAACAAACTCAATAAATGCAAAACCGCATAATTCTAATGGGTTCTCTAAAATATCCATCTAGTTTCCCTCTGGTAATTACCTGATCCGTTTACTTCTCATGCTGATCTGATCAGCTCCTTTCTCTATAGAATACGCATTTGCTGGGAGTGTGTTTGAACCGTCAAAATGTCTTAGCCCAACGCATCCTATGAGAAAAAAACCAATAACTAAAACGAAGATTGAGTGAGCGCAAAGCCGATGATTAATTTCCCTTCTATATGGTGTTTGTTTTCCATACACACTGTCCTTTCTTATCTAAAAGTACGATTGAGATTTTTCAATAAACCTTTAAAAATCGTCTTTTCCTAAAGTTATTCCTAGATTTATGGAGGCCAACATCCTTGTTGGACCCCCAATGGCCATTTACCTTAAAACAGATGCTACTAAAAACAATTAAATTATGCAATACATAATTTAATTATGAATTGTGTAATTTATTAATCAAGTTACTTTGTTTGCTTGTGCTTGTTTTAGATTTCATATTTTATAAATCATTGGGTACACTCACATGGCTTTTAAAGTTCTAAGGGCGGAAAAATCATGCTTTTAATCAGTGCCTGTTTAATTGGGGAGCCTGTACGCTACGATGGCCGCTCTTGCTTACACACTACACTTAAGCAGTTATTTTTAAATAAAAAAGCGCATGCACTTTGTCCGGAGTTATTAGGTGGTTTTACTACTCCAAGGTTACCTGCAGAAATTGTTGGAGGTACGGGTCAAGATGTGCTTGATGGTAAGGCAAAAATCCTGGATTTATCTGGTTTAGATGTGACTGAGCTATATTTAAAAGGTGCCTACCGTACTTTAGACATTGCACGGCAAATACAAGCAACTTGTGTGGTTTTAAAAGAAAACAGTCCGTCTTGTGGTAGTCAAAAAATTTATAACGGTACTTTTCAAGGCGAGAAAATTACGGGTGTTGGGATTACCACGGCACTGTTACAGCGCCATGGTTTTGAAGTGATTTCTGAAAATGAGATTGAAGAATGGTTAACAGCACATCCTTTTTAAGGTTGTGTTGATTTACCTAATCAAAAACCTCTTAATTGCTTTCTAAAACGAAAACAGAAGCCACTCAATACACAAGCTACTAAATAGCTTATGGCTGCCATACTCCAGAAACCATAAATTCCCATTGCAGATATAGAGTGACTTCCCCAGTGCAGCCCCTTATAAGCCATCCACCAACCACCACCCAATCCGAAACATAGCACCACGACTAAAAAAATTAGCATGGGTAAAATCGACACATCCCAACAACGCAGCAAAGAGGTTAGTAACGTCATTAAGCCATCGAGAAAATGAGACATGCAGACAATCAAGAGCAGTGATGCAGCCAAAATCTGTACAGCCAAATCATCTGAATAGAACGTGACAATTAAGCCCCTCTCCAACCATAAACACAAGGATAAACTGCCACTCACTGCCATAATGACCCATATACTTTGTCTGGCAATTTTATCTGCTTCTTTCATGTTGCCGCTGCCCATAGTTCTTGACACCAAAATGCTATAAGCCGAGGCAATTGATGAAGGAAAAATAAACATGAAACCGCCAGTGCTCGCGACAATTTGATGGGCTGCAGACACCACACTCCCGAAAGGTAAAATCAGAATAGCAACTGAACAAAATGCAACAACGTCCATCAACGCCATGATCGCTGTGGGTATTCCTATTTTTAAAATCATACGCAGACTTTGCCGGCTATCTTCAACTGACCGTTCTGGATGTTCAATAAAGATGTACCTTTTCTCTAGAAAAAACAGGTAATAAACGGCAAACATAAACCACCGTACAATGATAGTGGCTAACAACGCCCCTATCGCCCCGAGTGGCGGAATTGAAAATAAAGCGACACCATAAATCAGAAGATAGGACAAAATAATTTTAAGAATGAAGAAAAGACTATCTGATAATAAAACCTTATACGCATTTTCAGTGACCTGAGACAAAGCTGTAAATAAGCGCATCAATAAATGGGCAGGTAAAATAAATACCAAAGCCCAAATACAGTTTTTACTAATTAAAACGACATGTTCAGATGCACCAAATAATTTTGGTAGATCACGGAACAAGTAAAGCAAGGCAATACTCACCAATGCCGAACCTAACATCAGCCAAACGCCTTGAATAAAAATTTGACGAATACGTGGTATGTCATGGCAACCATAAGCTTCCGAGAGCTTAAGCATCACACCTTGCAGTATCCCCATTCCAATGACATAAACCACTGTATATAAAGATAAGGTCACCGATAAGGCGGCAACATGGTCATTACTAAAATGCCCTACATAACCAATATCAATCAATCCACTTAAAACTACAATTAAATTGCTAGAGAGCATGGGAATAAATAATTTAAAAATCTGGTTCATCAAAAAAATGCCTTATTTTTTCTTTGCGATTTATGTTGATATTCACGTTATTTTTAGTGCATCAATTCGAAGCAAAAGACATACCAGTTTTAAATTCAGCTCAAATAAAAAGTGCTTTAAATAAAAAGACCAAACTATCCGTTTGGCCTTCTTTTCTAATGTATATCGTTTATATAGTTATTCTTGTTTGTGTTTACTTGCCCAATAAGTCGCAAGTGCAGGACCAGAAATATTATGCCAAAGGCTGAAAATAGCACTTGGTACCGCTGTAATCGGGGAAGCCGCAAAATGCACTGCTGCAAGCGCCACGCCTAAGCCTGAGTTTTGCATTCCTACTTCTACCGCAATTGCTTTACTGTCCGCATAAGGCAATTTAAAGAAACGCGCTGCGGCAAAACCTAATAAATATCCAAGCCCATTATGCAATATCACTACCGCCAAAATGAGCAAACCCGACTGTAAAATAGCTGCTTTACTGCCACCAATAATGGCTGCCACAATCGCTACAATTGCAATCACTGAAACTAATGGCATGACTTGAATATAGGATTCAACCTGACGTTTAAGCCAAGTTCGCAAAATCAGCCCAATTACAATCGGAAGTAGTACGACCTGCAAAATCGAAATAAACATCGAAGCCGCGTCAATCTTTAGCCATTGGCTAGCAAGTAGATAGAAAATCGCAGGCGTTAACACAGGAGCCAAGAGTGTTGATACCGAGGTACAGGCGACCGATAAAGCCACATTGCCTTTAGCCATATAGGTAATCACGTTTGAAGCTGTTCCTCCTGGGCAACAACCGACTAAAATAACGCCGACCGCAATTTCAGGAGGCAAATTAAATAATTTACATAAAATAAATGCCAAGCCCGGCATCACCACAAACTGCGCGACAACCCCAATTAACACGGCTTTAGGGCTTTGTAGTACCCCTTTAAAATCATCAACGGTCATGGTCATTCCCATGCCAAGCATAATAATGCCCAAAATCCATGGGATGTACGCTTTCAGCCAAACAAAAAATTCAGGCTGCCATAGCGCCAGAGCTGCAAAAATAATTACCCATAGGGCAAACGTCTTTTGAACAAACTGAGTAAAACGGAGTAATGCAGACATACTGTTCATCCATACCAAATCGCAATTAAAGTCCAAGCATCAAAATCAGTATCTCTAGCATTCATTCAACAGATCAGTCGATTGAATACGAACAACACCTTGTTGCTGCATAGTTTGCCACGCTTGTTCTAATGAACCATTAAGATCAATACCTTTGCACGCATCTTCAATTACTAAAGTTTTAAAGCCTTGCTTAACCGCATCTAAAGCAGTCCATGCGACACAAAAGTCTGTGGCAATTCCGACCACATAGACCGTATCAATACCACGTTCTTTTAAATATCCCGTTAAACCTGTCATTGTGGTGTGGTCAGCTTCCATAAAAGCCGAGTAACTATCAATATGAGCATGAAAACCTTTTCGGATAATCAATTGAGCTGTCGGAATATTTAAATCCGGATGAAATTCGGCATCATGAGTGCCTTGTATACAATGCTTAGGCCAAAGCACCTGTGATCCATAATCTAGTTCAATCGTTTCAAATGGCTGCTTGCCCGGATGGTTGGCTGCAAAAGAAATATGATTATCCGGATGCCAGTCTTGAGTGAGGACTACATTTTCAAAACAACCTGCCAATTGGTTAATGGTCGGAATAATCGTATCGGCGTCGGCAACTGCTAGGTTTCCACCAGGGGTAAAACCATTTTGCATGTCAACTACGACTAAAGCCGAATTTTGTGGTTGTTTATTCATTTTCATGCCATCTTAAGTCCCATTCGGGAGAAATATGCATTTTATCTTGCCATAAAAAAGACCGTGTTAAGTAGAGGTTGGAAGAATTGCACCATATTCTCATTTTTACTGTCTTTTACTTGAAATGATCAAATTGGCATTCTATGTTTTGCTCAAGTTTACATAGGGTTTATCAGTCAAGCATATTGTTCTTATGCGTCTGATCAGTCATAATTTGCATAATTGTCATTCAACAATCTGTTATTGTTAGAACTGGACAATCAAAATACTGCAACCATCCCACATTTTGTTTTTCTTACCTCAGATTCGGATGGATAAATAGGATATTTTTTAAAATGACTCAGCAAGCACAGACCATTCAAGGCTCAATCGTCGCAATCGTCACTCCCATGTTGAAAGATGGCGGTGTAGATTGGAAGAGTCTTGAGAAGCTGGTTGAGTGGCACATAGAACAAGGTACAAACAGTATTGTAGCCGTCGGTACAACCGGCGAAGCCTCAACATTGAGCATGGAAGAGCACACACAGGTTATTAAAGAAATTATTCGTGTAGCCAACAAACGTATTCCAATTATTGCCGGTACTGGTGCAAACTCAACCCGTGAAGCAATCGAATTAACTAAAGCTGCCAAAGACCTTGGCGCAGATGCAGCTTTACTTGTAACCCCATACTATAACAAGCCGACTCAAGAAGGCCTTTACCAACACTATAAAGCGATTGCTGAAGCTGTTGAATTACCGCTTATTCTTTACAACGTACCTGGTCGTACAGGTGTAGATTTGTCAAACGATACAGCTGTTCGTTTAGCGGAAATTCCAAATATTGTCGGCATTAAAGATGCAACAGGTGACGTACCGCGCGGTAAAGCTTTAATCGATGCTTTAAACGGCAAGATGGCTGTGTACTCAGGTGACGATGAAACTGCGTGGGAACTTATGCTTCTTGGCGCAGACGGTAATATCTCGGTTACTGCAAACATTGCACCTAAAGCAATGAGCGAAGTATGTGCGGTTGCAATTGCAAAAGATGAGCAACAAGCAAAGACGCTTAACAATAAGATTGCAAATTTACACAATATTCTATTTTGCGAATCAAACCCAATTCCTGTGAAATGGGCACTACATGAGATGGGACTGATTGATACTGGTATTCGTTTACCACTCACTCCTCTCGCTGAGCAATATCGCGAACCTCTCCGCAATGCCCTAAAAGATGCGGGAATTATTTAATAAGAGCAATTTATGATGCAATTACGTCTTGGTTTAGTCCTTGCAGTTTCAGCCTTAAGTTTAGCTGGCTGTGGTCGCTTCGCACTCAATAATCACTCTTTAGATTATAAAAATGCAAAGCAACTCGCCCCACTTGAGTACCCTGCCGATGCAACTGTACGACCAGCGACACCTTTGTATCCTGCACCAACAGTAGACCAGCTTGCTATCGATCACGCACCGAAGTTTGAAAACAAGCGTGGCAATCGTTTTGCATTGCCACGTCCTGAACCACTTCAAACTGATACGACAGCAGATGCATCTGCTCAAACAGGTAGTGCGCTTGGTCGCCCTCAACTTGTGACAGATGGTAATAAAAACCCACTGTTAAAAATTGATGGAAGTACTGCCGAGATTTGGCAATACACCAAAGCTACGTTAAGCACGTTAAATTACAACGTCATCGCTCAAGGTAACAATCAAGCGACGATTAAAGTAAATGACAATACATATGTGCTTAAGCTCACTGGTGTTGGCTCTAGTCATAGCCTTGCTCTATTTAATCCAGATAACACTTTTGCCAGCCCTGATGTTGCCGCAGAAGTGTTAAACCAGATTTACCAAAATTGGCCAGCCTAGTCGTTTACTAGGCATTTTTTTTAAAAAGGTTCCCTCATGTTAAAACAAACCTTGCTCTATACTGGTAAAGCAAAATCTGTATATGAAACAGACAATGCCGACCATCTGATTTTAGTCTTTCGTGATGATGCCTCTGCGTTCAATGGCGAAAAAATCGAACAACTAGATCGTAAAGGCAAGGTGAACAACCGTTTTAACGCCTTCATCATGGAAAAACTTGCTGAAGCGGGTATCGAAACGCATTTTGAAAAATTGCTTTCTCCAACTGAAGTTCTTGTTAAAAAACTTCAAATGATTCCTGTTGAATGTGTAATCCGTAACTATGCAGCAGGTTCTCTATGCCGTCGTTTAGGTGTAGAAGAAGGTAAAGAGTTAACTCCTCCTACATTTGAATTGTTCTACAAAGATGATGGCCTAGGCGATCCAATGGTTAACGAATCTCAAGCGATTGCTTTAGGTTGGGCAACTGCTGAACAGTTAGAACAAATGAAAGTGTTAACTTATAAAGTAAATGATGTATTAAAAGCATTATTTGCTGAAGGCAACATGATTTTGGTGGACTTCAAACTTGAATTTGGTGTTTTCCATGATCGTATCGTACTTGGTGACGAATTCTCTCCAGACGGTTGCCGTTTATGGGACAAAGACACTAAGAAAAAACTCGACAAAGACCGTTTCCGTCAAGGCTTAGGCGGTGTTGTTGAAGCTTATGAAGAAGTTGCTGCTCGTTTAGGCGTAGATTTATCTGACATCTAATCAGCTCAACTTTATAAAAAACCGAGCATTTCAGCTCGGTTTTTTTATTTTCAGCACCTTAGAATTTAGGAAAAGTAGACAGATTTGTATATTTAATTAAATTATGACTTGCACAATCTCAAAACAAGGCACTAAAATCAAAAAAAATATAAATTGCATCACAATAATTAAATTTTTAAATAGGATGAGTCTATGGAACTATTTAAGCCTGAAAAGAGATTAATGAATCATCCAATCCATTTTGGTGAAAATCCATTAGTAATTTTATCTAATTTTAGCCACTCTGCCTTAAAGCAAGGATGGAGCCAAGCTGAAGTCGAAACTGTCATTTCTGAAGCTTCCCAAGGCGACTATATGAAACTCATACGTACCTTGAGAGCATATACCTTGTTTTAATTATTGTTGCCATTTTCATGACTACAAGCGCTTAGCTTCAACGTTACACTTTTTATAGCAGGCTGATTGAGTTTGCTATCTTTTCTTATACTTAACTTTTCTATCAGGACTGGTCGATTCTTTTCTTCACGCATTATTGTTCTAGTTCGCTTACCCCCCCGAGTGTTCAATTTATAAAAAAACACATAAAGCTGGTAGGAATCTTCTAGATTTATCCTGAACACTGCCTTAACAATAAATAAAAAACGATAAATATAAATATTCAGTGAGGAGTAAACCTGATGGACCATGAACTAGAAGAAGAGAAAGTCGATCAAACCCTAAGCTGGCGTGAAAAAATGGCAGTTGAAGAACACGAGAAACTGTCGCCCCGTTTAGTATATGAAATTATTCGCCGTGATGGTGCCGAAGAGTTAGATCGCCCAACAGCCGCACTCATCTTTTCAGGCATTGCAGCAGGTCTCGTCATCAGTTTTTCATTTGTATTTAAAGCGATTATTGCTTCTTATATCCCAACTGATGCCATCTGGACCGATTTAATTACCAATTTCGGTTATACCATTGGATTCCTGATCGCTATTTTAGGACACATGCAACTCTTTACCGAAAATACCATTACTACAGTTGTGCCCCTATTTAAGCCCTTTACCTTAGACAAATTACGAGCTGTAGGACGTCTATGGGGAATCGTGATTCTATGCAATATCATTGGAACAGCTTTGGCGAGTTTATTCTTCCTGACCACCGACCTGTTTACTCCAAACATTGATAAAGCACTAGATGAGCTCGCACATCATGTTGCGTCTTTTTCCGCCATCCAAAATCTGCTTAAAGGGGTTATGTCTGGACTTTTAATTGCTGCATTGGTCTGGATGCTACCTTCCGTCAGCAATAAATTCCTAGTCATCTTTTTCATGACTTATCTGATAGGACTAGGCGACTTTACCCATGTGGTCGTTGGCTCTACCGAAATGTCCTATCTGGTCTGGCAAGGAGAAGCTTCTCTTGGTGAATATCTGTTTAATTTCCTGATCCCAACCACCATTGGCAATATTATTGGTGGTACAGGCGTGTTTACCCTGCTGATTTATGGTCAGGTGACTGAAGAATTGGAACAATAGCAGGAAACAATAAACTATTGTTCCTGCTGCCATCTGCGTTGTTGTAAGCGTTCACCTTCAACTTCACGCTTGTTTCTTGCCGACTCATAGAGTTTGGTTCCCTTTAACTCAGGTGGCAAGTAGTCTTGCAGTACAAAGTGCTCTGGGTAGTCATGAGGATAGAGATAATTAATTCCATAACCTTGCTGTTTCATCAGCTTGGTTGGCGCATTTCTCAAGTGTAAAGGTACTGGTAAATTTGCCGTTTTCTCAGCAAGTTCCAAGGCCTTATTAATCGCGAGGTAAGTACTATTACTTTTTGCACTGGTCGCTAAATAAACTGCTGTTTGACCCAAAATAATTCGAGCCTCAGGCATTCCCACCGCCTGTACAGAACGGAAACATTCACCTGCAAGCAATAGTGCATTTGGATTCGAGTTTCCAATGTCTTCTGAAGCGGCAATCAACATACGTCTTGCAATAAAAACCGGATCTTCCCCACCTTTAAGCATCCGCGCCATCCAGTACAAAGCCGCATCCGGATCACTACCACGAATCGATTTGATAAAGGCAGAAACGAGGTCGTAATGCTGTTCACCCGATTTGTCATAACGCGCAATATTTTGCTGAGCGACTTTTACTACAACCGCATTGGTAATGGTATTTTCAACTTCGGGCTCAAAAGTACTTGCAATTAAGTCAAGTAAATTGAGTGCCTTACGAGCATCACCTGCTGCAAACTGTAAAAGAGCATCATACTCTTCAATATGAATATAGCGTTCTTTTAAAAATTTATCGTTTTGGAGTGCATTGTTAAGTAGCGTCTGAATTGCTTCACTGTCTAAACTGTTTAAGGTATAGACCTGACAGCGTGATAAAAGTGCACTATTGACTTCAAAAGATGGGTTTTCAGTGGTGGCACCAATTAAGGTAATTTTACCTTTTTCTACGGCACCTAATAATGCATCTTGCTGTGACTTATTAAAGCGATGGATTTCGTCAATAAAAACTACAGGGGTCAGTAAGTCACCACTTTCTGCAATTACTTCACGTAATTCTTTTACTCCCGTATTCAGCGCAGATAAGCTCACAAATGGACGATCTATTGCCTGAGCTAAAAGCAAAGCAATTGTCGTTTTACCGACGCCTGGCGGCCCCCAAAAAATAATAGAAGGCAAATGCCCCTGATCAATCATTTGACGTAAGGGCGCATGTTCACCTAACAAATGATCTTGCCCAATAATTTCAGACAAGTCTCTCGGGCGCAGGCGTTCAGGAAGTGGAATATGGGAGTCTGACATCTCAAATAGCTTTATCGTCTTTTCACTATAGTCTATTGTGTCTCACAGAAATCTACAATTTGAATCTATGAGACACATCCTTTATTTACAGAGTAGTTCCTAGCATTAAGAGGGTTTCTTACTCAGCTTGAGTAAACGAGCATTGGGGCCATCTTCAATTACCCAAATTGAACCGTCTTGTGCTTCATGTAACCCACGAATACGTTGCTTCATCTCTAATCTTTGTACTTCTTTTACGGGCTTATGCTCTAAATCTACAACAACAATTGCTTCTGAAGATAACCCGCCAATTAAAGCTTTATTTTGCCATGCGGGAAATTGTTGTCCGCGATAAATAATTAAGCTCGACGGTGAGATTACAGGGGTCCAGTCAATTTCTGGTGCTTTAAACTCTGGGCGCGTGTGATGATCTGGAATAGGCTGCCCTGAATAATGATCTCCATTTGAAACAATCGGATAACCATAGTTTTCGCCTTTGGTAATAATATTAAGCTCATCACCACCTTTAGGCCCCATCTCAACCACCCATAGCTGTCCTTTACGGTCAAAGGCCATTCCTAATGGGTTACGATGTCCAAGTGACCATATTTCAGCAGTGACACCGCCTTGCTCATAAAAAGGGTTACCTAAGGCTGCTGAACCGTCGTCATTTAAACGCAAGATTTTGCCCAAGTTGCTTTTCATATTTTGGGCAGGGTCAAACTTTTGGCGCTCACCTGAACTGACCCAAAGCTTACCATCTGCACCAAAAAGCATGCGATGCCCATAATGGCCTTGTCCTGAGACTTTAGGTACTTGTTGCCAAATCTGCTTTACATCGGTGAGTTTTGGCTGATTAGGATTAGATAAATCTAATTTTGCACGTGAAATCACTGCACCAGACCCACCTTGCCCTTTGGCTGCATAACTAAGATATATCCAGTGATTTTTGGCAAAGTCTGGGTGTAGAGCAACATCCCCTAAACCGCCCTGTCCGCCATAGTTCACCGCTGGAACACCCTGAACATCTAGCACTTGTTTATTTTGTGGATTAAAAATTTTTAGCTTACCTTGCCGTTCAGTCACCAATAACCGCTGATCAGGCAAACTGGTGATCGCCCAAGGCTCATTAAAATGTGCGACTGCCTCGACCTGATAAGTTTGTTTGGAAGCACTGGTCTGCTCTGTTTTTGCAGTTGTATTTTGTTTAGGATTTTTTGAATTAGTATTATTAGAGCCACAGGCCATTAACAAGAAGAAACTACTACATAATAAGGGGGCTGCTAATCGTCTCATCATTTTTATCTCCTTTTGCTTTTATTTTTATATAACGGAGATGATTAAAAAATTTACGATAAAAATGTTACTTTATTATACGCTGTAATTAAAAATGCTCATCGGGAGCGTATTAACGCACCCAACGCACCACATAATCTTCGATATCATCTTCATGTACATCAGTTTCAGGAATACAACGCCCTGCTACCGACTTTTTCGCTTTCACTACGCTTTGTCTGGAACCCGTATTTAAATAGTGCCAAGAAGGTAAATTTTTGCCTTCATTCAAACGTTTATAGGCACAGCTCGATGGCAACCAGTGTATAGTTTTTAAGGTTTCCGGCGTTAGTTGTAAACAGTCGGGTACTTGCTGCTGACGGTTTGGGTAGTCAGAACAACGTCCAGTATTGCAATCAAGTAACTTGCACGCCACTTTGGTGTACGCAACTTCATGTGTATCTTCATCTTCTAGCTTGACCAAACAGCACAATCCGCATCCATCACACAGTGCCTCCCACTCAGCCTGAGTCAGTTGCTCTAGCGTGTAATTTTTCCAAAACAATGGACGAAGTGAGGTCTCGGTAGACATAAGATTTTAACGGCTATATAGATCAAGCAAAGTGAGATTATAGCATTGAAGTACGCTGGTCTTAAGAAAAGAAGCCGTATTTTTGGCATCACAAAATGATTGTTTAATATACATTTCAACCACATAAACGACACATTTCGTGCAAAAAACACGCTATATAGTAAAAAGACAATGAAAAATAAGGAGGACAGCATATGTTCCGTTGGGCAATAATTTTTGCAGTGATTGCACTCATTGCCAGTCTATTAGGGTTTGGTGGTGTTGCAGGGTTATCTAAAGACTTTGCCGTGATTTTATTAGTGATAGCTGTAATTCTCGCTGTTATTGGTTTTATTTCGCGAGGCCGAACTTAATTTAATCATGACCATATCAAAAAGAAGGAACTCGTTCCTTCTTTTTTTATTGCATAAATATTTCTATGCTTTTCTTTTGATGTAGTTTTTTACATAGTTATTTATATGACTTTTATTTTTTATGCTTTAATCAAGCGTATTTAAATCGAATTTAATTTCAGGATTAATGTCATGAGTACAGCAATTAAAACCCGTGAAATTCAATATACTGCACCAGATGGTAGCCATTTAATTGGTTACTTTGCGGCTCCAGAAAGTGAAACACCTGTACCAGGTGTCATTATTGGTCCTGAGTGGTGGGGTCGTAACGAATATACTGAACAACGTGCGCGTGAACTTGCTGAACACGGTTATGCTGCACTTGCAATTGACATGTATGGCGATAAAAAAGTAACAACGACTGCAGCTCAAGCTTATGAATGGATGATGCAGACATTTGAAGATCTAGATACGGTGACTGATCGTGCTAACGCAGGGCTTCAGACTTTGGCTGCTCAACCGGAAGTAAATAGTGAAAAACTAGCAGCGGTAGGTTTTTGTTATGGTGGCAAAGTGGTACTCGATCTAGCTCGCTCAGGTGCTCCCCTCAAAGCAACTGCGACATTCCATGGTACATTAACGCCTAAAGCTCCTGCTCAAAAAGGCAACATTCAAGGTGAGGTATTGGTTCTACATGGTGAACTAGACAGCATGGTCACCTTAGAAGATGTTGCTAATTTTGAAAAAGAGATGCAAGCTGCTGAGGTTAAACATGAGGTAGTGGTTTTAAAAGATGCTAAACATGGCTTTAGTAACCCGCTTGCAGATGAAAGAGCTAAAGCGAATGGTGTAGACCTTGGCTACAACAGCGAAGCGGAAAAACAAGGCCTTGCTAAAATGTACGCTTTATTAGAACGTACTTTAAAATAAAAGAAGCAAATTTGGAGCAAATGGCATTTTTCGCATTTGCTCCCTTAAATGTTTATGACTTTGCAATATTTTTACTGTATTTTTTAAACCATACTTCAATAAATATACTCCCGTTGAGCTAGAGCAAAGCCTAGTCTTATTTCCCGCACTCGGGGTTTAATGGAATAACATGAGAGGATACAACAATGACTGACAAGAAATGTCCGTATTGCGATTTTGATGAATATGACATCATTGATAAGAATGAATTTGCTGTAATTTTGCCAGACCCAAATCCGTTGTCTAAAGGTCACTGTGTAGTGACTCCACTACGCCATGTCAGCTCGTTTTTTGATATTACGTCTAAAGAGCACCAAGGCTTACTGACACTTCTTGAAATTGCCCGTCATGAAACCCAGCTTCGCCATCAGCCAGACGGTTTCCATATTGGCTTTAATGATGGTGAAGTGTTTGGACAGACTTCTGACCATTTCCACATTCATGTCATTCCATATTACAAAAATCAACCGTTGAAACTTGATCAACGTTGGGGTGTACAAAAGGATTAATCCTTTTTACCCATAGAACAGGGACTACATTTTTGATGTAGGCCTTGTTTTCATATGTCCATTTTCTTCGTTTGCTTTAAACAAAATTTCACCTAAATTTCAGCTATAATTTAGCCCTTACTTTTCTTCTATAGCTGTTCATGCCTGAATTTTCTTTTTCTGATGCCCTCTTAAACTGGTTCGATCAACATGGTCGGCATGATTTGCCTTGGCAAGTCGCAGATGATCCATACAAAGTTTGGGTTTCTGAAATTATGTTACAGCAAACTCAGGTAAAAACAGTTCTGCAATATTTTGACCGCTTTATGGAGCGCTTCCCAACTGTAGAAGCTTTAGGCCATGCAACTTGGGATGAAGTAGCTCCTTATTGGGCAGGTCTTGGCTATTACGCTCGTGCCCGTAATTTGCATAAAGCTGCCGGCCTTGTAGCACAGCAAGGCAAATTTCCTGAAACCCTAGAAGAATGGATTGCACTACCGGGCATTGGTCGCTCGACCGCAGGTGCACTCATGTCTTTAGGTTTACGTCAGTATGGCGTGATTATGGATGGCAACGTGAAACGCGTTTTAGCTCGCTTCTTTGCCATTGAAGATGACTTAAGCAAACCACAGCACGAACGTGAAATGTGGAAACTGGCTGAAGAGCTTTGTCCCACCCAACGCAATCATGACTACACTCAAGCAATTATGGACTTGGGTGCGACCATCTGTACGCCTAAAAAACCTCTTTGTTTATATTGCCCAATGCAAGCTCATTGTCAGGCTTACCAGCAAGGTTTTGAACAAGAATTACCTTTTAAAAAACCGAAAAAAACACCGCCTGTTAAAACGGCAGATGTTCTTATTATTCAGTGCGAAGATGAATGGTTCTGGCAACAACGCCAAGCTCATGGTCTATGGGGCGGTTTATTTTGTTTACCTATTTTAGAAAATGAACATGAACGCTTGAAATTAAGTCAGCAATTTAAGCTACAACCTCAACCACAAACTTTTCAGATCAGTCATAGCTTTACTCACTTCACATGGTTACTTAATGCTCATGTGTTCCACGTGGAACCTGATCAGAAAGAACATCTGGCGATTGAACTTGAAGGCCAATGGCTGAGTCCAGAACAAGCTATTGCTAAAGGTGTTCCAACTGCTATGAAAAAATTGATCTCGACAAGCCGTTCATGACATAGTGAGCAAAATAATTTTGATATGGCTGTGACAGGGAGTATTTTGTGCGACGTTTAGTTTCCCATCTCTCACTTGGTTTTCTCATTATTCTATTAGCAGCCTGCGCCAGTGCGCCTAAAAAACCTGCCCCGCTTTCACCAGCCCAAGTTAGCAAACTCAAGAGTATGCAGCTTCCAAGTCGGCTTCCTGTTCCGGTAAAAGGTGTCGATCGAGATGAGTTAAAAGACACATGGGGAGCTGCTCGGAGTCAGGGCCGTAGCCACGAAGGAATTGATATTTTGGCTCCACGTGGAACCAAAGTGTACAGTGCAACTGAAGGGCTCATTGCCGATCTTCGTAATAATAACCTCGGTGGCAAAGTCATCTGGATTTTAGGCCCGGCAGGAACATGGCATTATTATGCTCATCTTGATGGACATAAACGTGGCTTAAACGTAGGCGACTATGTCAAAAAGGGTGACCTCATTGGTTATGTCGGCAACACGGGCAATGCACGTTATACTTCACCTCATCTTCATTATGGTCTTTACTTAGATGGTAAAGGTCGTGGTGCTGTTAATCCTTATTCATATTTACGCTAGGAACATTTTATGTCGGAAGCGCTGATCAATCGCTTAGTAGAGTTTGCCGAGTCTGGCAACCAGCAAAAGATCATTTTAAATGGCAATAGCTATCAAGGCTGGATCATGGAAATCAGTGATGATGCCCTACTGATCAGTACCGGTTTTTCAGATAAAGTTGGCAAAGACTTTTGGCTAAAGTTTGAAGACTTAACTCAAGCTGAACTGTATTATTGGGATACTCGCCCAAATGAATGGGTACCATTCAAACTCTAAAATACCAAGATAAATATAAGGAGCATCATCATGAAAACTCAACGCTGCGGATGGTGTTCCGATGATCCACTCTATATTGCTTACCATGATGAAGAATGGGGCAAACCAGAACACGACGAAGCCCGATTATTTGAAATGCTCTGTCTTGAAGGGCAACAAGCAGGCCTATCTTGGATTACCGTACTGAAAAAAAGAGAAAGCTACCGTCAGCACTTTTTTAATCATGCTATTGCTGACATTGCCGCATTTACGGATGACTTTTTAGAAACAAAACTATCCGATGCAGGCTTAATTCGTCATTTAGGCAAACTCAAAGCCATTCGCGATAATGCGATTGCTTGGCAAGCCCTTAAAGCTCAAGTCGGTGATGTTTCTAAATGGCTTTGGCAGTTTGTAGATGCCACTCCTCAACACAATGATGTTGCAGATTATCGCAAGGCCCCTGCTCAAACTGAGCTCAGCCTAAAACTTTCCAAAACGCTTAAAAAAAATGGTTTCAAATTTGTTGGTCCAACCACCTGCTATGCGTTTATGCAGGCAGTGGGTATGGTCAATGACCATGAAAATGATTGTCAATTTAAAGCTTCATAACCCACCAGAACGGTTCAAATCCGCTTAAGGAGTTTCCGATGAGCAATAATACGATTCAGGCTTATGCTGCAATGCAGGCAGGTGAAAAACTGGTCCCATACCAATTTGATGCAGGTGAATTACAACCGCATCAGGTTGAGGTAAAAGTTGAATACTGTGGTTTGTGTCATTCTGATATTTCTGTTTTAAATAATGAATGGCGTTCAACCGTGTACCCTGTAGTTGCAGGCCATGAAATTATTGGACGAATTGTTGCTTTAGGTTCAGAAGCCAAAGGACTACAAATTGGGCAACGTGTCGGTATTGGCTGGACCGCCGAAAGTTGCCAAGCCTGTGATGAGTGTATTGGCGGTCAGCAAGTACTTTGTACGGGCGAAAATATCGCAACAATCGTGGGACATGCGGGTGGCTTTGCCGATAAGGTTCGTGCTGGTTGGCAATGGGCCATTCCCCTTCCCGAAGATTTAGACCCCGAAAGTGCAGGCCCTTTACTTTGCGGCGGAATTACCGTTTTTGACCCATTACTCAAACACAAAATTCAGGCAACACATCACGTGGGTGTGATTGGTATTGGTGGTTTGGGTCATATCGCCATTAAGCTCCTTAAAGCGTGGGGCTGTGAAATTACGGCGTTTAGTTCTAACCCAGATAAAACCGAAGAACTCAAAGCAATGGGAGCCGACCATGTGGTGAATAGCCGCGATACAGAAGCAGTAAAAGCTCAAAAGGGTAAATTTGATTTATTGCTGAGTACCGTAAATGTGACTTTAAATTGGCGTGCTTTCATTTCAACGCTAGCACCAAACGGTTCTTTGCACTTTTTAGGACTAACCCTAGAACCTGTTCCTGTTTCTGTCGGCTCACTTATTGATGGTGCCAAATCAGTAACTGGTTCACCTACAGGTTCACCTGCCGCTCTACGCCAACTTTTAAAGTTTGCCGCACGCAAAAAAATTGCGCCTCAAATTGAGCTATTTCCAATGTCACAGCTCAATGAAGCAATTGAACGTCTACACTCAGGTCAAGCACGCTACCGCATTGTGCTTAAAGCAGACTTCGCAGAATAAAACTAACTCACTGTTTGCATCTGTTGTCGAGACCAGTCTGCCAAGCTCATAATTGCTTGGCGGACATCTGCTGTTAACTCATGGCCTGCGTTTAAACGAATAAAATGTCGATAGCGTTCATCCTCACCAAAAACATGGCCCGGTACTACAGTAATTCCCTGAGCTTGGGCAGTGTAATAGAGCGCTAAACTATCTACACTCTTAGGTAACTGTATCCATAATGCATATCCGCCTTCGGGCTGGCTCAATGCAATTGGTATACCTTCAAAGGCTCTTAAAATACAGCTACGGTATTCTTCAACTTGGCGCATTAAATTTGGTCGTAACTGCTCTAAATGCTCTCGATAAGCCCGACTATAAATAAAATCAGCTAGACCTAACTGTAAGGGTGTATTCACCCCAATATTACTTACTAGCAGTTCAAGTTTTAGATGTTCTAGCTTTGTCGTTAAACAAAACCATCCTACTCGATACGCACTCGACAAAGACTTAGACACTGAACCACACCAAATCACATAACCTTCACGGTCCCAATATCGAATGGGTAATGGCCGCTCACTACTGTAGCCACACTCACCAAAAATATCGTCTTCAATAATAAAACACTGATACTTTGCAGATAATTCAGCAATCTTCTGCTTCTCTGTGTTGCTAAAGCAATATCCCAAAGGATTTTGGTAGTTGGCTGTCATTAAGCAAACCTTCGCCAAACCTTGCTGCATTAAAGATTCTAAGCGCTCAAGATCAATTCCGCGATGATCTGCCGGAATCTCAACAATCTGTCGTTTTAAACTTGCTAATAACTGTAAATGACCATTGTAGGTGGGTGTAGGAATAAGAATACTATCGCCCACTTCAGTAAGCTTCTGAATCACTAAAGACAAAGCAGGCATACAGCCATTGGTAATAAAAATATCTTCTGGAGCGATATAAATACCATCCTCACGCCAATGATCGGATAGCGCTTTTCTTAATTGTTCATGACCTTGTTTATTACAATAAAGAAAATCTTGAGGCTGACAATTTTTTAAAGCACGTTGAATAGAACGACGTAAACCCTCTACAGGAATAAAGTGCGGCGTTAACTGAATCGATCCCAAAGGTACAAGATGACTTTGTAAGGCAGCTTCCTGAATTTGGTTATGCAACTCCAGATTTGAGACATGTCGAGGCAAAGATAAAAAATCTGGACTATCCGGAATAGGGCTGGATGGGGTACGAGCAACCACAAAATAACCTGACTTCGGCTTTACATAAATGAGTCCCCTCGCCTCAAGTAATTCATAGCAACTTTTTGCTGTACTTAAACTAATACCTTGTTGACGGGCAAAATCTCGTAAGGAAATGAGCTTTTGATGAGGTTTAAGTTCATCTTGATAAATACGATGTGCTAATTGATTGGCAAGAACCTGATATTGAAAAGTCATTCTGTGCTGCTTTTTTAAAAATTTCTGTATCTGTACTGGTTTATAGAACACCTTTAGGCTATGGAAATCAACTCAGAGAGTAGCAAGCCAATGAAATTAAAAGTTATATTGTTATTTACTATTGTTTTAGCAGGTTGCCAACCACAACCAAAAAATGAACAGCACAGACACACGGTTTGCCAAAGTTTGATTGAAGGTTATTTAAAAATGACCAACCAGCAAGACTACAAAATGGAGCAACGCACTGATGATGAGACCAGTGCGATTTCTCATTATGAATATAAACGGAATAGCTCAAATGAAGTTGTTATGGTGAATTCAGTCTATTCCAAATTATATTTTAGCTGCCGAGAACAGCAAAAAAGCTATTTTCTGTCTCAACATTCGGCAGAAGGACAAACGACACCTATTTTAGAAGTTCATATTCCAACCGATAGTTATACGACCTTTAGAGAGCGTTTTTAAAACCATCTCTTAATTGTTCTGCCAAAAATTCAATGAATAAACGGATTCGTTTTGGTAGATGCTCTTGTTGATAATACACCGCATGGATGCTTTGATATTGATGCTCAATTTTGTCTTCAAATAATGCAATTAATCGCCCTTCTTCCATATCTTTCCAAATTTCAAATTCAGATAGTCGCGCAATGCCGTGTCCTCTAATCGTCAGTTGGCGTACGGTCTCCCCACTTGATGCTTTAATTTTTGATTGCGCAAAAAAATATTCATCGCCAACTTTAATTGGCCAACTATTGATATAAGTAGGTCTAGTAAAGCCAATCAAATCATGCTGTTCAAGTTCTTCAGGTTGTGTTGGCGTTCCCTTAAGAGCTAGATAGTCAGGACTTGCCACAATATATAAACGGCTCTTACATACCAATTTGGCGTGCAGACTAGAGTCATTAAGTTCCCCAAATCGAAATGCGACATCGGTTTTATGCTGAAGTAAGTCAATCACCTGATCATTGCTATTTAATTCAATTTCAATATCGGGGTAACACTCACGGAATTTATGCATTAATGGTGCAATCACGTGCAAAACAAACGGTGTGGCAGAATCAACCCGAATAAGACCGGCAGTACCTTGATCAGACTTTTGAAGTTCTTCTTCGGCCGCATTCAGCTCATTCAAAATTTTACGGGCCTTTATAAGAAATTGTTGCCCTTCTTGAGTCAGTTTCAATTTACGCGTTGTTCGCTCTAGCAAAGTCACATCTAACTTTGCTTCCAAACGGGTTAAAGATCGGCTCCCCCCCGAAGGTGTTTGCTTTAAATGTTCTGCTGCTGCCACAAATGAACCTGTATCAACAATTGTGATAAAGGCAACAAGTTCTTCAATTGTTGATTTCATGGTTTATTCTATTATTGACTAAACATCAAAGATATTTTGCTTATTCATCTATTTTTTCGCAACAATAAAAAAAGCAAAATGCACCTCAAGTTAAACAATTATTTAATTTCAGGTGAATACATGAATATCCCACGTTTTGGTCTAGGAACTTTCCGCCTTAAAGAACAAGCTGTGATTGATTCTGTTAAAAATGCGTTAGATGTCGGTTATCGTGCAATTGATACTGCTCAAATCTATGAAAATGAAGCAGCAATTGGTCAAGCGATTGCTGAAAGTGGCGTATCACGTCAGGACTTGTTTTTAACTACAAAAATCTGGGTAGATAATTTTGCTCAAGAGAAGTTTATTCCAAGCTTAAAAGAGAGCTTACAAAAGCTTCGTACTGACCATGTCGATTTAACTTTGATTCACTGGCCAGCACCAGATTTAGGCGTTTCAATTCCTGAAATCATGCAGCTTTTACTTGAAGCAAAACAACAAGGCTTAACCAAACAAATTGGTATTTCAAACTTCAATATTGCACTTACCCAACAAGCAATTGACACAATTGGTGTAGAGCATATTGCAACGAACCAGATTGAGCTGAGTCCTTATCTTCAAAACCATAAACTTGTGAATTTCTTACAAGAGAAGAATGTTGATGTCACTTCATACATGACGCTTGCATACGGCAAAGTGCTTCAAGACCCTGTTTTAGCAGAGATTGCAGCAGCCCATAAAGCAACGACAGCGCAAATTGCATTGGCATGGGCATTGCAGCGTGGTTTTGCAGTCATTCCATCTTCGACTAAACGTGAAAACCTGCTTAGTAATTTAAAAGCACAGGATATCGAGTTAACTGCGGCTGAAATGCAAATGATTGCCGAACTCGACCGTAACAGTCGTGAAGTTAGCCCAGAGCCATGGGCACCAGTTTGGGACTAAACTCATGAACACTCAATCAAATACGGCGTTCTCGTTATTGGCATTGGCAATAGGTGCCTTTGCCATTGGCACCACGGAATTTTCCCCAATGGGATTACTTCCGAACATCGCTAATGATTTAGGGATTTCAATTCCAACAGCCGGTATGTTAATTACAGGCTATGCACTTGGCGTAATGCTAGGTGCACCGTTTATGACCCTGTGGTTTGGAGGTTTTGCACGACGTAATGCACTGATTTTTTTGATGGCGATCTTTACGGTCGGTAACCTGATTGCAGCGTTTTCGCCAAATTATATGAGCTTATTAGGTGCACGTCTCATTACAAGCCTGAACCACGGTGCCTTTTTCGGAATTGGTTCTGTTGTGGCAGCGAGTATTGTACCAGCGCATAAACAGGCTAGTGCAGTGGCAACCATGTTTATGGGCTTAACCATTGCCAATATTGGTGGTGTGCCTTTAGCAACATGGGTTGGGCAAAACATTGGCTGGCGTATGTCTTTCCTTGCGATTTCCGTGCTCGGCATTATTACTATGCTCGCTTTGTGGAAAGCATTACCGCAAGGTATGGTTGCCCAAAAACCAAACGTGAAGGCCGAGTTAAAAGTATTAACGCGTACCCCCGTGGTTCTTGCATTACTCACTACCGTACTCGGTGCAGGTGCAATGTTTACGCTCTACACCTATATTGCGCCAAGTTTGACTGAGTTTACACATGCTTCACCGACCTTCATTACGTTCATGTTGGTGTTGATTGGTGTCGGTTTCTCGATTGGTAACCATTTAGGTGGCCGTTTTGCAGACTTGTCCATCAACAAAACTCTGATTGGTTTCTTGGTACTGTTGATTGTGATGATGGTAACTTTCCCAATTCTTGCTCAAAGCCAGATTGGAGCAGCCATTGCGTTAGTGATCTGGGGTGCAGCAACCTTTGCTTTAGTACCGCCATTACAAATGCGTGTCATGTCAGTCGCTCATGAAGCTCCAGGGCTTGCCTCTTCAGTAAATATCGGTGCGTTTAACCTAGGTAATGCAGTAGGTGCCGCTGCAGGCGCGTTAGTACTCGATTTAGGTTGGGGTTATAGTGCAGTATCTTTTGCGGGTGCCTTACTGGCGGGATTAGGTTTGTTATTGGTTTTATTCCAAATCAAACGAGAAAGCAGCCCCGCTCAAACCTTACAACAGTGTTCAGACTAATAAAAAAAGCGCCTGAGATCAGGCGCTTTTTTTAGCTTATTTATTTTAAAATTTCCGGCAACTTAGGTTGCTCATAAATCGGGTTCATTACTTCCCGTTTCATTTTAAGCAGCATCTGATAAGGTTGCTGTTGAACAAACATATTGACGAAGCTTAAAGGAATTGCACCCGCTGGATCAGCATAGCCACTAGTGGTGACTTTAACTTTATTATTGGCAAGTTTCTGAAATGTCCAATCCCCTTCATAGCGTGTTAGACGCACGACATCGGGTTGTATCGGATAGTTACTATTAACTGCCGTATTTTTAATAGTAATTAGGCCATTGGCTGCTTTACTCATTTTTCCTTTAACCACTACATCGCGATCTTTTAGCGGAAAAGGAAAATCTAACACCATATATAAAGTGAATTCGCCTTTCTTTTCATCCTGAGAAAGCATTTGGACCTTGCCCATATAAGGTACCCATTGAGCTGCACGATCTACATCTAAAATTACCGCCACAGCGCGTTCAAGGGGTACATCAAACGTTGTTTCCGCCTTATATTGAAAGACTGGGTTATCTGCTTTTTGATAGGTCCACACTTTAATATGATTACGGTCTAGGCTGAGTTTAGCCTTGTCTGTAGAGGCAGCCCCTGTATAGAGGCTGCTTAAGCAAAGAAGAGTAGTCAAAGCAATTTGTTTTTTATTCATGTTCTGCTCTATCTTGTTTTTCTCGCCACATATGGGAAGTGTACAGATGGTTTACACCTGTACGTCGTTCAACCCTAAAACATCTTTCATGTCATATTTACGCGCTTCACGGCCCACAACCCATGCAGCAGCTCGTACTGCACCGGCAGCAAAGTTCATACGGTTAGTGGCTTTGTGAGTCACTTCAACACGCTCACCCTCACCAATAAACATGACCGTATGTTCCCCTACAATATCGCCACCACGGATGGTTTCGAAACCAATGGTTTGACGATCACGTGGACCGGTATGCCCTTCACGACCATAAACAGCAACTTCTTTTAAGTTACGGCCTAAAGTATCCGCAATTGCTTCACCCATCATTAATGCAGTACCAGATGGTGCATCTACTTTATGACGGTGGTGAGCCTCAATCACTTCAATATCTACTGTATCGCCAAATACTTTTGCTGCAAGCTCAAGTAACTTGATTGATACATTTACGCCAACAGAGTAGTTCGCAGCATATACAACAGGTGTATGCGTTGCTGCTTCATCCAATTCAGCCTTTTGCTCATCAGACATCCCTGTGGTGCCAATCACCATAGCCACCCCAGCTTCACGACATAGCTTTAGATGCTGGGCGGTTGCAGCTGGTGCAGTAAAATCAATGATTACATCGCAATCTTTAAGTACATCAGCCAAGTTTCCTGAAACCTTCACACCCACTGAACCAATTCCTGCAAGTTCACCAGCATCTGTGCCGACCAAACTACTTTCTGGACGCTCTACTGCCGCAGCCAATTGATAGCCTGCTTGTTGAACTGCCTGAATAAGTGTACGACCCATACGGCCGCCTGCACCCAAAATACCAATGCGTGGAGCTGCTGACATAATCCTTCCCAATCTTCTGTTTTACGTAATTGGCTTACTATATCAAAACTCTTTGCTCACGATAAAAAGTAAAAAATATTTTTTAAAGGGAACCGGAATTTAATCTGTTTTCACAAAAGTTAAAGAATTGATCTGCACACTACTGAGCCACGAATGAAAAAAAGATGACTATAAGGAGTTCAGCATGCATTCGAAAATTATTGGCCTAATCGCCATTATGGGGATAATAAGTTCAGTGGCATTTGCAGAGCCTGCAATCCAGCCCGGAGAAACATTAGAGAGCTTATCTAAAGCACGTATTACAACAAACGTAAATACTCAAGCAGCAACACCTACAGCTCAAACAAGCGATGCTACTGCTGAGGTTAAAGTTGAAGATATTGATCCAATCATTGAAGAAAAAACTGAAGAAACAGTAAAAGCAGCTATACAACCAGCTCCTCAAGCTACTGTCGAAGCTGTAGTGGCTCCAGTTGTATCAAGTGAACTCAACGTAAGTGTTGATGATATTGATGTCGCTCATCCTACAGAATAATTACTAGTCATTTTCTTTTAAGCAGAATAAAAATAATAAGATGAATCAGCGCAATAAAAAGGCGGATATTTTATCAATATCCGCCTTCTTTTTAATTTCTGATCTAATCAATCATTAATCGAATAAGCGATCAAAGAAAGATTTTTTCTTTGGTGAAGAAGCACTGTCTTCCCCATCGAAAGATGCTTGTAATTCTTTAAGTAATTCGCGTTGACGAGAGGTTAGGTTAACCGGTGTTTCTACCACGATACGGCAAAGTAAATCACCCACCATACTGCTACGTACAGGGCGCACACCTTTACCACGTAAACGGAATAATTTACCTGTTTGAGTTCCCTCAGGAATCTTCAAGCTAACTCGGCCTTCCAAAGTCGGGATTTCAATTTCTTTACCAAGTGCAGCATCAGCAATGCTTACTGGTACGTCCATATATAAATCGGCACCATCACGTTGGAAAATTTCGTGTTCACGAACAACCACTTCAACGTATAAGTCACCAGCTTGACCATCACGAATAGCCTCGCCTTTACCACTTAAACGAACGCGGTCACCATTATCCACACCCGCTGGAATCGTCACTTCTAATGTTTGCTGACGATCTGCTACACCTGAACCATGACATGCATGGCATGGGTTTTTAATAATTTTGCCTTGGCCACGACATGTGCCACAAGTTTGTTGTACAGAGAAGAAACCTTGCTGCATACGCACTTGTCCTGAACCGTGACAAGTTTTACAAGTTTCCACATCTTTTGGATTTTTAGAGCCTTTACCATCACACACATCACATGGTGCTGGAGCAGTAAAGGTAATTGTTTTTTTAACCCCTTTTACAGCTTCCTCAAGGGTAAGTTCCATTACATAGCGTAAATCTGAACCGCGACGTTGGCGTTGCTGACGTCCGCCGCCACCAAACGCTCCACCAAAGATATCACCGAACTGGCTAAAAATATCTTCTGCACTGAAACCGCCAAAGCCACCACCAGCGCCACCAAAGCCGCCTTCAAACGCATTATGTCCCATACGGTCATACATGCTGCGTTTTTCGCTGTCCGATAAAATCTCATAAGCTTCGGAAGCTTCTTTAAATTTTTCTTCAGCCTCGGCATTGTCAGGGTTTCTGTCAGGATGATATTTCATCGCCAATTTACGATAGGCTTTTTTGATCTCATCATCACTTGCGGTTTTTGAAACGCCTAAAACCTCATAATAATCACGTTTAGCCATGTTTGGCGGTGCTCCTCACGGAAATTTTATCAATACTCTATTGCCGACTAAATGGGGGGCTTTAGCCGAATTTACAAGGGGAAAACTTTCAAAAAACAGATATATTAAAAAACTGCCTTATTTTTTAAATATTTAGACAAGCCTTTTAACCATGCATTTAATAAAAATAACCAAGCAATAGCGCTAAAAACTACACCAGCAACTGTTGAAGCCGTTACCCAAAGGTTGCTATCCCATGCAAAAAAGAAGAGAGGAATAAACCAGACCACAGCAAAAACTGACATGAGGAGGAATAGAATACCATTGCGCATAATCCATAGCGCATGAGCATGAATCCAAACTTCCGCATCATCCACAACAGCTACTTTACGAGCGACCAGATAAGCAAAGGCCGCAAAAATAACCGTAAACAATGCAAGAAACATGAACGCATAAGAAATTACAATATAACGGCGATGCTGTTCGATATGGTCTTGCCCCATCTGTATTTCACCTCAATTCACTGCATTATGCCTATTTTTTATGCAGCGAAATAATCCTGTATTTTTTGTGTAAAGACAGGTGCTACTATATTGGACTTTTCAATATTTCGCACCTTTATTCACAAAAAATTTATGTATTTTATGCTGTTTTTTTCACCTTAAACCACGCTGCATACAATGCAGGTAAGAAAAATAATGTCAGCAAGGTAGCAACAATGAGCCCGCCCATAATCGCAACAGCCATTGGACCGAAGAAAATACTCCGCGAAAGAGGGATCATGGCGAGTACGGCTGCTAATGCCGTGAGAATGATCGGACGGAAGCGGCGTACAGTTGCATCAATAATTGCTTCCCACGTTGGATGCCCTGCCTGTCTGTCTTGTTCAATCTGATCAATCAGAATAAGTGAGTTACGCATAATCATGCCAGATAAGGCGATGGTTCCTAGCATGGCAACAAAACCAAATGGTTTATTAAACAAAAGTAAGAATAAAACAACGCCAATTAAGCCTAATGGTGCAGTCAAAAATACAATTGTTGCCCGAGACAAACTCTTCAGCTGAATCATAAGTAATGTCATGACCACTGCCAAAAAAAGTGGCATACCGGCATTGACCGAACTTTGTCCGCGTGCCGACTCTTCCACTGTTCCCCCCACTTCAATGAGGTAGCCACTTGGCAGCTCAGCGCGTAACTTGTCCATTGATTCAGCTAACTCTCCAACAACGGTAGCTGGCTGTAAATTGGTACGAATATCTGCACGAACAGTAATTGTCGGTAAACGGTTACGGTGCCAAATCAGACCATCTTCAAATTTGTATTCAATTTTCGCAATCTGGGCTAAAGGTACAGTTGTTCCATTCGCTGTTGGTACTGCAAGGCTCGCCAGTGAAGCTACTTCAACGCGCTCAGCTTTATCACCACGTAATCGGATTTCGATCAGCTCACGCTTTTCACGATACTGTTCAATTGCGCTACCTGTAATTGAGGCGTTCAGGAAATTCGCCAAATCCACACTAGACACACCCATTTGTCGCGCACGGTCTTGATCAATTTGAATGGAAATAATCTTGCTTGGCTCGCCCCAATCCAAATGCACATTGGTGGTATTCGGGTTTTCACTAATTACTCTAGCAACCTGCTGTGCTTCTTTACGTACCAGATTTAAATCTTCACCTGACACGCGATATTGCAATGGATAACCAACAGGTGGGCCATTTTCGAGTAATGACACACGAGTGCGGACTTGTGGGAGTAACTGCTTAATTTGGGTTTCTAACGAACGGCGAATTTCATCACGATCATCAAGCGACGATGCCAAAACAACAAACTGCGCAAAGCTGGCTTGCGGTAATTGCTGGTCTAGAGGTAAATAAAAACGTGGTGAACCTGTACCGACATAGGCTACATAATTATCAATGCCTTTTTGTTTAGACAGGAATTGTTCAACCTTTTTCACCGCTTGCTCTGTAGCGGTTAACGATGCGCCTTCTTCGAGTTTTAAATCGACTAAAATTTCAGCGCGGTTTGAAGGCGGGAAAAACTGCTGTGGCACCATCTTAAACATGAGTACAGATAGCACAAAAATCCCCACCGTTGTTGCAATCACGGTTTTACGGTAGGTCACACAAAACTCGACCATTTTCCGAAAACGTAAATAGAAACTCGATTGATAAGGATCGTAATGGTGGTCCTGTGAAATGGCCACAGTTTGCGGTTGCGGTTTTTTAGTTATTCTTGCCCATAAACGAACATACCAAGGTGCTTGATGACCTGTCTTGGTAAAATCAGGTAGTAGTTTTTCACCCAAATAAGGTACAAATAAAACTGCGGCAACCCAAGACACCAATAAAGCAATCGTCACGACCTGAAAGATAGAGCGTGTGTACTCACCTGTACTGGACTGAGCCGTAGCAATAGGTAAAAAGCCTGCGGCGGTAATTAATGTCCCCGTCAACATTGGAAATGCTGTTGTTTTCCATGCAAATCCGGCGGCCTTAATTCGGCTATACCCCTGCTCCATCTTAATGGCCATCATCTCGACCGCAATAATGGCATCATCTACAAGCAGGCCCAAAGCTAGAATTAGGGCACCAAGCGAAATCTTGTGCAGACCGACATCAAATAAATTCATGCCAGCAAAAGTCATTGCTAAAACCAAAGGAATGGAAAAAGCGACAACTAAACCCGTCCGGAAACCTAAAGAGAAAAAGCTCACTAACAAGACAATAATGACTGCTTCAGCAAGTACTTTGACAAACTCATGGATACTACGTTGTACCGCTACTGGTTGGTCAGATACTTTTTGTAGTTTCATACCTAGAGGTAATGTTTTTTGCAGTTGGGCAAATTCAGTTTCCAGATTTTTACCTAAGGCAATAATATCGCCGCCTTTACGCATAGATACGGCAATACCAATACCATTGTCACCCATAAAACGCATACGCGGCTGAGCAGGTTGGCTAAAACCACGGTAGACATCAGCAACGTCACCCAGCTGAATGGTTTTATCGCCTACCAGTAAAGGCATTTTTTTAATGTCATCTACGCTTTGTAGTTGGCCACTTACTCGAATTTGAATACGATCCGTTCCAGTTTCAAAAAAGCCTGCACTTGCCATGCTATTTTGCTTTTGCAGGGCTTCTTGTATGGCAGAAACAGGAATACCGAGCTGAACCGCTTTAGTGTTTGAAATTTCAATCCAGATTTTCTGATCTTGTAGCCCAATTAGCTCAACTTTGCCTACATCTTTGACTCTCTGTAGTTGTAATTGCAAACGATCGGCATATTCTTTCAAAAGCGCGTAGTCAAAGTCTTTGCCTGTCAGTACATAAATATTACCGAAGGTATCGCCAAATTCATCATTAAAAAATGGACCTTGCACCCCACTTGGGAGTTCATGGCGAATGTCATTGACCTTCTTCCGAACGTTGTACCAAACATCAGGAATCTGTGCAGAAGTGAGAGAATCTTTAGCAACAAAAGTTACCATCGACTCGCCTGGACGGGAATACGCCATAATCTTGTCATACTGACCTGTGGTCATCAGTTCCTTTTCGATACGGTCCGTAACTAAAGTAGAAACTTCTTTGGCTGTTGCCCCTGGCCAGTAGGTTTGTACGACCATGACTTTAAAGGTAAATGGCGGATCTTCACTTTGTGAGAGTTTTGAATAAGAAATTGCACCAATAATGCCGAGCAAGAGCATGAAATAAAGGACAATACCCTTATTGTTCAGTGCCCATTCAGAGAGATTAAATTTCATGGTTATTTGGCTCCCTGAATTTTCACTGCACGATTTTCACGATCAATCGGGTGAATCTTCTGTTTATCGCGCAGCAAGTGCACACCACCAATCACTACCCAATCATTTGGTGTTAAACCCGATAATACCGGCACACTATCTCTGGCATAAGCACCAATCGTTACAGGCACTTTACGTAAGGTCTGATTCGCATTCACCACCCATACATAAGGTTGGTTATCTGTTGCAGATACACTCGAAAGTGGCACACTCATGACATTAGTTTGAGTTGAACTAAAAAATACACGTGCACTTTGCCCAAGCTGAATAGCAGACTGACCTTCTTTGAGTGCCACCTTAACTGTGAATGTACGGGACTGGTCAGCAGCTGGAGAAACTTCGCGTACATATCCAGCAAATCGTTCGTTCGGTTTAGACCACAAAGTTATCCATGCCGCTTGGCCAACTTTAATCTCGCTAACTGCTTGTTCCGGTACGCCGATGACCACTTCACGTTCACCATCAATTGCCAGTTGATAAGCCGCTTGCCCTGCTGCAACCACCTGTCCAATTTCAATATTACGCGCTGTAATCACCCCGTTTTTATTAGAAACAAGTTGGTTATAACCAGTCTGGTTGGCAGAAACTTCATAATTAGAACGAGCTTGTTGTAATGCTGCCTGAGCCGCATCATATTGATTTTTTACCGTATCGTATTGCGAACGGCTTACGGCATTTATGGGTAATAATTGTTGAAACCGCTTAAGCTCATCTGAGGCTGTTTTTGCTGCTGCCTGTGCGTTTTCTAATTGAGCTTTGGCAGCATTTAATTGTAGCTGTGCATCCGCCACATCGAGTTTTGCTAATACTTGCCCAACTCTAACCCGGTCACCTACATCCACATAGCGAGCCGTAACTTGTCCACCCACCCGAAATGCCAAGGCAGTTTGTTGTCGAGCCTGTACATCTCCAGCATAGCTTTTCTGTTCGTGAAGTGTGGTTGAAGGCTGGGTCACCATTACATAGGGTATTTCTTCTGTTTTGGGAGCCTCTTTACTACACCCCGTTAATGTGACCATGCAAACAATCATCATACTCATGATGAGAGGTTTTAACAGATTCATATCTTATCGCTCTTATTCAAACTGGTTTTTTAAGGCACAATATATTTGCATCATAGTTTGTTTGTTTTTTAATTAATATACCCGACGGTACATTAATTAAAGAAAAACTTATAAGTATTTATTTTTATATAGTTTTATTAGAGGGTTTCGTGCAAACAGTTAATCAAAGTGGTCGCCCCAAAGATCTGGAAAAGCGTGCTCGTATCTTACAGGCCGCTAAAGCTATTTTTTTAAAGTCCGGTTATCACAGTACCAGCATGAACCTGATTGCACAGGAAGCAGGCGTTACTAAACTCACGGTTTATAATCACTTTCAAGACAAAGCAAACCTGTTTATCTGTGCCATTACAGAAACTTGTGAAGAGACTCTAGGCACTAAACCATTTGAATTAGATGCATCGGCAGACTTTTATCAAACACTTTATATGGTGTGTTCACGTGCCTTGCAGATTATTTATTCCCCCGAAGCACTTAAACTCGAGCATGTATTATTTGAACTTGCAGCAGAGCAAAGTCCACTCGCCCTACAGTTTTTTAATGCATCCCATACCCGTCTGCAAAATCAGTTAGTTGAGTTTTTTCAAAAAGCTGCTCAATTAGGTTTTATTCAGGCCGATGATCCGCTATATCAAACAGAACTGCTTTTGACCTTATTGCTTGGTGTACGCCATCACAAGGTTCTACTTAGAATTATTCCTGTACCGAATGCTCAAGAGATAGATCGGTTTATTCGGGATGCTATTGATTTATTTCTACTCAGATATCGGCATTAAACCAAAGTCCGATTGCCAAAATTTGCAACGGATGCATGTCGACTTTTAAAGCGTTATAAGCGATTTAAATGTTATTTTTTAAGCAAAAATTCACATTTTCTTACGCTCAAAGCTTGGAATGTTCGTTAATCGCGCTATATTCGAAAAGAATAAGAACAGGAGAAAATAGCATGGTTCAGCAAATCGATGCGCCACTGCGTGAGGATGTCCGCTTACTTGGCAATTTATTAGGTGAAACCCTAAAACAGCATGCAGGACAAGAACTGTTTAATCAGATCGAGCAAATCCGTGCTCTTGCCAAAGGTGCACGTGATGGTCAAGCTGAAGCCGAAAAGCAATTAGAACAATTATTTTTAGAATTGCCCGATGAAGAGCTATTGCCTCTTACCCGCGCTTTTTCTCACTTCCTCAATTTTGCCAATATTGCTGAGCAATATCATGTGGTACGTAGCCGCAGACAGGCAGAGTTTGATCCGGATGCAAACTCCCCGAATCCCCTTGTTCACTTATTTAAAAAGTTTAAAGATAAAAATATTTCGACGGAAAAACTGTTCCAGCAAATTTGTGATCTTAAGATTGAATTGGTACTTACGGCGCATCCAACAGAAGTGAGTCGTCGTACCCTGATTCAAAAATATGACGATATCAATGCTTGCCTATCACAACTTGACCAGCAAAAACTTACTCCGCGTGAACGTCAAAATGCTCTTGCCAATTTAAAACAACAAATTAGTTCGGCTTGGCAAACAGATGAAATCAGACAGCATCGCCCGACCCCGGTAGATGAAGCAAAATGGGGCTTTGCCACAATTGAGCAAACGCTTTGGAATGCTGTTCCTAAATTTATCCGTGAGCTAAATGAACTGGTCCAAGACAATTGCCAACAAAACTTACCACTTCATATTGCTCCAGTACGTTTTGCATCTTGGATGGGTGGAGACCGTGATGGTAACCCGAACGTTACTCATCAAATTACCCAAGAAGTATTGTGGTTATCACGCTGGCAAGCTGCCGACCTCTATCTAAGAGATATCGAAAACTTACGTTGGGAACTATCAATTCAGTCTTGTTCCGAAGAAATGGTTCAAGCCATTGGTAGCCCTCATCCAGAGCCTTATCGTGAGTATTTACGTGCAACACGAGAGCGTTTAAAAGCAACTCGTCATTGGTTAGCTCAGCGCCTACAAGGCTTAGAAGCAGATGACAGCAATGTCATTAAAAGCAAAGATGAACTGTTACAACCATTATTGCTGTGCTATCGCTCTCTAATTGACAGTAATCTGCCTGAAATCGCGAATGGTCAACTACTCGACTTTATCTACCGTGTGAACTGTTTTGGTATTGAACTCCTTAAGCTCGATATTCGCCAAGAATCAGGCCGTCATCGCCAAGCCATTTCAGCAATTACCGAATACTTAGGTCTGGGTAATTTTGAGTCATGGACTGAACAAGCGCGCCAAAATTTCCTTATTCAAGAACTCCAAAGCAAACGCCCACTACTACCGAAGTATATTAATGAGCCAGAAGGTAGTTTGATTGGTCACCCAGATGTACAAGAAGTATTTGCAACCATGCGTACTTTGGCAGACCAACCACCTGAGTCTTTAGGGGCTTATATTATTTCTATGGCTGAATATCCAAGTGATGTTTTAGCTGTATTGTTATTGCAAAAAGAAGCCGGTATTCAGCATCCTTTACGTGTAGTGCCTTTATTTGAGACTTTAAAAGATTTAGATGGCGCAGCAACTACCATGAATACGTTGTTTAATATGCATTGGTATAAGCAGCACATTCAGGGTAAACATGAAGTCATGATCGGCTACTCGGATTCAGCAAAAGATGCCGGTTTCATGTCTGCTAACTGGGCCCAATACCGTGCTCAAGAAGAGCTGACTGCAATTGCTCGTAAACACGGCGTACAGTTGACTCTGTTCCACGGTCGTGGCGGCTCAATTAGCCGTGGTGGTGCTCCAACGCAACAGGCTCTCTTTTCGCAACCACCGGGCTCAATCTCTGGTGCAATTCGTGTGACAGAACAAGGTGAAATGATTCGCTTCAAATTCGGTCTAGAAGGTATTGCCATGCAAAATCTTGAAATCTATACCGCAGCAACGCTTGAAGCGACATTATTACCACCACCAGAGCCTAAGGCTGAGTGGCGTGAACTTATGAACCGTATGACAGATCATTCTGTGAAGGTTTATCGTCAAACAGTGCGTGAAAACCCGCATTTTGTGAAATATTTACGGACTGTCACTCCTGAGCTTGAATTACAAATGTTGCCGCTAGGTTCACGTCCGGCAAAACGTAAAGTAAGTGGAGGCATCGAGTCTTTACGTGCCATTCCATGGGTGTTTGCTTGGACACAAATCCGTTTGATGTTACCTGCATGGTTAGGTACAGGTGCGGCGATTAATGAAGTGATTGCCGATCAGCAAAAAGCAACGCTTGATGAAATGCTTCAGCAATGGCCTTATTTCCAGACACTTATTGATATGCTGGAAATGGTATTGTCTAAAGCCGATGCCAATATTGCACTCTACTACGAGTCTCATTTGACTGAAGATGAAGACTTAAAAGTGCTGGGCAATCAGTTACGCCAACGTCTAAAAGATGCTGTGGAAACCTTGCTTGCGTTAAAAGATGAATCAAAACTATTAAGCGACAATGAAGTTTTGGATCAGTCTATGCAAGTTCGTAAACCGTATTTACTGCCTTTGCATCTTTTACAAGCTGAACTCATGAAACGCCGCCGTGATTATCTTGCTGAACGTCAGGCAGAACATACCCCTGTTGACCATGCACTTATGGTAAGTATTGCCGGAATTGCTGCTGGTTTACGTAATACGGGCTAAGCTCATTTTACTAACTACTTTCTTAAAGCAGTGCATCTCGGATGTGCTGCTTTTTACTTGCAAAATTCCTTGTTTTTCTCAAATTTTCCCCGATTTTTCATTTTTTAGAATATTTTTTTAAAAATCATAAAATTAATTTTTATCAGAAAAAAACACCTAATTCCTTATATTTAGAATTTATAAAATTATACCGATCGTTAAAAAATAATTACTTTTCACTTTCATATTCAATACAAGAGATTAAATGCTTTTACAAGAAAGAGTATCATTGCACCAATTAAAGAATAATGAGCTTATTTTATGTCCAACTGGTTTCCCAAATGGCAGCCTTACCAAGGTGATGTTGACCATCGACCGGTCTCTACCAATGAATATCTCCCTCCAGTTCAAAGTGCTATTTTAGGTATCCAACATGCATTTGCCATGTTTGGAGCAACTGTTTTAGCACCTTTACTCATGGGCTTTAACCCTAACCTTGCTATTTTAATGTCAGGTATCTGTACCATCCTGTTCTTCTTAATTACAGGTGGGCGTGTTCCTAGTTATTTAGGATCGAGTTTTGCCTTTATTGGGGTTGTTGCAGCAGCCACGGGGCATATCACAGGTTCAGGGGCCAATCCAAATCTTTCTATTGCGTTGGGCGGGATCGTAGCGTGCGGTATCTTTTATGCACTCATCGGTTTTATTGTCATGCTCACGGGTACACGCTGGATTGAAAAACTCATGCCACCTGTGGTGACTGGTGCAATTGTGATGATTATTGGTCTCAACCTTGCCCCTGTTACCATTAAAGGCGTTGCAGGACAGCCATTTGAAATGTGGATGGCCTTAATTACTGTACTTTGTATGGGCAGTATTGCAGTTTTTACACGAGGCTTATTGCAGCGTCTACTTCTATTGGTAGGTTTGATCTTGGCTTATGTAATCTATGCGATTGCGACAAACGGTCTAGGTTTAGGTAAACCGATCGATTTTAGCCAGATCTCACAAGCTTCGTGGTTCGGTATTCCAAGCTTTTCACATCCTACTTTTGATACCAAGGCTATTTTAATTATTGCACCGGTTGCACTGATTTTAGTAGCAGAAAACTTAGGCCATATCAAAGCAGTAGGTGCAATGACTGGAGAAAACCTAACTCCACAATTAGGCAAAGCCTTTGTCGCTGATGGTTTAGCTACGACACTTTCTGGTAGTGTTGGCGCGCCAGGGATGACAACTTATGGTGAAAACATTGGTGTGATGGCAGTCACTCGTGTGTACTCAACCATTGTATTTGTGATTGCAGGCATCTTTGCTATTTTCTTAGGTCTATCACCAAAATTTGGCGCTGTCATTAGTACCATTCCAAGTGCAGTCCTTACAGGTGCATCTATTGTGGTATTTGGCTTAATTACCATTGCCGGTGCAAAAATCTGGATTGAAAACAAAGTCGATTTTTCTAACAATAAAAATCTGATTGTGGCTTCAGTAACCATTATTTTGGGTGCTGGAAACTTTGAATTATTGTTCGGTAATTTCAATTTAGGTGGTATTGGTACAGCAACGTTTGCAGCCATTATTTTAAACTGGCTGTTTAGTTTAAAAGATAAAACCTAAATTCTAAAAGGCAGCGCAAGCTGCCTTTTTTCATTCCGATTTAGTATGATGAATTTTTGCATTTCAATACGTTCCTATCATGCGTTTTGATTTTTTTGATTTACAGCTGGTTCTTCATATTGTCTCGACTGGTAGCCTCACCAAAGGCGCTGACCGCTCTGCGATTTCACTTCAGGCAGCGAGTGAACGTATAAAAAAACTTGAACAGTATTTTGAAACCCCATTATTTATTCGCCAAACCACAGGTGTAGAACTCACTACAGCTGGACATGCATTTGTAGAACATGCTCGTCAGCTTTTAGCTCAAAAAGATCAACTCGAACAAGAAATGCAGCGGTTCAGACAGCCGACAACAGAAGCATTAACACTTTGGTGTAACTCATCCGCTCAAAGTGAATATCTACCTACGTTATTACCGCAATATCTAGTGCTTCATCCCGAAATGAATATCGATTTGCATGAAGCAGAGAGTTCAGAAATTGTAGATGCATTAACCCAAGGGATTGCAAGCCTTGGCCTAGTCTCGAATTTTTTCAATACCCGACATTTGCAAACTAAAGAGTTTGCAAGCGACCCATTAGTTCTGATTTGTCCTGTGACACATGAGTTAGCCCACTACAAAGAGCTAAATTTAGTAGATGCTTTAAGCTATGGTTTTATTGGACTCAAATCACACCACTCTTTACAACAGTCCATTGAAACCCAAGCCAAATTATTAGGCTTTAACATCCAGTATCGGTTGCGCTTACCTAACTTTGGCGCAATTGCCGAGGTAGTCGCCAAAGGTGTGGGAATTGCGATTATGCCTGCCCGTGCTGCACAGCGCCTACAATCAGACTATGATTTCCATTCAATTCAACTGCTAGGCGCATGGGCAAACCGTAAACTACTTTTGGCCACACAAAGTTTCAATCAGTTGCCTAGTAGTTACCAACAGTTTGCAGACTTTTTATTGCAGCATCGTCCTTAAAAATTATCTTAATGCAAAATCATATAAAGTCCTAATGACATCAAGCCTATAAAAAAGATACGGCGAAATATCTGCTCATTCAGTCGATAGCGGATTTTTTTACCGATCCACATTCCAATGAGCGCAGCTAACAACGCAGCGAAAGATAAACGATAGTCCAGTGTTATCCCTGACATCGGGTTATGGTGTAAAAACACAGCAAGGCAAATGGTAGAGACCGTAAACGTTAATCCTAAAGCCTGTACCAACTCATCACGTTTTAAATGCAAAGACTGCAAATACGGCACAATAGGAATAATAATAACGCCTGTTGCTACAGTCACTGCCCCGCCGATATATCCAATAATGGGTGATAACCAGCGCTCATGCTTCCCTAAATGCGGAAGTTTCTTCACACATAGACCATAAAGCCCATATAAGGCCAACATGCAACCTAATAAAATTTCACTACTTTGACCATGACTTTGACTTAAGGTAGGTAGAAAACTCCATATTGAGCCCACCACAATACCTGCGAGCAACGTCCAGAAACGGCGAATAAAAGCCCAGACATGTCCTTCAGCAAAAAGCTGCCAAACGTTGGTGACCATTGAAGGAACAATTAAAAGAGATGCAGCCTGAAAAGGACTCATTGCGATGGTGAGTAAGCCCATTGATACCGCAGGCAAGCCTAAGCCGATCATGCCTTTAATCATGCCCGCAAAGGCAAACACCATCATAATAATTGCTAGAAATGTCACTGTTTATCTCCGATTCCCTACAAGGTTATGCTACGGAAAAAACAGGCTTTGCCCTATTCTTGTTTTTAGGAGTAGGCCTCAATTAGAAGTTGAGGCCGTTTTGTATTTTTCTTCTAAAACATTGCTAAAAATACTTTCAATCATCCAAACCCGATACAGGCTATTAAATACATAGCTTTGCCCATCGATACGTAACTCTAAAACCGGTAAATCAGGTTGATGCTTGTCTTGGCAAAGTGCATCATTTTGCGCTAAAACCGACTGTATATCCTGTTCAGTTAACTGCTCAATACCCAGTTGCTGCTGTAACTGTTGGAAATGCTTCTGGAAAGATAGATCTTTTCCTTTCGTCCAAACAGCCTGCAAAATAGTGAAAATTGTATCAAGTTGCTGATTTTCCGGCACACTATAGAAAAGCTTTGCCATCCCAAGCGTACTTTCTTCTGTAGGTCGGCAAAAAGGTGTAAAAGCAACCTCGGTACGTTTAGACACACGTGTTGCCAAGCTCCAGTCAAACCAGTCTCGGCCCCGATAACTCAAAGGATAAACTTTTAGCTGAATATCATAATAGTCTGCGAGCTCTTCTTTAATATAGGCAAGCAACAACCAGCTCATCGGGTCTTCTAAAGCGATAAATACATCAAGTTCAGGATGCAAAGCCTGAATTTCATTTAACGCCTCAGCATCATTAATCAAATGTTCACGCCATTCGATATGATTAATTAAAAATATCGGATTACCTGTCAGTAACTTTTGTTGTTTTAAACGTCGGGTTAAACGTAATAAATCATCTACTGCATGATATTTACGTCCACCAAACTCAAAGTATGCCGCTCGAACAGGTTCATCCGTAAAAATACGTTCTGGAAAATGCTGAGGAACCTGATGCTTGACCGCCATGGCATGTAGAGTACGCAATTTTCCATATTGCTGTTGCCAAAGCATGTGAAAGATATCTTCAAGTAAATGTAAGAAGTTCTGACCTTGTAGTGGGGTTCTTTTTAATATGACAGCGGCTTGTTTTAAAGATTCTGGACTTGGGATTTCTGGAAACTCATCAAAAGCAAACCGGTGCTGATTTGCTAAAATTTTGGCATCATTTAAACAATAATGCTGCCACTCCTCATGTGTCATGCTATTTGGAGGTTCAGAAGCCGTATGGGAAATAATAATTTTTAAAGGTTTAAGTTCATCACTTAAAATTTCATCTAGCTGAGACAATTGCTGAACAGCCAGATAGCTATACACATCATCAAGTCGTAAATAAATACTTAAACCATTTTCCGTGGGTAACACCGCTTGACGAGAAGGCTTTTGGTAAAACCAGCTCGATCGGATAGGGTCAAACCAACGGCGTAGCAGTGACATGAGTAGTGCCTCTAAAAATAAATCCTAAGCGAGATCAAAAGTTATTTTGATCATAGTGCAAGGTGAAACAGTAGTCGAGATGGAAAAATGACTACCTGAGTTCGCGCAGAAAATATGTCATGTTATTTCGCGAGTTTCTGCGTAGGTGAAGATTTTATCACCATTTTATGGCAAACCCATAGAATGATCTGAAACCACCTTTTTCTACAAGCGGATTTTTTTTACCAGACATAAAAAATGCACCCTTAACATGATAACAATTCATCGTGTTAATGGGTGCATGTTTCCTACTCAATTATTAAAATTGAATATTTTATAGAACGCGTACAGCTCCTTTTGCTGCACTTGTGGTATGCATTGCATAAACTTTTAACGCTTTTGATACCTTACGTTTACGTTCTTCCTTCGGATGCCAACCTTTCGCTTCTTGAACTGTACGACGGTGCGCCAAAGTCGCATCATCAATATTCAAGTGAATGGTACGGTTTGGAATATCAATTTCGATGGTATCGCCATCTTCAACCAAACCAATCGCACCGCCTTCAGCAGCTTCTGGCGAAACGTGACCAATTGAAAGACCTGATGAACCACCAGAGAAACGGCCATCTGTAACTAACGCACAGTCTTTTCCTAAACCTTTCGATTTAAGATAGCTGGTTGGGTAAAGCATTTCTTGCATACCCGGACCACCACGTGGACCTTCGTAGCGAATAACAACCACATCACCAGCTTTAATTTCATTGCCTAAAATTGCTTCTACAGCTGCATCTTGGCTCTCAAAAACTCGTGCTGAACCTGTGAATTTTAAAATAGATTCGTCAACGCCCGCAGTTTTTACAATACATCCATCAAGCGCAATGTTGCCGTAAAGAACAGCTAAACCACCATCTTTAGAGAATGCATGTTCTGCATTACGAATCACACCCTTTTCACGGTCGCCATCTAAAGTTGAGTAGTAACGGTTTTGTGAGAATGCAACTTGAGTTGGAACACCACCCGGAGATGAACGGTAGAACTCATATACATCTGGATCTTCAGTACGGATAATATCCCACTTATCTAACGCATCTTTTAATGTTTTTTCATGTACTGTCGGTACAGATACATCAAGTAGATTCGCACGATCAAGCTCGCCTAAAATGGCCATGATACCGCCTGCACGATGTACATCTTCCATATGTACGTCTTGTTTTGCTGGTGCTACTTTTGAAAGCACTGGTACTCGACGTGACAATTCATCAATATCGTCCATCGTAAAGTCAACTTCAGCTTCATTTGCTGCAGCTAACAAGTGAAGAACTGTATTGGTTGAACCACCCATTGCAATATCAAGTGTCATCGCATTTTTAAAAGCAGCTTTAGTGGCAATTGAACGAGGCAAAATACTTGCATCATTTTGCTCATAGTAGCGTTTGGCCAATTCAACAATAAGCTGACCTGCTTTTAAGAATAATTTTTTACGGTTTGCATGCGTTGCAACGATAGAACCATTGCCCGGTAACGATAAACCTAGCGCTTCTGTTAAACAGTTCATTGAGTTCGCAGTGAACATACCTGAACACGAACCACAAGTTGGACATGCTGAACGTTCAAATTCTGCAACTTCTTCGTCTGTGTAGCTGTCATCAGCTGCAACAACCATAGCATCTACAAGGTCAATTGCTTTTTCATCACCGCGGAATTTAACCTTACCTGCTTCCATTGGTCCGCCAGACACAAACACCACAGGAATATTTAGACGCATCGCAGCCATCAACATTCCCGGAGTAATTTTGTCACAGTTCGAAATACACACCATCGCATCGGCGCAATGTGCATTCACCATATATTCAACTGAGTCCGCAATTAAATCACGTGATGGTAATGAATAAAGCATGCCGTCATGCCCCATTGCGATACCGTCATCCACCGCGATTGTATTGAACTCTTTAGCAACACCACCTGCTGCCTGAATTTCTGCCGCGACAAGTTGTCCTAAATCTTTCAGATGGACGTGGCCCGGAACAAATTGGGTAAATGAATTGACCACTGCAATAATCGGTTTGCCGAAATCTTCATCTTTCATTCCTGTTGCACGCCATAAGCCACGTGCGCCAGCCATATTTCTTCCGTGTGTCGATGTTTTTGAACGATAGTCAGGCATTTGTGTTTCCAACAAGTTGTGCTTGAGTGAAATGACTTCCACTCTGGCTGAATGATACTGATATAGCGTTAGATCAGTCGGAATATTGACTCATCATCATAATTTGATCATTGTCCATTCTATAGAAGCAAATAATATTGGGAAAGCCAAGAACGATAATACTCAGTCAATATTTAGCAAAACTTACATGAATAATTTTTTATTTTTTTATAACCTTTTTTTATCAATAAAAGTTTTTGAATAATTTTTTGTTCACTATTTATGGCTTTAGCTCTCCTTTGTACCTCGATTTAGGGCTTCAATCGTTTTTCACGTATACTAGCGTTAAACTTTTTTTGGATTGCATTTGTGAAAATTATTTTTGCTGGCACCCCCGAATTTGCTGCAACAGCATTGGCGGCTCTACTAAAAACTTCCCATGAAATTATCGCGGTTTATACTCAACCAGACCGTAAAGCAGGTCGTGGACAAAAACTAACACCGTCTCCTGTAAAACAGCTTGCGCTGGAACATAATATTCCTGTTTATCAACCGCTTCACTTCAAAGCTTCAACTGAAGAAGGCTTGGCAGCTCAACAAGAACTTGCTGATTTAGGCGCTGATGTCATGGTAGTTGCAGCATATGGCTTAATTCTTCCACAAGCTGTGCTCGATACACCTAAATATGGCTGTTTAAATATTCACGGCTCATTATTACCACGCTGGCGCGGTGCAGCACCGATTCAGCGTGCAATTGCAACAGGTGACGACGAAACTGGTATCACCATCATGCAAATGGTGGCGGGTTTAGATACAGGCGATATGATGTATAAAACCTATTGTCCAATCACTTCCGAAGATACATCAGCGACGTTGCATGACAAACTTGCAGCTCAAGGTGCAACAGCAATTTGTGCGGTACTTGAGTCAGAAGAAACTCTGCAAAAATATTTAGCAGAACGCGAAGTTCAAGACGAAAGCTTAACAGTCTATGCGCATAAACTCGTGAAATCAGAAGCTCGTATTGATTGGTCTATGAATGCAGTTCAAGTTGACCGCAATATCCGTGCATTCAACCCATGGCCTGTTGCCTTTATTCAACTTGATGAAAATAATGCGCTGCGTGTTTGGAGTTCAACAATTTCTAATCAAAACAAAGCAGATGCTCAAGCTGGTGAAATTATTGCAATCGATAAACAGGGTGTACATGTCGCTTGCGGTGAAAATACATTTATTTGTTTAACGAGTGTGCAGTGGCCGGGTGGTAAAGCATTAAATGCTCAACAAATTGCACAAACTCAAAAACTTCACGTAGGACAGATTCTGCCATGAGTCAGGTTACTTCAAATTCATCACGTTTTAACCTGCGCGCTCAAGTCGTCCAGACCTTGCTAAAAGTTCAGCAAGGTCAATCGTTGGCTAGTATTTTAAATACACAGCTGAATCAAGTAGCAGAGCGTGATCGTGCATTATTTCATGAACTTGTTTTAGGTACATTGCGCCAATGGTTCGCACTTAAGTCAATTAGCCTGCCTTTACTCAGCAAACCTTTAAACAATGAGACTGTAGAAACCTGCCTATACGTTGGCCTTTATCAAGTTTTATGCACGCGTATTGCAGCGCACGCTGCCATCTCGGAAACAGTCGATGCAACTAAACAACTTGGTTTCCCTGCACTCAGTGGTATTGTTAATGCAATTTTGCGTCGAGCAACTCGTGAAACTGATGACTTTCAGCAAGGTTTACAGCAAGCACATGGCTTACCAAGTTGGCTTTTTAAACGGTTAAAAAAGGATTGGGGAGAACAAACAGAAGCTCTCTGCCAATCGTTAAAGCAAGCCGCGCCTTTAACTTTACGGGTGAACCAGCGTCATATTGGTCGAGATGCTTATTTAGCAAAACTACAAAGTTTAGACATTCAGGCACGTGCGTGTTTGTTTTCCGAAGCTGGTATTGTCCTTGAGCAATCTGTACAAATCACTCAGTTACCGGGTTTTGAACAAGGCTGGTTCTCTGTACAAGATGAACATGCACAGCTATGTTCCACCTTGTTGCCTGATTTAAACAATAAAACGGTTATTGACGCTTGTGCGGCCCCTGGTGGTAAAACGGCTCATTTGCTTGAAAAGTTTAAACCAGCACAGCTCATCGCCATTGATCAGGACCCCAGTCGTTTAGTCCGCGTGACTGAAAACTTAAATCGCTTAGCACTCGATCAAAGTCATACGGAAATTTTGGCAGCCGATGCAACCAAGTGGACTCCTGTTCAACCTGTAGATTGTATCGTACTTGATGCTCCTTGTTCTGCGACAGGTGTGATTCGACGTCATCCTGACATACGCCTATTGCGCCAATCTAGTGATATAGCCCAAACCATTGAGCTACAAAAGCAGATCTTAGAGCACATGTGGCAGCAACTCAAAGTTGGCGGTACATTGCTTTATATCACCTGCTCAATTTTAAAATCTGAAAACGAACAGCAGATGATTAACTTCTTCACAGAACATGCTGATGCAAAAGAAGTGAAAATCGAGGCAGATTGGGGAATTGAACAAGTTCATGGCAGACAACTGTTGCCAGAAGCACAATCTGGTGATGGATTTTATTATTGTAAAATTCAAAAAATTGCATAAAAAAAGCAGGCGTTATGCCTGCTTTTTGACTAGATCAGAATATCAAAGTGTATGCTGATCTTTTACTTCTTCTAAAACTTCATCTAACTCTTCAGGATGCTTTGTTAAATGTAAGATGGATAATGCTAATCCACCCCATACAAATACCATCGAAATTATTAACATCACGATTGCCGAAGTATTCATTATTTTATCCTCCTAGCGATCTTTCATTTTACTTAACACGATAGCAACGACTGCACAGAAAATCACACTGCCCCAGCCGAAGACACCTTGTAAGCTCATACTATAAGTATCATAGCCATTTTTGATCAAATTAAAAACAGTCATACAGAGTGTGGTTAATAAGATTAAAGAGGTAATGACTGTTAAAGTGAAGTCCCAGCCTTTACCCAATTGAATGGTTGAGATACGGTTTACATGGTCGCGAAGCTCTTTAAGTGCTGAACGTTTAAACCAAGCTACGCTAATAATTGATAATAAAGCCCCACCAATAATCCCAATGTTATTAATAAAGTGATCAACAATATCAACGAGCTTAATTGCGTTTACACTTGAGAATAAAATAATTGAAACCAGTGCACTACCACCACCAATAATCGTTACCGCTTTCTTACGTCCCCACTTTAACTTATCTTGCATTGCTGCAATAGGCACTTCCAAAATACTGACCATTGAAGAAATACCAGCAACAAATAATGAAGAGAAGAACAAAAGACCGAATAGATCAGCACCAGAACCTAAACTTGAAATAATTTTAGGGAAAGCAATAAATGCGAGTCCGATACCGCCACTCACAACATCCTTAACTTCAGTACCTGCGGCATGTGCCATAAAGCCAAGCGCTGCGAAGATACCAATACCCGCTAAAATCTCTGTTGATGCATTTGCAAAACCAACGATTAAACCAGAACCAGTTAAATTCGTTTTTGGTTTTAAATAGGATGCATAGGTGACCATGATCCCGAAACCAACTGAGAGTGAAAAGAAAGTATGGCCATAAGCAGCTAACCAAACTTTATAATCCATCATTGCAGACCAGTTCGGTGTAAAGAATGCATTTAAACCTTGTACCGCACCTGGTAAACGTAATGATTGAATAACTAAAATAGTGAAGAGAATGAATAATAAAGGCATGAAAATCTTATTTGATAATTCCACACCTTTTTTCACACCACCATAAAGAATGATGAGAGTAAGTGCCCAAATCCCAACAATTGGCCAGAATAAATGACCTACAAACTGTAGATCAAAGCCGGTTGCTTTTGTGGTCTGCAAATAGGTATTAAAGAAGAAACCTTCCGGATCACTTCCCCACATTTGGCCAATAGAGAAGTAAACATAGCTACCAGCCCATGTAAGTACACTTGCATAGTACAAACCAATGATGATACAGACACAAACCTGCCACCACCCTAATGTTTCACCACCTTTAAATAAGGCACGATATGCCTTAGGAGGTGAACCAGTACTACGATGGCCTACCGCATAATCTAAAAATAATAGCGGTAAACCAGCAGTAATGAGTGCTAATAGATAGGGAATAAGAAACGCACCACCGCCATTTTCATACGCAACGTATGGAAAGCGCCAAATATTACCTAAGCCTACAGCCGAACCAACGGCTGCAATAATAAAACCAGATCGTGACGTCCAGTTTTCACGAGTATCTGTCATAGAACACCTAATGTTAAAAGATTACTTATTTTTACTGCTATTGTTGATTGTTATTCCGCATGCAAAAAAAGAACCAAAAAATACTTTTGTGTTTGTAGAAAATAAAATGCACCTTTTGAGTATTTTTATTCCCTTAACAAACAAGCAAAAATAGAAAATTCTTCCTTAAAGATTTTTGTCCATTTTTTGCCCCTATATAGCTGAACAATACCTGTTTTTATTTCTTTTTACTGTAATTTCCGTCTGAAAATTTACGTTTTTTTAGACATTCTTATCTAGATTGGTTATTTTTTAGCTAATATTCCTGTTTTAAAGCATATTATTACCTTCTTACATTCAATGATATTTTCTACCATTAAAGTTTTATACCTATTCATAAAGTAGATATATCAACTAATTTGTAGATGAGTAAAATATCAAAGTATTATCGATCCCTTACACAAAATTTATACTAAAACCTCTAAAACTCAAATCACTATAAGTTATTAATTTTTATATGAAAATTAATTAAATAAAAGAATATTAAAAATTGAAGATATAGAAGCTTTATATTCACAATTTTTCATCAATGCATAACTGCAAAGATATCTATATCATGCGTTCAAAGATTTTCTTTTTTTAGGATTGATGATGAAAATATTAAAACTGTCTTTTTTAGCACTCGGGATAGGTCTTAGCGGATTCGCACAAGCAGATTTTATAGGCGTAAAAGGAGACGTTGGCTACTGGTTTTATGACGGCAAAGCTAATATGTCTTCACAATCTCCTGAAGATCAAGATCTAGACCGAAAAGGTAGTGCTCAACTTTCATTAGCTTTTGAGCACCCAATCCCATTTATTCCAAATGCAAAAATTCGTTATGTTAATTTAGATACTCAAACTAAATCAGAAACTTTGGGTCAAGCTAACTATAACGTTGATTTAGATCATAGTGATTTTATTCTCTACTATGAGTTACTAGATAATATTGTCAGTGTAGATGCAGGTCTTGGTGCAACTGTACTAAATGGAGATATTACTGCCTATACCGGTAAACGTGTAGATATTGATAAGACATATCCGATTGCTTATTTATCAGGTGAAGTAAAACTTCCATTTACAGGGTTAAGCGCTAAAGGTGAAGCAACATATACAAACTTTGATGATGCAAAAATTACAGATGCGTTAGTAGAAGCAAAGTATAAGTTTGCCGATAATTTATTAATCGATTTAGGCTTAACAGCTGGTTATCGTATCCTCAATATCGATTTAGATGATTACGATAACAATGACCTTAAATTTGAATTTAAAGGGCCTTATGTGGGCTTAGAAGCACATTTCTAAATTAAAACAGAATTTTGATCTTCCCCATATAAAAAAGAACTCTATAAGAGTTCTTTTTTATTCAACCATACTCACATATTTTGGATATTTTTGAATTCGTTGACACCATTCTTGAATATTTGGGTATAACTTTAAATCGAAGCCGCCTTCCTCAGCTACATGCGTGTATGCATATAAAGCAATATCAGCAATTGTAAATTTATTTCCAACAAGATAGTCGTGCCCTACTAAAGCTTTATTCATAATAGATAATGCTTTATGGCCTTTTGGTTGTAATTTATGATATTCCTCTATTCTTTCTGGCGGTAATCCTAGATATTTATTAATAAAACGAGCAACTGCAATAAATGGTTCATGGCTATATTGTTCAAAGAACATCCATTGATACATTTTTGCCTTCATATAAGGATCTGCAGGAATCAATTCCGTTCCCTCAGCCAAGTAGCCTAGAATAGCGTTAGACTCACTTAGAACCCGTCCATCATCTAAAACTAATACAGGTATTTTCCCATTAGGATTTAAAGATAGAAATTCTGCTGTTTGAGTATCTTTATTTAAGATATCAACATGAATCCATCTATGATTTATATTTAATAGGGATAGTAACAGTTTGATTTTATAACAATTACCTGAATCTACATCACCATAGATTATCATAGGTACTTACCCCTTATTCTGCTTATTTAAATATATAATTTTCTTATTGTTTATAACACAACCCTTCCATAATATTTTGATTTCCCATATAAAAAAACACCCCAACCTCTTTTGAGATTGGGGTGTTTAGAATAATGAGCTGGCGATGACTTACTCTCACATGGGTAATCCCACACTACCATCAGCGCTAAGAGGTTTCACTTCTGAGTTCGGGAAGGGATCAGGTGGTTCACTCTTGCTATGGTCGCCAGCACAACTGTTTATGGATACTTGCTTAGGTCTTATTTAATGCCGAAGCGTTTTCCAAATCTGTAACAGACTGGGCTGAATTGAATCTTACTTTAGATGTTCATTTTAGCTAGAGGTATAACTAAATCAAGTTGTCTTGCATATTTAAGAATCGATTGATGCTTTATATACAACTGCTTGGGTGTTGTATAGTCAAGCCTCACGAGCAATTAGTATTGGTCAGCTTCACATATCACTATGCT
>ENA-OWOG01000074-OWOG01000074.1-gut-metagenome-genome-assembly--contig:-NODE-74-length-59382-cov-20.302015_pt1 | contig 59382 bp, 56 predicted proteins | sample MGYA00248249_ERZ651793 | MGnify/ENA primary metagenome ERZ651793 (study PRJEB26908, sample SAMEA4031700) | gut metagenome | biome: gut; feature: normal infant; material: stool | place: China | collected 2015... | reverse complement strand
GAGTTTGGTCTCTACTAAATCCGTCTGAGACGTGCCGTCTTTTTCAACGCAATATTCATATAATAGATAATTATAGGGCTCATAAGGGTAGGTTGTCAAATATATTTTACCCGAAATTTATATCATGTTTAACATATACCATTTCACATTATAACTCTTGCGGCACATACGGCTTCTGCACAGAATCTAATAATGCAAAATTCATTGGACTACTTACCATTTCATTATATTGCTCAACCACGGCTTCTTCCGTTTCACTACGAGGATCAGCAATAAAATCCTCAATCGCTTTATCAAGATGTTTCTTTTGCTCTAAACGATTCTGAGCCTCGGCAGCAGTAATCTTTGCCCCAATCCCATCGGCGGCTTCTTTCTGTGCTTTCACCCATTGGAAATCACTATTGGATTTATGCTCCACAATATGATCTACTATATTGCTATAGATAAGCATCATTTCCGCCATATTAGCGCCATTCGTCTGCCCATTGTTGCGCATCAGTTTAACAAGACGTTCCCCCTCCTGCTTGTGATAGGTCTTAACAATGGTATCTAACGCATCATATTTTGGTTCAAATACATCCATTAATGATGAAAGTTTCTCTAACTGCGTATGAGCAAATGCATAATTATCTGATTCATAGCGCTTTTCTTTATAATACATATCTAGCTCTTTTACAGCCACCACAATGTCGTGCAATACCGGTAATAAAGCATCCGTAGCGGCTTCCAAGTCACTATGCGTATGCCCTGCATCTCGCGCAGCAAGGAGTTCTTGCTCAAGACGTTCATAATCCCGCTCTTTAAACTCAGCTAACGGTACATTTTGCCGTGCTTGCTGCACCGTTTCCATATGTTGATGGCTATATTTTACACTCGTGAAATTAAACTCATTTGTGGCGGCCAAATAAAACTTAAAAACACGCCAGATTTCCTTCTCACTATCACTTTGCGTAGCTTTCACCTGACTGCTATTCCTTAAATTATCCATATTAAACTCACAGCCACTTACAACGCCTACACTCACTACGATGCACACAACTAAACCTAGGCGATGCCACCAGTTCTGACCACTCATATACCTCTCCTAAACGCGCTAAATTTCTATAAATTAATATTACAGATATTGTATAAAATTAATACATCCAATTCAAGATGAGGAAATAGCTGGACATACAGAAAAATGAAACTACTTCGGAACGGTATGATAAAACTGCAAAAATCATGAAATAATAGTAGATATGTATCAATAAATCATAATAGCTATATTTCTCTTGTTTTTACAAACATTAGTTCTATAATATAGATATAAGAAAACCCCATACAAAGTATGGGGTCAACTGAGACAACCGAGAGACGAACATTCCGTCCTATCTAGGTCTCTAAACGTTATCTTATGTGTTAAGTATAACAAGTGCCCTAACTCATGTCAATTAAAGGAGAGAGAAAATGAGACAGACACGTCGCACACTAACTATTGTCCTATCTTAACATTACCAAATGATTTTACATTTAAAGCAAAGGGAGTTATTGATTTTGATAATGTACTTAGTATATTTGATTGGGCTGCCAAGTCAAAACATATAATTATAGATGCAAGATTTTGCCAAAGTATTGAGTACCAAACACTGACATTACTCATACTCTATATATGGCAATTAAAGAGAAAAAAGATTCATATAAATTTACAATATTCTAAGCATTCTTTATTTGGAAAAATGTGGCAAAGAATGAACGGAACCTCATGCTTTAAAATTCTTAATAACACACAAGACAATTTTCACTACGTCTACAACAAGCCCATATTCGCCATCAAATACAAAGATCATAATATTACGCAAATGCTAAATACAATTCGTGATTACGCTATGGACTTACCTACAGATTTAATTAGAGGATATGAGGATGCAGTTCGTTATATCATATCCGAACTAACATATAATGTATTAGAACACGGTTTTAATCCTCAGATTCCATCATTATTACAATTTAACTGGTATCGAGATAAAAACCAACTATCATTTATTCTTGCCGACCTCGGTATTGGTATAAAAAACCATTTAGAGCAAACCTATGCACCTTTCACAAACAATACAGATGCCATCGCTATGGCACTAGAGCCTGAAATTTCTGGTACATTTGGCGTCAACGTAGGTCCTTACAAGCAACAAAACAATGCTGGCATGGGCCTTTACTTATCTAGTAATCTTGGCAAAACATTAGAAGCAGATATGTATATCGTATCAGGTGATGGTGTCGCACATATTTCTCCACTAGATGTAACCTACACAACACTAGAAAACGCTTGGCCTGGCACATTTATATACATGACCATTGGTTTTGATAGGCTAAAAACATATGACCTTCATAAACACCTAGAGGATTTTAGAAAACACGCTACCGAAACTGTAGCTAAACGAAATAATATAGTCCGTGCTCCCGAATTGTATATTGATATGTACAACTATTGTGGAGAACGATGTGAAGTTAAACTAGAAGCTATTAATCTTAGAGAGCGAAAAATCGTACCTGCTATACAAAAAGGAGAAACCGTAATCCTTGATTTCTCTCATGTTATAACAGTTACACACAGCTTCTTAACCGCTTTATTGGCAGATCCAATTAAAATTCTAGGTCTCAAATCATATAAACAAATCAAGATTATAGGGGCTAATGAAACCATTCGGACAATTATAGATTTTGTGTTTGATACATATACTAACTAGAAGCTACTACATAAAAAAAAGGTGTACCAACACGTTGATTTGTGTTGGTACACCTTTTTTAATGCCCTACCATATGCTTAATCTATTATGCTAGTAAGGCTTTTACAAGTTCTTCTGCTTTACCAAAATCATCTGCATCTGGATTCCAGTTACATTTAATTTCAGGTTCTACCACGGAGAAACCATATTTAGTTAATTCTTCACGAAGTACTTTTGTAGATTCACCAGACCAACCGTAGGTACCAAATACGGCAGCCTTTTTATTTTTAAACTTCAATTCACGCAAAAAGTCGAGCCACCCTGCTACAGAAGAGATAACACTATTCCCTACTGTTGGAGAACCAACGGCAATCGCTTTTGATTTGAATACTTCTGTCATGATATCGTTTTTATTTGTTTTACTGATGTTAAAGATCTTAACCCGTGTATCAGGAGATTGTTTAGCAATCTCATCAGCAATTTTATGGGCTAATTTCTTAGTGCCATCCCACATTGTATCGTACACCACTGTGATTTGGTCTTCTTGGTACGCTTGGGACCATTCGTAGTATTTTTCTACAATTTGCATTGGGTTTTCACGCCAAATAGCACCGTGGCTGGTAGCGATAATATCGATTGGCAAGTTGAGCTTTTGAATTTCTTCAACCTTAGCTTTTACCAATGGAGAGAATGGATTCAAAATATTGGCGTAATATTTCATCGCCTCCGCCCATAGACGACATTGATCAGCCTTATCGGCCCACAATTCTTCTACCGCAAAATGTTGTCCGAACGCATCGTTAGAGAACAAAATATTATCGCCAGTCATATAGGTTGCCATAGAGTCAGGCCAATGGAGCATACGCATTTCTACGAATACCAAGGATTTACCGTTGCCGATATCTACAGAATCACCTGTCTTCACAGTTTTAAAATGCCATTCTGGATGATGATATTGACCAACCAAGGACTTAACAGCATTTTCTGTACAGTAAATCGGCGTATTAGGGATTTTTTCCATCAAAGCTGGCAAGGAACCACTGTGATCGACTTCGCCGTGATTACATACGATAAAATCAATTTTATTTAAATCAATTTCAGATTCCAAATTATCAATAAACTCTGAGGAATGAGGTTTCCATACGGTATCGATGAGGACGGTTTTCTCCTCTTCAATCAAGTACGCGTTTTGGCTAGATCCATTATTAATACTGTAATCAGAGCCGTGGAATTCTTGCAATTCCCAATCAATTTTACCAACCCAAGATACATTATTTTTTATATGCTTTCTCATAATAACCTCCATAATTCTTGTGAAAGTCTTTCACAATTAACAATATGTATGGCCTATGTGGTATCTGTGTATATGTACCTATCTATATACCTATGCATATATCACAACTCGGTCATTAACTATGGTTTTATTATAACCATATCGCATAGTTAAGTCTGTATCTGTAGGTACAGATTTGATAATTATTCTAAAAACCCACTCATAGATAATCAAATTCTATACATTAGCGTACAATAAATTTCCTATGAGTGGTTACGAGCATATGCAGTTTTAATAGCGGGTTGTTTATTATCTAGCTTAAATAAGCTAGGATAACGTCCGATTATTTATTCTCAGACTTAGATAATCCTGGGATAGCTTTATAGATATATAGCGCAATATATCCATCAACCAAGCTATGAACGATAGTACCGCCGCCTACCAGAACGAATACGACATAAATTAGATCGATATTCGGTATCCTAGTTGTCGTATAGAATAATAGACACGCAAGCACTTCACCAATAGCGTGAACGATAGCACAAGCAAGGTTGAAAGCAGCAAAGGATAGAGCCCCTGTTAATACACCTGGATGATGTTTTATATAATAAGCACCCATCAAAGCAAAGATAATATGCGAAGCAGCGCGCATAACGATAACAATAGGGAACCCTGCTACGAAGAAACCTAGTGTAGAACCTATTACAACACAAGCCGCCATCTTACGGGACAAGAACATGGCCAGGAATATAGGCACGTGACTCGCCAGTGTATACGAAGCCGGCGGTATGACAACTTTCAACGGCATCATAATGGGAATCATAATGGCTAATGCCATCAATAACGCAGTAATGGTTAAATTTCGATACATGGAAGAATTCATAAAGGCCTCCTTATTAACTCTTCTCTCATCTAACAAGATGATTATGGTAATTATGATATAAGACCAATCTAATTAATGGCTACGTTAACAGTCTTATAGATTAGTGACCTACATTCCCCCACAAGTTAAGGATAACAACACCAACTACAATAAGACCTATACCCAAAATAGTGTACATATTATAGCCCTCACTAAAGATAAAGACCGAAATGAGTGCTGTCATCACGAGGCCTACACCAGACCACGTAGCATAGGTAATACTGAGCGGAATATAGTTCAATACATGCGTCATTGTATAGAATGATCCTACATAGCCAAGCACACAACCAATGGTTTGTAACGGCCGCGTAAAGCCATCAGAGGCTTTCAACATGGTCGTAGCAAATAGCTCAAGCCCTATAGATAAGGCAAGTAAAAAATAAGATAACATAACGCCTCCTACAAAAAAGAGAGGGCCTTACAACCCTCTCTTCAATACATAAGTACGCACTCAATCGCACCTATTATAAACGTTCGATTACAGCTTGTGCCATTTCTGTGGTACCTACACGTTTTAAGCCTTCACGGTAGATATCGCCTGTGCGATAACCATCAACAAGCACTTGTTCAACAGCTTTTTCAATTGCATCAGCCACTTGAGGTAAATCAAGGGAGTGACGGCACATCATAGCTGCGGACAAGATTGTGCCCAATGGGTTCGCCAAGTTTTGGCCCATAATATCAGGTGCAGAACCGTGAATTGGCTCGTACAATGCTGTACCTGTACCCATAGATGCAGATGGTAAAAGCCCGATGGAACCAGAAATAACAGCGCCTTCATCAGACAAGATATCGCCGAACAAGTTTGTTGTAACGATAACGTCGAATTGTGCAGGATTTACAACGAGTTGCATTGCTGTGTTATCTACGTAGAAGTAATCTGTTGCGATGTCTGGATTAGCTGCAGCTTTCTCTTGAGCGATTTTACGCCACAAACGAGAAGAAGCCAATACATTTGCTTTATCTACGGATACAACCTTTTTGTTACGTTTGCGAGCTGTTTCCATAGCGATATCCATGATGCGCTCTACTTCATAACGGCTGTAAGTTTCTTTATCCCAAGCAAACTCGTTAGCGCCTTCGCCTTGTGCCTCTTCGCGTTCACCGAAATAAATACCACCAGTCAATTCACGAACGATAACGAAATCTACATCTTGTACGAGTTCCTTTTTAAGTGGGGAATACTCTTGCAAAGATGGATAGATTTTTACAGGACGCAAGTTACAGAACAAACCAAGCTCCTTGCGAAGACCGAGGATTGCTTTCTCAGGACGGATAGCAGGATCTACATTATCCCATTTAGGACCGCCTACAGCACCAAGCAAAACAGCATCAGCCTTTTTACAAGCCTCGATAGTATCCTCAGTCAATGGTACACCATATGCATCAATAGACTCACCACCCGCTTTTTTATCAATCCAATTAACCTTTACATTGGCTTTCTCAAAAGCCACATCACACACAGCCTTCGCTGCCGCAATAATTTCAGTACCGATACCATCACCAGGAATCAATACGATATTTTTTTCGCTCATCTATATATTCCTCTCCGACGATGAAGCCCCGTTGCAAGCCTCCATTGCCTTAACGGGTCGAGGCCATAGGCCTCGCCCTAGCAAAAGTCGTTTGCGACGGGGCTTCATCGTCTACATGTATCCATATGTACATCATTGCGAAAAGAATCGCAATGATAAGCTACGTAGAGCCGAGGTGCATGCTCTGACGCGACTTTAGCAGGTCAAGGCCCTCGGCCGATGACCGTTAAGCTAGCTGGAGCGTCAGAGCATCACCAAGGCTCGGCTACGTGCTTATTTGCGATGTTTCGCAAAGTTTACAAGACCTCCTGCTGCTGCAATGTCTTGAATGAATTGTGGCAATTCAGTGCCTTGGTATTGTTCGTTTTTAGTCAAGTTGTACACGATACCTTTAGACAAGTCTACGCCGATAGCATCGCCTGCTTCAATGCAATCTACTTGGTCGCCGATTTCAACTACTGGTAAACCGATATTAATAGCATTACGGAAGAAGATACGTGCAAAGGAGTGTGCTACGATAACAGGCACGCCTTTTGCTTTGATAACGCCTGGTGCATGTTCACGGGAGGAACCACAACCGAAGTTTTTACCAGCTACCATGATTTCGCCAGCTTTCACATTAGGAGCGAAAGTAGTATCAATATCCTCCATCGCATGTTCAGCCAATTCGTTCCAATCGGCAATCGCCAAGTAACGAGCTGGAATGATTACGTCTGTATCTACATCGTCGCCGTAGCGCCAGATTTTTTTGCTTTCAAAATCCATATTAAACCTCCTCAGGGCCTGCAATGCGGCCTAACACAGCACTTGCTGCCGCCACGTAAGGGCTTGCCAAATATACTTCAGAATCAACGTGACCCATACGACCACGGAAGTTACGATTTGTGGTGGAAACGGTTCTTTCACCAGCTGCCATGATACCCATGTAACCACCAAGGCAAGGACCACATGTTGGCGTGGATACAGCACAATCAGCTTGAATGAAGATATCCAATAGGCCATCTTTCATCGCTTGGTCGTATACATCTTGGGAGCCAGGAATTACGATACAACGAACGAATGGAGCCACCTTGCGACCTTTGAAGATTTCCGCAGCTGCCACCAAGTCCTCATAACGGCCATTTGTACAAGAACCGATGATAACTTGATCGATTTTAATATCTTTGTCAATTTCGTTGATGTAATGTGTATTGGATGGCAAATGAGGGAATGCCACAACTGGTTGTAATTTAGACAAGTCGATTGTCACAGTTTGTGCATACACCGCATCAGGGTCCGCATTAATAGGTTCTACAGGACGGTTTACGCGACCTTTGATATAGGCTTCGGTGATTTCATCATACGGGAACACGCCACATTTACCGCCCGCTTCGATAGCCATATTACAGATTGTAAGACGGTCAGCCATAGTCATGTGTTGTACGCCTTCACCGGCAAATTCAAGAGCCATGTAACGAGCGCCGTCTACGCCGATTTTACCGATTAAATCAAGGATTACATCTTTACCAGTTACCCATTTGTTAGGTTTGCCGATAAGCTCAACCTTAATTGTTTCAGGTACTTTGAACCAAGTTTTACCTTCTGCCATAGCAACGCCCGCATCAGTGGAGCCTACGCCTGTGGAGAATGCATTCACCGCACCATATGTACAAGTGTGGGAGTCAGCACCGATCATCATTTCGCCAGGACCGATAAGACCTTTTTCAGGCAAAATAACGTGCTCGATACCCATGCGACCAACTTCAAAGTAGTTTGTAATACCATGTTCGCGTACGAAGTCGCGCATGACTTTAGCTTGTGTAGCGGATTGAATATCTTTATTTGGTGTGAAATGGTCAGGAACCAAGTAAATTTTATGGCGGTCAAATACAGGCTTTTCAATCTTTTTAAATTCACGAAGCGCTGGTGGGAATGTGATATCATTCATCAACACAGCATCCAAATGACACTCAATGATTTGGCCTGGTTTTACCACATCAAGACCTGCGTGGCGAGCCATATTCTTTTCAGTAATGGTCATACCCATAATATTATTCTTCCTCCTGTTGTTCTAGCTCCATAGCTAGGAAAATAGAATTAACTGCATTAATATATGCATTTACACTTGATTTAACGATATCGGTGCTGATACCACGACCGTGGTAAATGCGCCCTTTATATTCAACCTTGAGGGTTGCTTCCCCAAGAGCATCCTTGCCAGCTGTGATGGCACGGATTTGGTAATCTTTCAAACTGATTGGCATACCAACCACACGTTCAACTGCTTTAAGGGATGCATCTACTGGGCCGTCACCAACGGCAGCATCGGCTCTTTCACCATCTGGCGTATTAAGGCGAACATCAGCATAGGCATAGCCTTTTTCGCCCAATTGGTAATGTTGAGAAACGAGCTCGAATGCTTTTTTATGATCCATGTGTTCCACAACGATAGCGATGATATCATCATCGTATACATGTTTTTTCTTATCTGCCAAATCTTTGAATTTAGCAAAGAGGTCGTTGATTTTTTCTTCTGTGAAAGTTTGATGGAATCCCAAGTTTTTCAAATGGTCTTCGAAGGCATGACGACCAGAATGTTTACCAAGAACGATATTTGTCTTTTCAGCACCTACGGATTCAGGTGTCATGATTTCATAGGTTTCAGGGTTGCTCATCATACCATGTTGATGAATACCAGACTCATGAGCAAATGCGTTAGAACCCACGATTGCTTTATTTGGAGGAACTGCCACTCCTGTTAAGCGGCTTACCAATTTAGACAATTTTGTGAATTGTTTTGTATCGATGTTCACTTGTAAATCGTGGAAATAGTCATGCCGTGTTTTAAGAGACATCACAACCTCTTCGATACCCACGTTACCAGCACGTTCACCAAGTCCATTAACTGTACATTCTACTTGGCGAGCACCAGCTTCGATAGCAGCCAAGGAGTTAGCATTTGCAAGACCAAGGTCATCATGGCAGTGAACAGAAATAATGGCATTTTCAATACCTGGTGTATGTTCTTTGATGTAACGAATTTTCGATGCAAATTCTTGAGGCATCATGTAACCTACTGTATCTGGTACGTTAATAATTGTAGCACCACCAGCAATTGCAACACCAAATACTTGGCATGCGAAATCTAAATCAGAGCGTGCCGCGTCTTCACCAGAGAACTCGATTTCATCAACCTTACCTTTTGCATATGCCAATACGGATTTAACCTTATTCAATACCTCTTGGCGAGTCATTTTTAATTTATATTCCATATGAAGTTCGGAAATAGCAATGAATACATGTAAACGGCTACGTTCCGCATCTTTCAACGCATCAATCGCTTTTTGTACGTCCTTTTCATTAGCACGAGCCAACGCACAAATCGTAGCACCCTTTACTTCACGAGCAATCGTTTGAACTGCTTCAAAATCCCCAGGGGATGCGGCAGGGAAACCAGCTTCAATAACATCAATACCAAGGCGTACGAGACCTTTCGCAATCTCTACCTTTTCTGGTGTGCGAAGTGCAACGCCCGGTGTTTGTTCCCCATCACGAAGGGTTGTATCAAAGAAATATACGCGATTTTGATCCATAATCTTCACCTTTTCTGTACTAATAAAACATAACACTTTATTATATCTATCAATTGTGAAAGTTTAGTCAAACAAAACGTAGAATTAAAGTGCGTGCTCGCAAGCGACTTTAGTAGGTCGAGGCCCTAGGCCGAAGACCGTTAAGCTAGCTGGAGCGTCAGAGCACCACTTTAATTCGGTCACGTAGTATGGTTGACTAAACTTTTATAAAAAAAAGCCCCTCAGAACAACTATCGTTGCTCAAAGGGGCGTTATATTCATAACACGGTACCACCCTAATTGGGACTCGTTGCGGGTATAACGGAACCACCGTCGATGACTACTGCTGCATTCGCCACCAAAGCTCACGGGAGAGTGTCAGCGTACAACCTCTATTGCCTCGCACCAACCGGCAACTCTCTGAAAGCAGGATTTGTAAACCTTTATACCCATTCATAGCTTGTTTTAAGATATAAGGGTATTGTACTGTATTCTATAGACTTATGTCAATTAAAATAAGATGAATATGATACATTATCTTTAGTAACTAGCACAATAAAAATAGCAGGGCTGCCACCCTGCTATTTTTTCGTTCATATGAGACTATGTCACATATTGACATCCCTTGTCATATATAGAATAACACTTCACTATAGTATAGTCAATGTGCCCTCTACACAATAAATCTTAAAAGCTTATCCACTCTAAAGTCTCAAAATTATTTAGAATTCGTTTATCCATTTTTACCACTTGATTAGTAAGCTCTATTCGATTCTTAACAAATGAAATATCTGTATACCATTCCTTTAAACTAGCATACACTTCATTCTCTAGATCAATAATCATGGTTTCAATAGGATCCCAGGTTTTACATCTTACAGACTCGACCATAACCATACTATTACCTATGAAAGTAACATCCCTACCATAAATCCAAAATGGCAATGATTTCCCCTTTATAGAAATAGAATATATAGCATCTCCATGAGGCGGTTCCGTTTCATATTGTGCTTTTATATTGTACTTTTCCATTATCTCATTGCTAGCATTTTCTATATATGGCAACGTTGAAATCTTATAATTATCTACTTGCATAAAAAAACTCCATTATTTTTAGTATTAATTTTTGCTATACTAATTACGAAGAGAGTCAATTGACGTGAGTTAGGTTCATCTCCGCGAGGAGGTGATACTATGACAAATCATGAAGTTACCTATGTAATTATCATAATTCTGTTATCAGTAGTCACTATCATTGCACTAGTCAAATAGTACAATGATAAACGCCTAACGTATAAAGGAGTGCATTCCTCTAACACGTTAGGCGCCATCATCGTTTTATCAAGTTTTAGATGAGCCTAACGCCCTAATCACGTTAATTGGCTCTCTTTATATTTATATTATAAACTAATCATTTTTAAAAAGATAGTACAATAAGTAACTCAATTTATCCCTACGCATTTAATCATTTTTCTAGCCCGTTCAATAGAAATAGGCTCATTAAATAAAAATACATGATTCTGTCCCTCATGTTCCCATGATGCTAGGTATACGGAGTCATCCACCATTCGATAAGTCACGGTCATGCCATTTATAATCTCTGTTTTCTGAGGCACATAATCCTTATAGTCACCTGCAATATTACCAGATACTGTAGATACGCGATATTTAATATACTTTGACATATCATCTACACGGTCAAAATATGTTCCTTTTAAAAGCTCATGATAGGCATACACAACTTGTAATACATCGTGATCCACAATGGATACATGTACAGGACGTAATCCCTCTAAACCACTTGGCAACTGCGGCTTAAAGTTCAGATGTTGCTTAGCCTCATATACAGTATCAAACACCTCTAACGATTGACCTTTACGAGTGCTTTTATAATCGCTATCCGTCATAGTACAACTACCAAGTCTGTCAGGACATGGAAACTCATTTCTGTCGCCATAGGGCTGATCATAAATAGAATTACCATTAAGACGAAACCGCATCAAATCATCTGCGGACACAACATTGATGGAACCTATGAAAGCTAACATAGCTAACGCGCATACAACCTTTTTCATGATACAATCCCCTGTAAACAAACTACATATAGTAAGTTAATTATATCACCTAAAACCCTAATATTCTTATATTTATAAGGATTTTTACTCCAGAAAAAGGAAAGTATTTTGCTTGCAATTCGTAATCATATGATTGCTCGTTTAAAGCATTTGCCTCACAATATAAGTAACAGGAGGTGATACTATGGCTAAAACAGCCTCTATCAGTTTGCGTATCGAGCCAGATGTAAAAGCACAATTAGAAGCATTATATGCTAGCTTTGGCATATCCGTAACTGATGCGATTAATATTTTTCTCCACACATCACTAATGGAAGGCGGATTTTCATTTCAACCTAAACAACCTCGTTATAATGCAGAAACAGAAGCTGCTATTCAAGAAACGAAAGATATATTAGCAGGAAAAGTAAAAGCAAAATCATATGCTAATGTAAAGGAAATGATTGAGGATTTAGGAAAAATTTAACCAATAAATATCACAAATCTATCTTATTTGATAGTATCTATCTCAAATCATTCTACTATTCAAAATAACTGTAAATGTTATAATGAACTCAACAAAAGGAACAGATGCTCATATGATACTAAATGCACTATTCCAAAACTATAGTTAGTAGTTATATGGAGGAAATAATTATGACACATATACAATTAACACAACTCGTACAAGCCTTATTAGATGCACCAACAAGCAATCCTACAGTAAAAGAATTCGCTCAATCTTGGCTCGATGCAGAGAGTACAGAAAAACAAGCAGATCTTACGAAACAACTCGTATCCATAGCAGAGCAAAATATTGCACTTATCGACGAAACTATCGGCTTTGCAGGTTCTGAACTCGCTGTACAAATCCTTGGCAAAGAGGGTGCTGCTAACCTATTACAACACGCTAAAGACATCAAAGCACAAGGCGCAGAATTCTGTGACTGCCCTGGATGCGTAGCGGCAAAAAATATTATCGATTTGAAAGCAGAAATTGCTTAATAATATATTACCTATAAAGAGGTCATCAACACACTGTTGATGGCCTTTTTATATTCAAAACGCCCCCGATAAAAGCCGTCGTTGCAGTTGAGAGTTCCAATCTATAAACTCTTTTTTGCTATCTACACGTTTATTAAATTCCTCGCGGCAATCAAACATGATATCCTATGACTAAAATCATATCTAGATTGTAATAAGCTAACTTTCTTTCAACGGTCCGAGTACCTTCATTTTGAACTGTCAACTTATAGTTGACAGTTTCCTCTTCAGACAATTAGTATACGTTAAATTAAAAGAAGCCTTCTATATTACTATCATTGTAATACAGAAGGCTCAAAACTTTATCAACTATTAAATTTTTAAAACTGCATATCCATTAAATTATCTATTCCTATTACTCACTTGCTTCCACAAGTGATTGTGTATATGGATGTACCGCTTCTTTGAGTCGTTTTGATTCGATGGTTTCTACGATTTGCCCATCTTTCATAACGATAATTCGGTCTGTTACGGCTTGTAATAGTCCGATGTCATGGCTGACGAATACGTAGCCGAAGGGTTGTTCCGTATATAGTTTTTGTAGGAGGTCTAGCACCAACTTTTGGTTCACCGCATCAAGAGCTGATGTAGGTTCATCAAAGAGTACTAATTTAGGATTCATCAGCATGATCCGTGCCAATACAACACGTTGTAGTTGACCACCGCTGACTTCGTGAGGGTATTTATAAACCGTATGTTCCGGTAAGTCTACCCGTTGTATCCATTTGCGGATATCATCCTTTGCTGCCGCTATATCCATGAGACCATAGTTAATATACGGCTCTAAGAGAAATGCTTCTAAGTTCATCCTTGGAGGAATCACCGCCAAGGGATTTTGAAACATCATCTGCATGGAACGATATATTTCTGTATGGTTTTGAATGGATGTTACGTCTTCACCAAAGAGTCGCAGACTCCCAGAGGTAGGTTTTTCTAACATAGCAATCAGTCTAAGGAGAGTACTTTTACCAGAACCACTGCCACCTGCAATGCCTACTCGTTCATTGGGAGCCACGGAAAAGGATACGTTATCAACGGCATGGACCGTATGATGGTGGTTCGTATATTGTTTACAGATTTTCTCGAGTTGAATCATACTACACCACTTTCGTTACGGAATCTAACAAGATACGAGTATACTCATCCTTTGGATGGGCCATGACCTCTTCAGAGGATCCCACTTCAACGAGTTGCCCCTTATTCATAACCCCAATGCTATTGGCAATGCGAGCAGCCGCCTTGATATTATGGGTTACAATAATCACCGTTGCCCCAAGAGCCTGTGTTACCTCTTTCATAAGGTCCAATACAGAGGCTTGCACGAGCATATCTAAGGCGCTAGTCGGTTCATCGGCAAATACGATACTCGGCTTCAAGATTAGGCTTAAGGCTATGGCTAACCGTTGTTGCATACCACCGCTCAACTGAAACGGATAGGACTGCAAGATACGCTCTCCATCGGTTAAGTGAACGAGATTAAGCATATCTATAACGCGACTTACATCATAGCTTTCACCATGGGCACGAAATAAATCTTTGAAGTGATTTTCTACGGTTCGATTTGGGTTTAAATAGGCGCCAGGATTTTGAAAGATCATGGAAATCTTCGTGCCCCGCAATTGTCGCCAATCACCATCACTCAATGTAGAAATATCGGTTCCGTTTAGCAAAATTTGGCCCCTAATGTTAGCTTGTTTCAACATGCCAAAGGCGGCACGAACTAACGTAGATTTACCAGAGCCGCTTTCACCAACGATGGCAAAAACCTCACCATTGGGCACGGAGAAGGATACATCGCGCACCGCTTGCTCCGCACCGTATGAAATTGTAACCTTATCAAATACGATACAATCAAATTTATTCAATAGTAGAATCCTTTGTTAATAAGTAGTAATCGATTGGATGTACTGGTACATTTTTAACTTTTGTAGTAGATACAACCGTTGCACTTGGATACAACAAATAAATATCTGCTACGTCATCAACTAAGATTTGTTGTGCTTGTTTAGCAATATTAGAGCGTTCGTTTTGATCAAATGTTACAGACAATTGGTCGATTAACGCATCTACTTGTGGGTTAGAGTAGCCACCAACATTTGCTTTCGCACCAGTTTTGTAGAACAAGCTGAGGAACCAATAAGGATCATTTGTAGACATAGTAACTACATTGCGTTCTACTAAATCAAAACCGTCTGTACCAAGTGTATCTACTTCATCAGGGCTTTGTAATTTCTTAAGAGTTACAGCAATACCTGCTTTTTTCAATTCTTGTTGAATTTCTTCGTATAAGCTTGTGTCTTTACCCCAAACAGCAAGAGTAACAGCTAATTCCTTACCGTCTTTTGCGTACATGCCGTTTGCATTTTTAGCATAGCCAGCTTGAGTCAAGATTGGGTCAGCTTTCGCCACATCTGTCATCGCTTTATTAGCAATCGCGTCATAGCCTAAGTTGGCAGATGGCGGGAATGGTGCCGCACCTGGTGTGGAGCCATTGCCAATAATTTTTGCCATAGAATCATAATTAATAATATGAGCAATCGCATTACGTACAGCTTTATCATGCAACGGAGAAGATTCTGTGTGGTTTACTTTCAACATAAGTACACGAACGCCTGCGATATCTTGAATATTGAAACCGTCTTTGAATAAGCTACGGTTAGCAGAGTCCACTTTTTGAATCACGTCTACGTCTTTAGATTGTAACGCCATAGCGCGTTTATTGTTGTCTTCAATGTCTTTTACAGTTACAGAATCAAGACCTGGTTTACCGCCCCAGTAATCTGCGAAGGCAACGAGTTCAATTGTTTCACCTTTTTTGAAATTAGTGATTTTGTAAGGGCCTGTAAGAACTGGTTTAGATGCTACATCTTTAAGATCTGCAGTATCCATGATAACGAAAGCAGGTTCAGTCAAGCTAGATAACAAGGAACCATTAGGCTCTGTAGTTTTAATAATCAAGTTTTGACCATCTACTGTGATGGACTCGATTTTAACTGCTTTAGCGGAACGAGCACTTTGTTTCATCGTATACTCGATGGACTCTTTTACCTTTTGAGGTGTCATCGGTGTACCATTGTGGAATTTAACGTTTTCACGGATATGGAATTTCCATGTTGTAGGGTCCACATTTTCCCAAGAATCTGCCAATTGTGGAGCAAATTTCATATCCGGTGTTACAACGGCTAAGTTTTCACCTGCACCGATACGAGTCAATGTCCACGCATCCCATTCGTGAGTTGGATCTAATGTTTCACCAAACCAATACAAACCAACATTCATATGCTTCCCTTGTTTGCTGTCTTTAGCCGTATCGCTACCGCAACCAACCAAGAGAGCTACCATGCACAGCATAGTTAGACACGCTAATAACCAACGTTTCATAACTTCTCCTTTTTGAACATCGCCTCTGTGAAAGAGGCTTTCACCATAAAAATCTATACACAGCGCAGTTAGCGAGATACATCGAGAGCATCGCGCAACGCATCGCCAATATAGTTAAATAAAACAACAGTAATAAAAATGGCAAGCCCTGGATAAATTAACAGCCACGGTGCCGTTTGTAGAAAATCTCGGGAGCTCAACAAGATAGCGCCCCACTCCGGATCCGGCGGTTGCACACCGATGCCAATGAGCGAGAAACTGGCTACCAAAATGATGGCATCCCCTAGATGTTGAATAATGACAATCACCAACGGCGGCAATACATTCGGCAGAATATAGCGCCATAGAATTCGTAGGTTTGAAGCGCCCGACATGCGAGCAAAGGTAATATACTCTGCGTGGCGTTCAATCTGCACGAGGCCTCTCGTGATACGGGCATATTCCGCCCATTTCGTAATGCACAGGGAAATGATGACATTTATAATGCTCGGTCCCATGATACCAATGAAAGCAATGGCAATGACCATGTTCGGGAAGCCAAGTACTAAATCGATTAAACGAGATAACCAACGGTCAACGCGAGGTGTAGAGAATCCTGCTAATCCACCAATAACGATACCGATGGCCCCACTAATGCCAATGATGGTGAAAGCAATCCCTAAAGAGGCTTTACCACCGTACAGAATACGAGACCACACATCACGACCGAGTTGGTCAGTCCCTAATAGATGGGTACTACTGATATCTTGTAAGCGGTCCGCAACACTCGTCGTTTCAGGATCAAAGGGAGCTATATACGGAGCACACAGGAAAAATACAATCCACAAAGCGGATAATACCAACATTGCATATAAAGTATAAGGCTTTCGTCTACTCATAGGAGCCTCCTTTTATAGCGGCTCTTCGCTTCGGATTCAGCCAAACACTCAATACATCAATGATAATATTAATCACGATGAACACCATAGTAATCCAAATAATGTAACCTTGCATCAATACATAATCGCGAGCCATAATACCTTGCACCATCATGTAACCAATACCTTTTATGGCGAATACCGTTTCAATAACGGCAGATCCACCTAGCATAGCGCCCATCGTTACCCCCATCATAGGCAATAACATAAGACCTACATGAGGGAATATGTAACGGGTGTAGACCATCCATTCTGGCAAGCCTAATGCTCGCGCCCCCTGTACAAAGGGCTGTCGTGACACTTCTAAAATAGCATTGCGCAATCGACGAATGTAGAGACCACATATCCATAAAGCAAGGGTTACCGCGGGCAGAACATAGGCAGAAAAGCCATTGGTATTCGTTACCGACACTAACTGTAATTTTACACCGAATAAGTACAGTAATAATAAACCGACCCAGAAGCTAGGTATTGCTAACGCTAAGAATGTAACGAGACGAACCCCATGATCAATCCATGAGTCTTGATACTTTGCAGATAGCATACCGAGCGGTATAGTCACCACTATCCCCATAACAAGAGATAGGGATACGAGCCCTAAGGTATTAGGCAAGGCGCCACCAAGAATGGTCGCTACTGGTAAAGCGTACAGAATGGACTCACCAAAGTCCCCTTGTACAATTTGACCTAACCAACGTAAGTATTGCTGCCACCAAGGATCATTGAGCCCCAACTGTTCTCGTATCTGTGCAACTACAACTGGATCTGGTGTAGCTCCTAGAAGATTAAACTTCATCGACACGGGATCAATAGGAGATAGTTTTATCAATACAAATGTACCGATGGTAACAACCAATAAAATACCTACAATACCTGCCAAACGCTGTAGTATTAATCGATACAATACATCACCTGCCTTCTTCATCAAATAATAACTATATTATATTATAACAATAATTCTCATTTTTAGATATACCCCTATGTATATATTAGAATGATTTTCATTATGAAATTTTAGCATATATACTAAAACGGCTCCTCATGAGAGGAGCCGCTTCTTATATAACCCTTACAGTGTCCATGCGAGTGCTTCACCACAGCTCGCATGCCTATCCCACTAGGCTGGACTGTTATATTATTTTGTATGTGCTGTAGGTGCTACAGTGTTAGCAATAATAGCCTTCGCCATGTCGCGAGTTACAGGGCGTTCAAAGTACATCGCATGGGTTTGACCATCTTTTGTCCAACCAACGAGGTATACCATATAATTACCACCTTTGAAAGTAACCTTTGTACCGTTTACTTTTTCTGTAGCTGTAACGCGATAATCCTTATGATCACCACTGATATCACCTTTTGTAGTACCTACGCGATACACAATACGTTTGCCTGCTGCTTGGTTCCGCGTTGTATCTTCACCAGCTTGGTAAACATACACAACTTGCAAAACATCTTTATTGATTGTGCTTACAGACTCAACATTATAGCCTATAGGCAATACCTTAGGCAATTGAGGCATAATATTCATGTATTTAGCAGCTTCATTAATAGTACTAAATTCATGAATTGGGCTTGGCATACCAACCATTGGCGCTGCCTGTTCTGCAACTACAGGTTTAGCTGGATCTGGTTTTACATCAAAAGTACCTTGCGCACCAGCAACAGTGTAAGAACCTACACAAGCACACGCAACTGCCATTAATACAAATTTTTTAACCATGAGTATAATCTCCCTTCGCGTAACATAAAAATTATTAAAAACACATTTATTTTGTATGTGATTTTTCCTCAACAATATTACGGATAATAGCCTTCGCCATATCTCGTGTAACGGGGCGATAAAAATCTAAAGAATGATTTTGTCCATCTTTCATCCACGATGCAAGATAAACCATGTTGTCACGGCCTTTGAAAGTAACCTTTGTACCGTCTACACGTTCAGTTTCTATCACCCTATGAATCTTATGGTCACCGCTGATATCACCAGGTAATTTAGATGAGCGATATATAATATATGCGCCGCCAGCTTGGTTATAATATGGCTCCGTACCAGGTTCATAGACATAAACCACTTGTAATATATCTTTCTCTAAGGTTATGACAGATTGAATATTAAAGCCTACAGGCAATAACTTTGGCATCTGTGGTCTAAACCCTATATATTCAGACGCTGCTTCTACAGTTGTAAACACATGTACAGGACTTGGCATAACAACGCCAGGAACAGCCGCCTCAACAGACATTTCTATGGGTTCAGAAACTCTAGTTTGTGCATCCGTTGCACCTTGAGCCTCAACGACTCCATAGGTACCAATAGCTGCACATGCTAAAGAAGCCACTAGTAATGTCTTTAACTTAGTTGCCATAACAACAATCTCCGAAAATATATTTTGTAAAATTATATTTATTAAAATACGCTTAACAAGTACATCCTAAATGATATAGGATTTCAAGTAATAAATACTACCTATATTATTTTATCAAGCTTAGTATAATATCCTATTATTTCTTATGAACCATAAAGCCTGCCGCTTGTTGGTTTGCCATGATGGTTACATCTGAAATTTGCATGCGTTTTGGTTGGTTTGTTACATACAATACAACATCTGCTACATCCTCTGGTTGAACTGCCTCAATGCCAGCATAAACGGAAGCTGCTCTTTCTGCATCTCCGTGAAAGCGAACTTCGCTAAATGGAGTTTCTACAATACCTGGTTGAATAGTAGTCACCTTAATATCTGTAGCAATCGTATCCATACGAATACCATCACTCAAAGTCTTAACAGCTGCCTTAGTGGCACAATACACAGCGCCCTTTGGATATGCATAAATGCCTGCAGTGGAACCCATATTTACAATATGACCACTATTTTGAGCCATCATGAATGGTAGCACCGCTTTTGTTACATAAATAAGACCAATTACATTTGTATTGATCATGGTTACCGCATCATCAACAGAACTATCTTGAAAATCATCAAGACCTTGTGCAAGGCCAGCATTATTGACTAATACATCGATACCACCGAATGCCTCGATAGCTGGTTTCACCTTTGACTCTACATCTTCGCGTTTGCTCACATCGAGAACAAGCGTATCCACACGAACGCCATATTGCTGCTCAAAATCCTCCTTAATCGCAACCAAACGATCTGCACGACGACCAGCAAGTAATAAATGATCGCCATCTTTGGCGAATGCCCGGGCACACTCTAATCCAATACCAGAAGTAGCACCTGTAACGAAAATTTTGCGATTCATATGTATTCCTCCTTCAAAAGCCGGTCCTGATGGGCTCCCAAAACCTCCACCGGCCGGGTCTGACTACGCCCTACGGGCTTCGCAGGGCCAAAGTCGGTTTTGGAAACCCATCAGGACCTTACTTTAAATACGTTATCCTTATTTCCCGCAAAGATTTTCGTTACGGGAAAAGGGAGAGTAGTAATTCAGGACCTCAATTATAATTTATGTTTTGTGGATCCTTCTTTGGGATTTGTATCGATTGTTCCTCCAAGGACTGTATCATTCAGATTTTCGATTGTATAGCCCCAACGTTTTAGCATGGTTTGTTGTTCTTGTTTTAAGAAATCAAAAAATTGCGTACGATGTTGCTCGGGACTTTCATAATATCCAATTAAAGCAGTCCGATACTCTACTTCTCGAGATTTTGTGATCGTAATCGGGCATAGTCCATTCTGAATTAGATTTCCATTCATCATCAGTAGAGCAGTTCGTTTATTGCCATCGCCAAAGAACTGGTTACGAGCCATCTCGGCATATAATAGGAGCGATTGTTCTAACGGATTATCCTCTATCGCTTGGCACCTAGCTACTAATTCATCCCAACAAGAATTTAAATCCAACGGAGTAGGCGGTATATAGCTTGTACCACCTATAGCTACTGGTGCATTGCGAAATCCACCAAATCCTAGGCGGTTCTCACTTTCAGAAACCAACTTATTATATTCGATAGCCACTAACTTATTAATCTGAAATCGTTTTAAGCGCAAATCTTCTATCAAGGCTTGCCAGCCACGATTAATATTATCTATTTGTCGAGTTTCACTCACACTGAGCCCCGCCACAGAAGTGCCACACACAATCGTCTCAACCTGAGGATATGTAGCTGTATTCCCTTCCATCTGTGCCATATCAAACACAAACTGAGCTCGCAACTTTTCAGCGATGAACAGTGCTAAATCAAAACCTACATAACCATTACTATCAGCGGTCACAACATCACCTCCCTACATCCATTCAACTATAATATGTATAACACCATTTTACCATATTTCTACTTGTATTATTTCAACGATTATATTGGCGCTAAAAATAAACTAATGTAGATAGCAAAGAACCGATAGAGTTCTGAAAACGACTTTACCCTCACCATGGATTTTCAACGATTATGTTTGCGCTAATTTAAGGGGAAGCATAAAAAGATTGGGCCTATTGCTATATCAACTGTAGAAGAAAGAAAGGACCCCTTTCGAAAAACGACTTTACCCTCACTGTGGATTTCGCTTTGCGAAATCTTACGTTCGGGACTAAGTGATGTGTGGGCCCCATACGTCGCTATGCTCCTCTGTTGCCTCACACCCTACTTATGTCCCTGCTCCGCTCAAACGATTATGTTGGGACTAAAATAGACTAATGTAGATGGCAAAGAACCGATAGGGTTCTGAAAACGACTTTGGCCCTGCCCCAGAGGGGCAGACCTGGCCGGTGGAGGCTTTCAGGTCCCTATCGGTTCTTTCACCTAGATTTTCTATTTTAAATGCGCCAACATATCGTTGAGAACTTCCATACAATCCCCAACAATCCCATAGTTAGCGTGCTGGAATATTTCCGCCTTCGGATCGTTGTTAATGGCCACGATTGTATCGGCACCAGAGATGCCGCTTACGTGTTGGATAGCGCCAGAGATACCAAATGCCAAGTATAGTTTAGGGCTTACGGTTTTACCTGTTTGGCCTACTTGGTATGGCAATTCAATCCAGCCTTTTTCAACGAGTGGACGTGTAGCACCTACAACGCCACCGATAGCATCGGCGAGTTCGTAGAGTTTATCAAAGTTTTCCTTTGAACCCATACCACGACCGCCAGCTACGATGATATCCGCTTCTTGGATATTATAACCAGACTTGCTGAATGGAATAAAATCTAGCCGTTTGGTGCGAATGTCTTCGGACTTGAGGTCAAATTGTTCAAGTTGGATACGGCCCCAACTGTCCGCAATGCGCTCAGGCTTTTTGAATACATTAGGGCGAACAGAGCCCATTTGTGGACGATGGTTTGGCGAAATAATTTCCGCCAAGATATTGCCACCTAAAGCAGGACGGGTCCATTCTACAAGGCCTTCTTCTGTATCTACCGTTAGGATAGTGCAATCTGCTACAACGCCATTTTGCATGCGACCAGACATGCGTGGTGCTAGGTCACGGCCATTGTTGGTAGCACCAATTAAAAGAATATTCGGTTTATGGTCTTCAAAGAAATCCGTCAATACCTTTGTATAGCCATCCGTTGTATAGTATTTCAAGAGGGGACTTTCAAAAACGTGAACAATATCGGCGCCATGAGCCACAAGTTCCTCCGCCTCAGCTTGTACGTTTTCACCGAGGAGCATGACTTGCACGAGCTGGCCCAGTTCTTTAGCAATGCGGCGGGCTTGACCGATAAGTTCATACGTAACTGGATGCACTACGTCATCGATGGTATCAGCTACGACAAAAACGTCTCTGTATTCATCAAAATTTGTCATTATCGGTCACCTCCTTCGGAAACAGCATCAGCTTTAGCGACCTCTGCTGCAAATGTATTTGGATCTACCGCCTTAGGTTCGCTAGGCACCACGCTTTCAACAGACGCAGCTCGCTGTACGGGGTCATTTACGTCAATGCCCTCATCGTCTTGCACCTCTATAACCGGTGTGTCATTTGGCACCAAAAGGTGTGTGAACTTTTCAGGCTTGATATGGTACGCCAATTCAAGCACCTTTTTAGCGCCTTCGTCGACGGATGAAAGCATTTCTACCTTGCCACGAAGCGGTGGTTGGTATACCTTGCGTACCCGTGTTGGGGAACCGGTAAGGCCAATGCGGATTTCATCAATATGAGGCATATCACGCAAGGTAATATGATTAATAGTATATCGTTTCGCGTAAATGGAGCTCCAAAGGCCAGGTTGACGTGGCTCGTTAAGTTCGGCTGTCGTCGTCACAAGCAATGGCAACGGAGCTTCAATCACTTCATAACCATTCTCGTGCTCCCGCTTTACAATCGCCTTTTGAGAGGCTTGGTCTACGGAAAACTCACAAGCATAGGTAGCTTGCGCCATACCGAGTTCCTCTGCGATTTGAGGACCTACCTGAGCTGTATCGCCATCAATAGCTTGTTTACCGCAGAAAATGAGTTGGAATTGACGGTTCATGGTTCGTTGAATATGACGAATAGCGGATGCAATGGTATAACTTGTAGCCAATGTATCGGCACCACCAAAGGCACGATCTGTTACGAGCACCGCATCATCAGCGCCTAACGCCAAGCATTGACGCAATGCCTCTTCCGCTTGTGGAGGGCCCATTGTCACAACCGTAACGCGACTGCCTTCAATTTGGTCTTTCACAGTCAAAGCCGCCTCAAGCGCGTGCATGTCGTAAGGGTTTACAATACTAGGCAGACCTGTGCGGATGAGATTATTTGTTTCCGGATCTAGTTTAATTTCCGACGTATCCGGTACTTGTTTTATACAGACTAATAATTCCATGCACTCACCCCTGTCTAAACTCTATACCCTTGGCATTACGAGGATATTTCCAAGATTTAACAATCGTATGTCCGCACAACACACGACATGTGCCACATTCAAGGCAACCAGCAAAATCAAAAGCAAGCGTGCCGTCCTCTTGCAATGTGTATAAACCTGCAGGACAACCATTCACGAGCTTCATCGCCTCTTCGCGGCTTACGCTTTCACCATCAATAATGATGTGAGGACACGTTTCATCTACATAATATTTATTCGCGCCCAAACGCTCTTCTAATTTCATAGGGAACGCACCCCTTTCCATGCATCACGAATCAATCTGAATAGGCCTACATCCTTGACGCGGCGCAACAATTTTTTCATCAATGGCACCGCACCGTCGCCATTTACGGTGAATACATCACGCATAAGATTGTTTACAAATGCAGGATACTCATTAAAAATACGCGGATTAGAGGCCAAGAATTTCGGCATATTTTTATACAATTTCATATCGCGACGCAACCAAGATGCCTTGATTTGTTTTTCGTACAATTTAGTAACGCGATCCATATTTTCGTCGCGTAGCGCCACATTGACCGCCTCAGCCGCGCACATGCCGGACTCGATAGCAAGGTCCATACCACGAATCGTGTACCCTAGATTCATACACATCCGCGCCGCATCGCCAACGACGATGTAACCCTTGCCGCCCAATTTTGGCATCGCTTTATAACCGCCTTCAGGCACAAGATGCGCACTGTGTTCCTTTAATTGACCATTTTTCAAAAGCGGTGCAATTCTTGGATGACTGGTGAAAGCCTCCAACATTTCGTCAACTGATTTATCTGCCAAGCCGATGTCCTCAAGGCCTACTACCATGCCTACGGAAAGGCCGTCCTTATTCGTATATATAAAGCCGCCGCCTAGTAGACCATCTGTCATATCGCCCAACGTGAGCCATGCCATGCCTTCATCACTAGATAACATAAGGCGATTCTCGATGTCCTCTTTTTTGAATTTATATACCTCTTTCACACCGACAGCCATCGTCTTAGGATCTGTAGGGTCAGTCAAACCAGCCTCTTCTAAAAGCACCGTGTTAGCACCTTCTGCAATAATAACGAGTTTTGCATACACCTCATCGTCATGACAACGCACGCCTACAACGCGGTGTTTTTTACCTTCCCCTTCCGTGATAAGCTCCGTTACCTGTACATTAGAAACGAGCAAAGCCCCTTTCTTCTCAGCCTCTTCGGCCAGCCATTTATCGAATTTAGCACGCAACACAACGTAGGATTCTTCATTTTCTTTCACATCTTGGTAACTATATTCAATGGACGTCATCTCATTGCCAGCACCGATAGAAATACGTTCCTTCGTCACCTTTCTTTCAAGAGGCGCACGATTCCTAAAATCCGGTACCAATTTCTCTAACGAGTGCGTATAAATACGGCCGCCCATCATATTCTTAGCACCTGGCGCCATCCCGCGCTCAATGACCAACACCTTCACACGCTGCTCCGCTAAACGCAACGCCGCTGCAGCACCCGCCGGCCCTGCCCCCACGACGATAACGTCAAATCTCTCATTTCGATCTATTGCCATATACTCAGCTCCTTTTTATGAAAGCCTAACTTACATAAGTCTATATATTATATATTCACGATACAGATTGAAAATACCTTTTTAACATAGCATAGATACATGAAAATTTTATAAGAAAATAAAAAATGGGCTGGTCGAGACCAGCCCATCAAGTATGCTCCGAAAAGACATACCGCAATTAACATTATTATAATACAACTTATAAAAATAATCAACTAGATATAACCAATTTCAACTGACTAAGACGCCCACTTAAATTAGCTGGAACAATTGCATATTCTACTCTAGTATTAACATTTTGTCTTACATCTGCTACTAATTTTTCATACTGTTTAATAAAAGATAAGATTTCTTTTTTAGGTGCACATAATGTTTTCAAAAACCAAGAAATCAAAATAATGTAATCACCTATCGTATCAAAGTTAACAAAAGGTAAATTAAAATAATGTACCATATAACTAGACATACTTCGTGTGGCATTAAAAGACTTAAAGCGAGCATCAAAAACTATTCCATTATGTGCTACAGCATTTCTTAAATCCTTAAGTAAATAGATATAGTTCGATAGCAATTTACGATTTGTATCAAATTGGCTGCCTATACCTAGACTATGAGATATTCTATCTCTAGCCGCAATAGTAAAGCTAGCTAATAATTTACCAAACTGACCTAACATCATAACTTCAAACAAAGCCCATATAGGAACCTCTGAAGCATGATTGTCATAAAAATGCGTTATTTTAGTATTTCTGGATTTATATTGATCTAATAATATGCTTTGGATCATTTTTTGTAGAAATAACTTATTTTGTTGAATTTTTTGCTTTTGCTCTCTACCAAGTGTTGTAGGAGAATTATGAAATCCTTCAACAGCTAATCTAAACATATCATTAATATGCTCAGATTGTATAAAATTTAAAACCTCTTCAAGTACAATATTTTTAACGGCAGTTTCTATAAACATTAATTTGCTATATAACAATGACTTAAGCTCACTATCATATCGAATAATCGCTTCAACTTCACGATAATCTTGAATAGCGAGTCGATTAGTAGGTTGTTTAAAAAATCTATAACCTTTATATCCATGAAAATACCCACTATTTCTTAATAGTCGTTTATCGGTCGTTCCTCTAATATCAATACCTTGATTTCGTAAATGTCGCATTAAACCATTTAAAGACTTATAGCTCACAATATACGCCCTCTTCTCCATTTTATACAAACACGAACCAACTATACAATTTAATTATAATCCTCTTAATATAAATTTACTATTTATATATAATGAGATTTATAAATAAAGCACTATGAGTATTCTTCTAAACTCTACCTTTACGGCCTGCGTCCCACGCAGGCCTTTCCCTTCCTCATAAATTGATTATGCAAAAGGTGGAGCGCAGTGATAAAAAGTCGACTTTGGCCCTGCGTAGCCCGTAGGGCGAAGTCAGGCCCGGCCGGTGGAGACTTTTTATCACTGCACTCCACCGACCTGTAGAATTAATTTATAAATTTTCCTAGCTTTCACATAAAAATTATCGTATGATAAAAGTAAATAATTATCTCTATACGGAGCAAGACGCGTATATAATACGACCGCATAATGCAAGACCACGGTCAAAGTAAGGCACTCAACATTTTGGTATTTACCTCAAGGAGGCCATATGGATCCGCAAAGAATTCTGAAAGCATTATCCAATCCACATCGGTTAGATATTATATTGTGGCTAAAGCACCCAGAGCAAGAATTCGGTGTTCAAGTACACTCTAAAACTCTCATCGATTTTCCAAACAGCGTTAGCGTTAAGAGTATTCAAAAACGCTGTGGTGTATCACAATCGTCTGTATCTACATTTATGACTATGTTAGAGCGTGCAGGCCTTGTAGAATCGCGAAAAATTGACCAATACACCTATTATAGGCGCAATGAAACAGTTATCCGCGAGTTTGGCGAATGGTACAACAAAGAAGTATCCATCCAAGCCGATAATATCGACAAATTATTGGAAACAGTAACCTTAGACGACACATCCTATCCATCAACAGAGGATAGTTCTATGCTAAATCAACAACAAAGCATAGGCATATCTACTAAGGGACTAGACTATGAAAAAGATAACACCTAAACACAACTCCCTATCATTGCTTTATAGGGAACAATAAAGGAGCTATACTGCTAGAGGCTAACCTCAGCATTATAGCTCCTTTTAAATTTATTTTTCTGTTCTATCGATTCTCTCCCTTACGCGACGAAAAACATCGGTGCCAGAGAATCTAACTTTACTTTCTTTTGCTGCAGAATCAGCCTCGTCTAATGCATACTCAATAGAGTCTGTTAATGCAGCATATAGTTCTATATCCATTTTATTTATCGTTGCGCTTCGTATGCTCTAAATAGTTTAGATAGCAATACAGGCGCTAGTTTTAAAAGATCTGGATTTTCGCAGAAGGATACGCGAAGTTGTGTCTTACCAGGATTGTGTTCCCTATCGGCACCACTGTAGAATCCGTTTAGTGGAGCCATAAGCAATGTATAGTCATTGCCATCATCCAAGGTCACACGGCCGTGTTCAGCACACCAAGCAGCAAATTCTACGCCGTCAAAGCCAGGTTTTGCTACATTGCGTACATCGATAACGAAATAGATGGACGCTTCTGGATTAGAGATAATGAAATCTGGTTCTACCTCTTTGAATCCCTTGTGAAGTTCATAAATCATTTCGCGATAGTAATCGCGTTGTTGCTCATACCAGTTATGAAGCTCAGCGTGACTTTCATGAGCCAAGGCACCAAAAATATATTGACCAAGCGTATTAGCACTGAGATTCGCCGTATATTCAGCAACAGATTTTTCATAGCACAACGCATTGTCTGTAATGATGGCGCCAATACGAAGGCCACAAGCATTCCAAACCTTAGAGGCCGTTTCAAGACTGATACGACGGCCTTCGATACCTGGTACATCCTTATTCGTCAATGTCCAAATACTAGATGTTTCCTTGCCTTTTTCGTAGGCCAATTCACGATAGGCTTCGTCGGAAATAATCCATAAATTATATTTTACGCACAAAGATGCATATTCAATCAAAGTTTCCTTGCTGAATAGCTGACCAGTTGGATTGTCGTAAGGAATAATCAACAATGCCCCTGGTTTTGTTTCTATAATGCGTTTTTCCACGGTTTCAATGGATGGTAATTCAAATTCGCCATTCTCGTTCAGGCGTCGTTCTACGGTTACCGTTTTACGACCAATGCGATGACCTACCGCATCGTAGTTCGTGTAGGACGGATTGAACATCAATAGAGGACGTTCCTCTTCACCTGCACCGCCACAAACGCCAAGCATGATGATTTCCATCGCCATGGACGCACCATCTGTAACGAGTACATTAAGACCTGTAGTATCAAAACCTTGGCTGCGCAAAATATGCAAGAATGCTTCACGACATTCATCGGTCCCCGTTGTTGGTACATAGGGTACGATGCCTGTACTGAAAGGACTATTTGGTCCGCCTAGCGTAAATAGTCGGCGCTGCATGGCGGGATGCATAGGACGCATAACATTACCAATAGAACCGTTAACCAAAATAGGTGGGTTCTTTCGCTCTAAAAATTTAATTTGCCCCATGCGGATCCCCGACGGCTTGCGAGCCATCATATACGGGGATAAAACCGGTAGTTCCATACAGAATCCAACTCCTCTAGATAAAAGCCTTACACAAAAATAAGGCTGTAATACGCATACATTGATATATATAGATACATTCTATTATAGTGCTTTTACAAGAGAAAATCCATAGTTTTATCATTGTAGCTTACAGCCTTATCAGTTTTTTTACTTATGCGATGAATTAGATGGTAACTTCAATACCTAAGCGGAAGTTGCGACCTTGACCTGGCCACCAATCACCAGGGTGCCCCCAATTAACGCTAGATTGTTCCGCATAGTACGTATCAAAGATATTATTAATACGACCAAATACAGTCACGTTTTCACGTACCCGATAGTTTGCACTGATGTCAGCCAACCAGTATGTTTTACGCGGGAATACATTAGCAGATTGACCAGGACGATCGATGATGCCACGAATATCCAAATGAGCATCCCATTTAGCATCGTTGTAATCGAGACCTGCATTGACGGCATGTTTAGGCACATACCCATCGCGATTTGCTTTGCGCGTAGGCGTTGCATCGATATGTGTATACGTATAGCCAAGGCGAGCAGACAAATGTTTCGTCAATTGTTTACGGACATCTGCATTGATGCCATATGCTTTTTCTGTATCAAAATTACGGTATTCACCTGACAATGGTACAGGGTTTGTCATAACCCAACCAATTTTATCTTTTGTACTGCGACTAAAGAAGTTGAGATTGCTGTTCCAAGTTTTACCGAATTTATGATGAACACCTAAGCTCCATTCATGACCTGTTTCAGGTTTCAAATTACGGTTGCCATTTGTGCCATCAAAGAGTTGATATGGTGTAGGAGCCAAGAAGTATTCTTTATACGCTGCATATACATTTGTTTTAGCATTCACATCGTAGCCAATGCTAATGGATGGAGATGTATGTGTACCAAATGCAGAGTGATGGTCAACTCGAACACCTGGAATTACAGTCCATTTCGGTGCAACCTTCCACTCATCTTGTACAAAGTAAGACGTATTCGTAAGCTTGATACCACCCATGTTAACAACCTTATCTTGACGCCAATCAAAACCGCCAACTACGGTATGGTCTTTGGCTTTATATGTTACTTGATCACCGATACCCCGTGTTTTCACGTCGATTGGATAATGATCGTATACTGTTTTATAGTGATTGTTCATCAAGTATAATTGATGGCTCCAGCGATTGCTAATTTTGTTATTCCAAATAGCACGTAAGGAATCACTTGCTTCTGTACCATAACGAATGTGATTGAGAGCACCCAAGTGGTCAGAATACATCACATCGCCACGATATGTATCATAGAATACCTTCACATCATTTTTATCATTAATCTTATTGCCTACCATGAAGGAACCAGTATGGCTGTTGCCATGTTGCGGAATGCGTTTGCCATGACCATCTTTATAGGAACCGATGATATCTTTTTGGTACCCTACACGCCAGTACCAATCCTTTTTGCTACCTTCGTTCAAGAGAGCGTATTGTTCTAAATCATTGCTGCCGCCCATCATGCGAAGCTTAGTTTGAACGCCTTCTTCAGGTTTCGCCGTGATTACGTTGACCACACCACCGATGGCACCAGAACCGTATAATGTAGAACCTGCGCCACGTTGAACTTCTACGCGGTCAATGCTAGACATATCTTTCAAAATTGTCATCGGTGGATTCACGCCAGCCGCGCCCATATTGATACCGTCCACTAAATATAGTACTTGGTCGGAACCATTGATACGAAACGCATTAGAATTCGTGTAACCTACGCCACCACCATACGTATTGATATCTACACCTGGTACAATACGCATCGCTTCATTCATGTTAGTTGCGTGACGTTCGCGGATATCATCGCCTGTGACTACACCTACGCTAGCTGGTACTTGTGAAAGCTGTTGTTCACTACGCGTTGCAGTAACGACAATGGTATGGGAATCTTGTGCATCAGCAGCTAATACGCTAGGTGCGCTAATTGTACTACCAAATACAAGAGCTAACCCCACATACAAAGATAAACGTTGTTTCTTTGATACTTTCATAAAAACCTCCACACACATCAAACTATAAATTACATACTATAAATATTTTGTGCCATAGATACCATTGCTCGAGTCATAAATTGAGAATAACTCATGACCTGCGAGGAATCTACAAGGTACACACGACGATTGGCGATGGCCTTAACACCTTGCAAGGCTGGATCAGAGTAAAGCTGTTCCGCCGTTGCTGGCGTAGTGCCATCCGAAGTATAGGCCACCGATGGGATGAAAATAATATCTGGATTCGATTTAATTAAATCCTCACGCGTCCCATTATCAAAAGGGCCTAAACCTACTTGAGTGGCCGCATTGGTTACCTTCAAATAGTTACACATATCATCAAAGGTTGAACCCTTGCCGCCTGTTAAACCAAATTGGGAATAAAACGCCACCAAAGGACGTTCTCCACTATGCTTATTGGCCAATTCTTCTACTGTTTTCAAATCTGCATCCATACTGGCAATAATGGATTCATCAGAGGCGTGTAGTAGACCGGCAATCTCGTGAATAACAGATTTTGCCTCTTCTACCGTTGTAGGCGTCTTATACACGTAAACTGGAATTTGCATATTTCGCATTTCCCCAATCGCATCGGGAGATACCCAATTGGGAATTAATACTAAATCAGGTTGTACAGACAATAAGGACTCAGTAGATGCTTTCACATGCTTCTCCACCTTAGCCGATGCATCAGGTACATTGTTAGGTACCGTGCCAACAGCAGCCACCCGACTTGGATTCACCAAAGATAAGACAATATCCTCTGTACTAGCAGCGATAGGAACAATCCGTTTAGGCTCGCTAGGAACCGTAACAGCTACACCTGCCCCATCTGTCACTTGATGTGTTGTGCCTGTAGTCCCCGTTTGGGTAGGACCACAGCCGAACACCAGAAGTACCATCATTACTATGGTACATATAATAGGTATTCTTTGTTTCATACTAACGACCTTCTATAACACCTTCTATGGAAATATATAAGGACTGCAAATTCTCTAGCATCTTTGGAGATGCATCCCAGTAGCCACGTTGAGCGGCTTCTAACAAAATTTCCGCAATGCGCTGCAAGGCCCACGGATTTACATCACGCATCCATTCTTGCACCGCTGTATCTAAAGCATACTTGTTAGCATAACCTTCATAGACCCAGTCGGGCACTATATCGCTCGTCGCATCCCAGCCAAAGCTATGGGATACCACATTGGACATATCCGATGCACCTTTGTAACCATGATTCATCATGGCTTGAATGAATTTCGGGTTTTGCGTTTCCCCTTGCACAACGCGGCGCAGCTCATCCGACAAGGACCGCATCACAACGCGGCTACGGTCGGTGCTATCCCCCACATAGGCGCGAGGCGCACTGCCCTTTGCAGCCCGCACTGCTGCAATGAGACCACCATGATAGCTATAATAATCATCAGCGCTTAATATATGCGTTTCTCGATTATCTTCATTTTTAATGGTCACATCCATGGTCGTTAATCGACGCTGGAATAGCCTCATATCCTGAGGAATATCCTTGTGCAGGTGAAAGCTACTCCACGTGCTATACACTTGCGCAATATCTTCTACGGACTGCCAGTTTTTGCCTTCTATCAAGGCACCTACACCGGTGCCATAGGCCTGTGGCGGGTCCCCAAAGATGCGAAGTCGCGCCTTTTTAGTCGCTAACAAAGGATCCTCACCTTGCTCAACGAGCCAATCTACATCATCGTGAATATGTTTTTTTACATAGTTATCCTCTAACGATTCATCGAGATCTGCCACTAATTCAATGGCTTTGTCAAGCCAACTAATGGCAGTAGGCATCATATCTCGAATGAGACCACTAATACGACCCATAACATCGATACGAGGCCGTTGTAATTCTTCTAAAGGAATCACCTCTAGGCCTGAAATGCGACCATTGGACTGCCATTTAGGACGAACGCCTAACATGTAGAGAAACTCACCTAAACACTGACCGTGGCTTCTAGAGTTGCTACTAGCCCAGAGAATGATGCCTACCGTTTCAGGGTACCGTTGCTCGTTTAAGATATAATCAGCAATGACTTGGTCTGCCAAATCTATACCTAGCTGATAAGCAATCTTTGTGGGTAATGCCCGTTCATCGAGGCCATAGAAGTTACGCCCCGTAGGCAATACATCAACTTGACCACTCGATGGAGCACCTCCAGGGCCGGGTTCAACATATTTTCCCTGCAAGCCCTGCAAAATGGATGTAATCTCATTCTTTGTTTGCCCTAATTTAGGTATATACTCGCGCACAATGACTGCGGCCAAAGGCGCTAGCCGTTCTGGTACTGTATAATCTGGTGTATTCACCACATACCTTACAAACGCACGCAGTTCGTTCCAAATTTGATCAATGATGTTACTATAACGAATCCCCTCGTCATTTACGTCCCCTGCATGTTGCTCTATATAGGACCAATCATGACCTAATTCTTCGGCTAAGATTTCAAGACCCGATGCAATATCCCCTTGTGGCGTCCGTACAATGGCGGTAATAAATTCCTCTAGCTCTACACCTTCAGGTCCTTGCCCTAAAATGTGCAAGCCATTTCTCATCTGCATATGCTTTAGGTCGCTTAACTTTTCATGAACAGCTGTAATAAGATCGTCCATCTCCATCGCAGCGCCTTGTTCTTCATCGATGAGATGACACGCCATGGCTTTCTCTCGAATCACGTTCTCTATATCCGATACACTCTCAGGATGCTCTTGCTCAAAATGACTATACTCATCGAGCAAGGCTTCTAGTTCTTCAAACTCATCATATAAACCAGCTGTCGTCATCGGTGGCGATAAGTGGCCTACTAAACAAGCGGAGCTACGCCGTTTTGCCTGAATACCCTCACCTATGATAGTCGTCCAGTACGGGTAAATATTAGGTAACGAGGATATACCAATTTCAGGATAGCAACTAGCACTGAGGCCTGCTCCCTTACCTGGGAGCCATTCTAAGGAACCATGAGTACCTACATGAATGACTGCATCTGCTTCGAAGACGTTCCGAACCCAGTGGTAGAACGTCAAGTATTGATGAGATGGTGGCAAACAGGGGTCGTGATAAATAGCAGATACATTTTCCCCAAAACCACGCGGTGGCTGCACCGTAATCCATAGATTGCCATTGGAGAATCCAGGGATAATGATTTCATCATCGTAGACGAAGACATCTCCTGGCGCCGCGCCCCAAGACTCGATCATAGCCTTTTGCGTATCTGCTGGCAGCGTTTCAAAATACGTTTTGTAATCAGCACTACTCAAACGCCCTTCTGCAGAAGCTAAGAGCTCATCAGTGAGCATAGACCTGTCATTCGTCATATGAGATGTGACTATATCCATCAACTCTGCACTCGTTTCTGGCACAGTATCTACGGTATAGCCCTCGTCTTGCATGACCTGTAATAGTCGTCGTACAGACTCAGGTGTATCAAGTCCTGCAGCGGACCCAATATTGGAGTTTTTAGGCGGATAGTTATGTAATATAACGGCCACCTTCCGCTCTGATACTGGAATATGGCGCAATTTAGACCATTTAATAGCCCGCTCTACAACAGCAGCAATGCGTTCTTTCACAGGTAAATACATATAATGCCCCTGCTCGTCATAAGTTTGACAAGCCACAACGCCACCTTGAATGACGCCATCTAGTTCCGGTTGTGATATGGATAAATTCACATCTAAAGGCGTCACACCTTGTGGATCTGCAGCCCAGGTTTTCTCATCCATGTATATGGTATAGCCCTGAATGATAGGCACATCCTGTAACTTTAATTCCTCCAAAGTTTGCGCCCCTAAGGACTGATAGGAGAATTTACAAGTATTTATGAGCACATCAAAGGGAAATACATCCTTACCAAAGAGATGATTCATGGACAGCTTCATATTAGGAATGCCTACACGAGGATTCGAGCCATACTGTCCATAAAAGATAATCGGATTGTACTGATGTTTATAAATCTCTTCGAATAAGGCCTGTTGATACTCAATATCCCCCATAATCCATTCGTCGCGATAGAAATACACCGCGATGGACGGCCAATCTGGATTTCCTTCGGCCTCCATGAACTCATCATAGGTTTCGTAGATATTTCCATCACGGCCCATGATGGCTTGCCACGGAATGTGGTAAGGTTCCTCCCATTCGGAGATCGGTTTTGTACTGAAAGCACCGTTAATAAGGCGCACATAGTTCATGACGCCACTGGTGCGGCGATAGCTTTCAAGAAATCTCCGTTGATTTTCGTCTATATTGCGATAGAGAATATCTGTTTTCTTAGGCTCTACCACATCGATCCAATACTTAGGATGATGCGCATACAGCCAACGCTCTAGACGTTCTAAAAATGGTGAATCTAAGCCAACCCCCATATTCGTTACGAGAACGACATCTGCAGCGCGTAGGCGGCTTTCAAAATCCTCATCCCAAAGGGGCTGTTTTTTCATATTACAGATGTCCACCTCACCCTGTATCAATTCAGGATAGGTGGCAACAGCCTTTTCTATATATTGGATTTGTTTTCCTAAATTAGAAATATACATGAGACGACTCATGATCTACCTCCGCGACACTCGTAAAATATCATCCGCCGTAATAGTATCCATGGCATAATAACTGCCATTCATTAATTTACATAATTCCTTAGCAAGGCCTAGCTTGATAAAGCCCGTTTCCGTATCGATAACGATACAATCTACAGGCAAGGTTCCAAGAATACGAGCCCATTGTTTAGCCTCTGCGACGGGATTCTCAGAATCCCCCGACGTAGCTCGACCATCGGTGATACATATAATCTGAATGCGTTCTGCCCGATGGGCACGCAACAATCTATCGCACATGGTGTAGGCCATGCGTAAACCATGAGCTAATGGCGTTTTACCACCTGTAGGCATAGAGGCTAATAGTCGCTCTGCGCGCTCTACGCTACGGGTGAACGGCAATAACACCTCTGCCGATTCCTTGCGAAAGGCAATGAGTCCTACTGAATCACGATGGATATAGGAATCCCTCAAGAGGCTCAAAATAGCGGATTTCGTGGCCTCCATACGATGCCGTGCCGCCATAGAACCGCTAGCATCCACCACAAAGAGCTGGTATGCGCCAATACGTTTTTCTCGAGCTTTACGGTGATAGTCCTGTGGTTTTATCACTATAGATAATCCCTTAGCTTCTTGCTGTTCTAATGGCAGAGACTGCGTAGATTGAGTTTCTTGTTCCACCTTAACAGCAGCTCGCAACCGTTGGTAGGGTGCTGCCGCTCGCAATGTATCGACTAAGGCTAAGTCCTCAAGAGCATGTTCATCTTGATAGGCTCGAATCATGCGCCCTCGAGTATCCTTTGTTTTAGTCATGAGGCGACGACCAGAACCCTTGCGATACTGGCGGTCTACCGTCTTATAAGACTGTAATTTCCAATGAAACATCTGGTTAGCTATACGGGCAACAGTATCCGGCAAGGATACAGAAGATAGCCCGTTAGATACATCAACATCAGTGCTTCTTGAATCAGAACTATCAGGTTCCTTAGGGTTAACGTCATTAGTGTCGCTAGTTTCTTCTTGATTAGCGTTGCCGAATACATCTTGATTAGATACTCCATCTTCGGTACTACTTATATCATTATTGGAATTATCTGATTCATTAGGATTGGATTCATCACCATTAGAATCTTCTCCACCCGAATTACTCGAGTTATCTACATCAGAGTCCTCTGTTATTTCAGTATTCTTCTGCAACTGATTTTGGTCGTTTGCACTGCTTCCATTATCCCCTTGTGATGATTGAGATTCTGATGCTTCATCTCGCTTCATACGATGGGGCAAGACATATAAAGCGGCTCGGTCTGCATGGATTGGCTTGCAGTACGAGCTGCCATCAAGAACGGCAAGAGATTTCATAACTTGCAGCAATACGTATTCTGCACCATGCCCTACAGTGCGTGCTTGTAGTGCATAGGATATGGCTAGTGAAAGCATAGCATCCGAAACAGCAATATTCTGAACTCGTTTAGTAGCTATGAGAGATAACATATCCTCAGCTGAAATAACATCTATTGAGCTAGTTTCATCCTCACATAGGGCACCATCCAAATCTGATTGATTATCCCCTGCTATAGATGCTTCACCACATTGACTTTCTTCTCGATTTTGTTGCAACACAGCTATACGAGATTCTAGTGTAGGTGCAGCCATAGATACATGCACATCGACGAGTTCCCACTCCGCATCATCTAGTGTTCTATCTCCATGATTGATAGTCATGATGAGCAGTATTTGACGTCGCTTCGCCTCTACTAATAAGGCATGACGAACCTCAGGCGCCAGAACGTGCCCATCATCGACAACCCAGCATCGAGTGCTGGTGTCATCTAAAAGACCTGCGGACATAATCATCTTGCCCTGCTCTAGGGATGCTTCAAAATCGATAGTCTCTTGTAATTGTGAATTTTCTACATAAATGGGTATCAAACGATAGGGAATATGCCATGTCTCAAGGCACTGGCGAAGGATATAACTTTTACCCACACCAGTACTACCAGAAATAACGAGAGTATGAATCTGATTGTTTACAAGGCCTATTTTGAGGGCCTCTTGTACAGATGTATCCATAACTAGCCCTCAAGTACCGCAGATACTACTGTATCAATGCGGTCTTCATCGTGACCTTGCTCCTCAAATGGCAAACGACGTAAACGGTGTTTCAATGCTAATCGTGCTGCTATCTTGAGGTCGCTCTCTGTGATTTGATGGCGACCGTGAAAGGCTGCGTGTGCACGAGCGGTGTGCATCATCGTAATATCTGGACGATGACCATCAACGCCAACACCAATACTAATGCTTGCAATTTTCAACAATACCTCATCGGTGGGAATGATGCTTGGCAATAATTCACGAGCTTGTAATAAGCGTTCGTGTAATGCTCGTTCCGATTCCACATAAGACGCTACGAAACTTACCGGGTCGTCGCCAAAGGCAAGACGGCTCTTGATAACCTCCATCCGTTGTGCTGGATCATGCTCACCATAGACCATGACGGATAAACCGAAACGATCTAGCAGCTGAGGTCTAAGGTCACCCTCTTCGGGATTCATTGTTCCTACGAGGATAAAGCGAGATGGATGAGAGTGGCTCACCCCTTCACGCTCTACCGTATTGACACCCATAGCTGCTACATCAAGTAAAATATCTACAATATGGTCATCTAATAGATTAACCTCATCTACATAGAGAATATTTTGATGTGCTGCGTGCAAAATGCCTGGCTCAAAAGCTTTCACACCGTCCTGTAGTGCTTTTTCTAAATTGATAGACCCTACAACACGGTCCTCTGTAGCATTTATAGGTAATTCTACAACGGTCATTGCATCAGCCCCTAGTTCCATAGGAGGTAACAGATTCGCTAGTGCACGAACCGCCGTAGATTTGGCAGTGCCCTTTTCCCCTTCAATTAACACACCACCAATGGATGGATTAATAGCATTGAGTAACAGGGCCAACTTCATTTCATCTTGACCAACAATAGCAGTAAATGGATATAACATAAGCCTAACCTCATTTAGGATAGAAACATCTTATCTCAACTCATGATAAAAAATTTTATTTCAACGCAGGATCGATAGACATGTCTGTACTACCACCTGTTTGTTTAAAATCATCAATATTTGTAGTTCCCTTAGGGAATACAAAGATTCGTTGTTGTTTAAAGTACGGGTCATCGTAGACCGCAGCGGATAAATGGAATGCGTTCCGCAAGTTTTCCGCCGTCAACACATCTCGCGGCGTCCCTACATCTACGATGTGACCATCGCTAACCAAGACGAGCTTAGTACAATATTTGGCAGCCAATTCTAAATCATGGACGACGATTAGAATCGTTTTGCCTTCGTCACATAATCTACGACCTTCGTGAAAGATATCATCAGCGTACACCAAATCTAGAGCAGCCGTCGGTTCATCTAATAACAAAACCTCTGTTTGTTGTGCCAAGGCCTTTGCCAGAAACACCCGTTGACGCTCGCCGCCACTGAGGTTTTGTACAGAGCGATGTCTCAGGTGATATACGCCCACCTCTTTCATCGCCTTTTCTACGATAGCTTTATCTCCGGGGCCCTCTTGTTGCCACCATTTCAAATAAGGGTAACGCGCTGTCATCACGATATCAATGGCTTCATAATCAAAGGAAACATTTACAGATTGCTGCATATATGCTACATGATGAGCGATATCCTTATCGCTCATAGAGGCAATGCTTTTACCATCCCATAAAACCTGACCACTAGATGTAGGATAGAGGCCACGTAAAGTTTTTAATAACGTTGTTTTACCAGACCCATTAGGGCCGATAATACCTACGAATTCACCACTATCAATAGAAAAGGACGCATCCTTTAGAATAGCTGTTTCCCCTAATGTGACAGATAAGGATTGAACATCTAGTTTCATTAGGCCCCTCCTTTGCTGCGCAAACGATGTAGTAAATATAAGAAATATGGTGCCCCTAAGAGAGCGGTCATGATACCAACACGAATTTCTATAGGTTGTGCTATAACTCGGCCCAATGTATCACAGAATACGAGGAATAATGCCCCTCCAACAGCTGCCATAGGCAGTAATATGCGATGATCCGGTCCTACCAAGAGGCGGACAATGTGAGGAACCACAAGGCCTACAAAACCAATAGAACCACTGACACATACAGCAGTAGCTGTAACAACGGATGCAAGGAATAAGAATAGCATACGGTACACCATAACAGGTAAGCCCAATGCACGTGCCTCTGTATCACCGAGAACGAGTACATTAAGATGACGACCGAGCATCATCAAAATAACGCTGCCTGTCACGATAGGCCCTACAGCTAGTGCCACATGATCCCAACGACGGAAATCAAGGCCACCGACCATCCAGAATAGGAATTCACGCAACCGGTATTCGTTAATCATCGTCAAAATGCCCGATGTAAAAGCACCAAGTAACATGCTCACAGCTACACCAGCGAGCAATAAGGTCGTCGTATCGAGCTTATTATTGCGCAAGGTTAAAATAATAGTAATACCAACGGATACAAAGGCGCCAACAAAGGCAAAGGCAGGCATATAAAACATACCAAGAGAGGTTACGCCAAGAGCAATGGCGATCACTGCTCCAAGGGATGCCCCTGCAGATACACCCATAATGCCAGGATCCGCTAATGGGTTGGAGAAAACGCCTTGCATAACGGCACCAGCCAAGGCTAATGCACCACCTACAAGGAGACCAATGATGAGACGAGGCATACGGATAAACCACAATACCGCCTCTTGTTCAGCTGTAATCGGAGCTGTAAAATGAACCGGTATCCCCATACCATTTAAAATACTTTGTATGCCACCACCGATAGGAATCATAATCGTTCCTACATGTAGCGCCAATAGGCTTATAATACATAGCAATCCCCCAATTATAGCAATTGCCATGATTTTTTGTTTCTGTTTAGTCATGAGAATTCCTTTCTAACTGAGGATACACAGTATGCATAATAGCAAGCATAGCTTCACCAATATGCTGATTCATAGTATATAAGTACGCTGCGGGCAAAGGTTTAATACGGTTTTCCCGTATAGCAGGAAGGTTTTGAAAGGCCGGATTATCAAGATACCGACTAGCTAAATTCTTATCCATACCTTTATAGGATGGAATAAAAATATAATCTGGGTTCATAGCCAATACACGCTCATCTCCAAAAGGAGTCCGTGGCGGCAAACCGAGAAGATCAGGTGCATTGTAGATGCTCATATACTTGCACATATCATCAAACAGACTGCCTGTTCCGGTGTACCCATCCATGGATGATACGAAGAGTACGCTTTTGCGTTGATTCAACGGAATAGATGTACCAAGCCGTTTTATCTTTTCTAGTTCACGACGGATTTTCTGCTCGTAAAATTGCCCCTTTTCATCTTCCCCTACAATATGAGCTATGTCCGTCACATTCTTAATGACAGATTCTACCGTAGTACCGGTTGGCACTACAACAGTAGGTATACCCATGTGGCGCAAACCTGCAATAACGTCTGCGCTCGTATAATCAGGTGCTATGACAAGATCTGGCTCCAAGGCAATGATTTTTTCTAATGGATAAGAACTCATAGCAGGTTTAACCAGCTTAGCACGCTTCGCCTCTAAAGAATACTCTTCATAGGTAGATAATGTATTAATACCTACCAAGCGGTCTGGTTCTACAAGGCCTAATAAAATCGTATCCGACGCAGAGGATAATGCTAAAATACGTTTCGGATGATTAGGTACTGGTACGCGTGCCCCATCATAACTTTCAACATAACGGGTATTTGGAAAAGTCCGCATTTCATCTTGTGGGCCACATCCGGTTATACATACAAAAAGGAGTACCATCAAACATATAAGATACACAATGCTCTTGTTCATGATGATACTCCTTGTATAGTTCTAATACAGACTTATAGTAATCTAGAATTTTTGAGTGTAGCTAAGCTGATAGTTGAATGGCTCATCCCAGTATTCCCAATCCCCGTTGGAAATAACATTGTGACGATTCAACAAGTTACGCGCATCGAGTCGTACAGAAGAGTTTTCATTGAACTGATACCCTACATACGCATTCCACGCTACAAGATTTGGATTGATGCCGCCATCGCGGTTCTTCATCCGTTTTGTTACAAAGTTTATACTAGATCCAGCCGTCCAAGTGGAACTATTGTAATGAATCCCCCCTGTAAATTGTAATTTTGGATTGGCTTGATTCCAATAATTTTTATCGATTTCCATTTGTTTTGGATTCGAATAAGATGCACCGACAGACATCTTTAATCGATTTGTCAACTTACGACCATATTCAGCTTCGATGCCCACATTTCTATATCGACCACCGTTGACACGGATAGTATTACGGCCATTGCTATCCGGTTTCCAAGAGAAGAAATTCTTGAAATCCATATAGAATGCAGCCACCTTCCAACTATCTTTATTGGTAATGTGCTTGTAACCCAATTCATAGTTCCAACCTTCTTCAGGTTTTAAATTACGACCGCTAACCGATTGATATTGTCGGTTTATCGTTTTAAATGTATCGCTTAGATTAGGCATGGTGAAAGCTTTGCCTACATTCATATACACCGAAGATTCTTTATTAATCCGGTGATTCAATTGGAACTGTGGTGTCAACACATGTTGATTCTTTACAGGATCCTTAATATCCGTATAACGCAACCCTACAACGGTAGTCCATGTAGGATTAATTTGATAAGAGTAGCTACCATAAAGAGCTAAACTGTGGCGATGAGGACTCGCATAGACTGGGCCTGATGTAGTTCGATATGTTTCACGCTTACCAAGTACACCGCCGATTAAATAATCCTTGCCACCTCTAAAATCCCATTCGTGTTGTACATCAACCCCATATTGACGGGCAATATAGTTGCTATCATTAGATGTATAGGATGGAAGACTATGTTTACGGTTTTTCCCCTTCAAATCTCGGTCATTATAGAAGAGTGTACCTGTCGTGGTCCCCTCTTTATAAACCAAAGATGCATTGTTCTTAGAGTCATCGTATGCATATGTTGTAGAATGGCGATTGCGATTTGTCATATTACTTTCAGTACTCAACTGAGCATAAGCAGACTTACCTTCGAAGCGACTAAAGTTCAATGTCAACTTATCGCTCAATTTGCCACTCATAAATATACCTAAGGAGTTCCCCTTATCCCGTGCTGTATAGTATTCATACCCACGAGGGTGACTCACCGAATCCGTACGAACTGGTGTAGATGGATCTTGTTTACCAAAGAATCCCCGTTCAATACCAATCAAGAAGCGAGGTGTACCATAGTTGATTTTATAGGTTTGGCTGCCCATATTACCTACGCCTATAGTAGCAGAGCCACCTTCTTTAGATGGTGTTTTAGTGATAACATTAACAACGCCACTCATCGCATCAGAACCATATAAAGCAGATGCAGCACCTTTCAATACTTCGATACGTGCGATAGAACCCGTTGGAATCGAGCTAAGGCCACCCTTCCCATTTAGATTCATCGGCACCCCATTTACGAGAATGAGAGAGCCCCGTTCTAAGCCACGAATATTGACACGGCTATCCATGGCACCATATTCAAGGCCCGAAGCACCATAGGAGAAGGATGTAATACCGGGCACCATATTTACCGCATCAAAGGCATTTTTAGCCCCGCTATTCATGATGTCTTTATCTGTAATGACATCCATCGCTGCCGGCGTATCTAGGTTCAACAGAGCCATCCGATTGGCCGTTACATTAATAACATGACTTTCAGGTGCACCATTTGCCTCAGTAGATGCAGTCGTAGCAGGAGTATCTGCGGTAGCCGTTACATCCGCTGCATATGCATTCACAGATAAGCCCATTAAAGCCAATCCTATAAGTATAGAAGTCCGTCGTTTCTTAAGATTGTTCATAACAAATCCCTCGTAATACACACTAATTATTCATAAAAACTACATAATTGTATTATTACACATTTAAAAGGACTGCACAAAACCCATACCCCCTACCAGTACTACATTTATAGGGGTCTAGGAGAAATAAATATTAGAATTTTTGTGTATAACTCAATTCATATGTGAATGGATCACCCCAATATTCATAATCCCCATTGGTGATAACATTATGACGGTCTAACAAGTTGCGCGCATCGAGACGAAGGGTAGCGTCCTTGTTGAAATGATAGCCTACGTATGCATTCCAAAGGGCGATATTAGGATTCAAACCGCCATCTCGGTTACGCAAACGTTTTGTAACGAAGCTAAAGGATGTGCCAGCTTCCCATGTTGGGCTTTCATAGCGAATGCCTGTAGTGAATTGCAATTTAGGAGCCGCTTGTTTCCAATAATTCTCATTCATTTCCTTTTGTCGTGGATTGGAATAGGATCCGCTTACATTCCATTTGAGGCGGTCCGATAAACGTCTGCCGTATTCAGCTTCGATGCCCACGTTGCGGAATTTACCACCATTTACGCGCACCAAAGGTCGACCATTCGCATCCGGTTGCCATTGGAAGAAGTTTTTGAAATCCATATAGAATACATCGACCTTCCAATCATCCTTTTTGTTGATGCGTTTATATCCGATTTCATAGTTCCAGCCCTCTTCTGGTTTGAGGTTTTTGCTGCTTACCGCTGTATACTGGCGGCTAACGCTGCGGAATGTATCGCTCAAACTAGGCATTGTGAAAGCCTTACCTACGTTCACATACATGGAGGATTGTTTATTGATGGAGTGCAATAATTGGAATTGAGGGGTCAACACATGTTGATCTTTAATGGGATCATCGATTACGGTATAACGCAATCCTAAAATGGATGTCCATTTAGGATTGATTTCATAAGAATAACTACCATACACGGCATAGCTATTGCGTTTCGGATGGATATACACAGGTACAGCCGTTGCATGGTACGTTTCTTGCTTACCTGTAACACCTGCAATTAAATAATCCTTACCATCTCTAAAATCCCATTCATGTTGTACATCAAAACCATATTGGCGTGCTTGATAGCTCGTTTCTGTTGCCTTAACTTGTGACGTATTATGCACACGACTCGTACCACGCATCGTACGGTCATTATAGAACAAGGTTCCGGTAGTCCCCTTGTCCTTATAAATTAAGGATGCATTATTGCGGTCATCCTTATAGTTATACGTTGTAGAATGTCTTGCTTGGTTAACAGGATTCGTTTCCGTACTGATTAACCCAAAAGAAGATTTACTTTCAGCGCGGTTAAAATTTAAGGTTACCTTATCTGAAAGCTTACCGCTCATAAAGAGACCCAACGAATTGCCCTTATTGCGAGTACTATAGTAATCGTAATGTCTAGTACCGGCATAATCGTAGCGAACCGGTGTAGATGGGTCCTGTGTGCCCCAGTATTTTCGATCGATGCCAACGATAAATCTATCGGTTCCATAAGACACATCGTAGCGTTTAGCCCCCTTATTGCCTACGGCAACCGTAGCAGAGCCGCCTTCTGTAGATGGGGTCTTAGTAATGACATTAATAACGCCACCTAATGCCTCTGCACCATACAATGTAGAAGCGGCGCCTTTCACCACCTCGATACGTTTTATAGCACTCGTAGGAATAGAACCGAGACCGCCCTTACCATTGAGATTCATAGGCACGCCGTTGACGAGAACAAGGGCCCCTCGATCAAGTCCACGTATATTCGTACGGCTATCCATGCCGCCAAAATCGGCACCACCCGCACCGTAGGAATTAATTGTCACCCCTGGCACCGTAGCGACCGCATCAAAGGCAGTGGTAGCACCACTATTTTTTAAATCCTCAGGTGTGATTACATTCATCGCTACAGGTGTATCCAAATCTAGAAGGGCTGTGCGATTGGCGGTTACATTAATCGTAATATCTTCTTCATTATTATTTGTTGTTACATTTGCTGCATAACCATTGACAGCTATACTAAGCAAAGCCAACAATGTAGCGGTATACACGCGTTTATTAACTTTTTTCATCATTCTAAACCTCTATTTAACACTAACTATATAACTGTAAACCATTTTAATTGTTGCATACATATAGGGGGTACGCAATAACCCATACCCCCTATATGTATATTATTCCATGTTATATATAATGTTTAATCGTCCATCCTGCAAAGTCTGCACAGTTGCAAATACACCGTAAATATGACGTATCGTTTCTGCCGTCAACACCTCTTGAGGTGTACCACTACATACAATATGTCCATCTTTTAATGCAATAATACGGTCACAATATATAGCTGCCAAATTTAAATCATGAATGGCTGACACCACCGTCGCATCCAATCGCTTCACAATGGTCATCAGCTCAAGCTGATATTTAATATCCAAGTGATTGGTCGGTTCATCAAGCACAAGACATTCTGTACGTTGTGCCAGTGCCCGAGCCAAAATGACCCGTTGCTGTTCACCGCCAGATAAAGTATTAAAATTGCGGCTTTCAAAATCACTAAGCCCTACTTCGGCTAACGCATGACGAGCAATTTCATAATCATCAAGTTGATCTCTATCAAGCAAGCCTTTGTAAGGAGAACGTCCCATAAGGACCATTTCAAGAACGGAGAAATCAAAATTGACGGTACTATGTTGTGCCACAACGGCCATCTTTAAAGCTGTATCCCGATGGCTTAATGAACTTAGTTCTGAGCCATCAAAATAAATCTTACCACCGCTAGGTTGTAACACGCGGTATAAACACTTTAAAAATGTACTTTTACCACTACCATTAGGGCCAATGATACCAACGAATTCCTTATCTTGTATAGCTAGTGAAATATCATGCAAAATCGATTTTGACCCAAACGAGACTTGGATGTTATCTGTTTTAATATTCATTATTCCCCTCCAAATCCATAATTTTTACGCACTAACATATATACAAAGGTTGGTGCACCGATGAGGGAAATAAGAATGCCGATTGGTAACTCTGCATGAGGAATGATACAGCGACACAAACCATCAGCGATAACAAGGAAAATACTTCCACAAAGAGCACTAAAGGGAATTAAAGTCCAGTGATTAGTACCGATTGTCATGCGCACAAGATGAGGTATCAAAAGACCTACAAAGCCTATCATCCCTGCTGCATACACCACAAAACCGATGATAAGAGAACTAATAATCAAATAGACTTGGCGATACGTATGTAAGTCCCGTCCTAAGGTAATAGCTACTTCATCGCCGAGAAGCATCATGTTGAGAATTCTGCTCTGAGACCAAAAAAATAGAACACTTAAAACTACGACTATAGCGATGATTGGCAACATATCCCATTTAGCACCTGCAAAGCTACCCATCAACCAATAGGTAATCGTTTGGATGCCTTCCTTATCGTTTGCAAGATATACCACAAAACTAGAGAAGGAGCTACATACAGCACTTAATGCAAGCCCACCTAGAATTAACTTAACGGAGTTTGGCCGTCCTCCTAGATTAGAGATAAACAATACGCCAAAGGAAATCGCCATGGCTCCAATAAATGCCATGACACCGACAAAGTTTTCCCCAAACATGAGGCCAACACCAAATAAAATAGCTACCGTTGCGCCGAGGGATGCACCAGAGGAAATCCCCAAAATATAAGGGTCCGCTAATGGATTTTTAACGATGGCTTGCATGATAACACCTGATACAGCAAGACCAGCACCGATAATGGCGGCCATCAATAAACGTGGCATTCTAAGTAACCATATAATAGTCTGTTCTGGACTATTCATAGGATCATCAATAGCTAATGGACTAGACCATTGATCTATAACAATATTGAAAATTTGAGAAAATGAAAAATGTACTGTACCAACAGAAAGTCCCCATAGAATGGCTAATGCTAGCACCCCTATGAGGACAAATCCGCCAGCAGTATATCCTATACGTTTTAACATACTGCTCCTTTATTAATGAATTAAATCAGGTACCCCTTCAGGATAGAGCTCCGGATACAACCCATGGGATACGATATCGATACCATCAGATAAGCGAATACCCGGACTATATACAGCGAGGAGAGGCAAGAAATGAACTCGTTTATTTCTCAATGCATTAACACCTTGTAATGCAGGTTGTTCTAACACATAGTTCATCAACGTATCTGCTTGACTATATTCACCATCGGATACAATTAAGAATATAACATCTGGATTCTGCTCTACCACATCCTCCATGCTAATAGATGGTGTATCCGTATCGATAACATCCGCATGCAATGTATCACCAATATTACCCGCTAATGTTTTATGGCCATATAAACGGAAATGTTTGCCTTCCAATTCAACAAACAAAGCCTTTGGCTGTTTTTCATGCGCCGTTTGTGCTACCGTATAGTTTACGGATTGTTGCATATCACTAATGAGTCGTTCTGCCTCTACATCTCGGTGAAAGATACGCCCTAAATCGCGTATATACTGGTATTCCATATCCATAGTTAGTGCAGACTGTGCCCCTAATGAGGACTCGGCAATATATACATTCGCGTGCCGAGCCTGCCAAAATGCAGGAGGTCTAAGGCCCTTATTTGTAAAGGTTGATCGCCATCCTACGAGCAAGTCCGGTTTCATCATTAATACAGATTCTAAATTGGCATATTTCATATCCTTGTACGGGATTTTATCATAAGCGTCGCGATATTCTGGCCGCACATACTTGCGATTCGGAATCCCCATACCGGCTACGATTCGATCACCTTCGCCAAGGGCAATGATGGTTTCAATGGAATTTTGCCACATAGCCACAACACGGTCCGGCACCTCTGTATACGTGCTTTCAAAAGGTTGACCATGCTGGACATAGGATTCAATCGTCACAGGCGGCTGCAATTCGATATGCGGAGGCGTAGACTGCCCCCTCTCAACAGTTACCTGCTGAGGTCCACAGCCTACGCACAATAATAGACATAGTATTAATACGCTAGATCTAATCATTAGAATTTATACTTCGCCCCAATCATGAAGGAACGCGCTGGCATAGCCGCACTACCACGACCATTATATGCACTATAACTAGTTTCATAAGCGCGGTTAAGAACATTATTTACTACGATGTACGCTGTTAAATCCTTTGTTACATCATAGTTTAGATTCCAGTCAACAATGAGGAATTGTCTATGCGTGAACGCATAATCACTATTGCCTGTGTACCAGTTAAACAACAAACCGGAGTAAAGTCGTTTATTATCATAGGAAATATTTAAGGAATAATGATTTTGTGGACGCAAGCTATTAATAGCCACGTTAATATCATCACTATTACGATAGCCCCAGTTTGGATCGAGAACCCAACCACCTTTGGATAACCATTTGTCCTTCATATGAGAATAAGACGCACTCATTGTAATATATTTATTTAACTTGTGGTCCACAGTGATATTAAAGGATTTCTTATCTTCCTTCGCATTAACAGCAGTGCTCTTATAATCTGAACTAGCAGTATCCCAAATAGGAAGTGTAGCAATCGCATTTTTCATACGCGTATAGTCATAATGAAGTGCTACTGTTGTATTGTTATGGGCACCAAAGGAATGTTGTACGCCGAATGTAAAAGCATCACCTTTTTCATCTTGTAATGGAGTATTAAATATACCATCAACAGATGTATAATCCCCTTGCTTTAATGGTCTCATGATGCGAGTCCAGCCAGCATACATACTTGTATTTTTATTGAATTTAACTTGTCCATGCAAGCTAGGTGTCAACGCACTAGTACTACCCTTGCCTTGAGAAGCACCACTACCCGCTCCTTCAAAGCTACTATAGTGAGCATATCGTAATGCTGGTGTTAACTCTACATTGTTGCCAATATAAATCTTATCTTGTACATAAGCATACAATGTGTTTCGACGAACATCAGAAGAGTTGAGAACTCCATTACGTAAAGATTTACTATTTGTTTGAGCGCGACTATAGTCAATATTAGCAATGATGTCATGCTTATCTAATTGACGAGACCATTGAACTTCTACGCCATTCTTGGTTTCTTTATACCAACTTGTTGGGCTGCCAGCCATGCCACCTGTATCAGCAATCCATTGACGAAGTGCATCCTTATTATCAGGGAACGGAGCTAAGTTAGCATCAACCCAAGCATTAAATTGCTCAACCGTCGTGCCATTAGGGAATGCTGCTTCATAGGCAGCTCGAGCTGCAGCTGTGTTTCCATTACGGTACCAAGAATATTTATCGCGGCCTTCATAACGATGGTCTAAACGATATAATCTTACAAAGCTTTCCAATTGACCTTGACGATCAAAGGTATATTTTAAATCTGTATCTAAGTTTTTAAACTTACTATAGGAACCATAATTACCATCTAAAGCAAATAAATTATGGTAACCAGGATTTTTGGCATCCCCATATAAATTAGGCGCGCCAGGTATTACCTTGTGATTAGCATCAAATTGACCAATAGTAGCATTAGAAATAATACGACGCCAATCATCTTGGTTCCAATATTTACGGCTTGGTGTAGAAATAGGATACCCATCATGACCTTTTTTATAATTTACAGAGAACTGTAAGTTTTGTTTTTTGTTAAAGTCATGATCCACACGAGCATTGAAGCCTTCTTCACGCCATTTAGAACCAGTGAGGGTAGCTAATTCACCAGTATCGCCATCTTTATATTTTGTATCTTGAGACATAGTGCGTGTAGCTGTCACAAAATAACCAGTAGATCCATTATTACCAGCAGTCCCTTGAACCGTTAAGTTATAGCTATGTTTATTCCAACTGCCAGTCGCTAAATCAACAGACCCTTTAAAGTCCCCTTTACCACGGCGTGTAATGATATTGATAACACCGCCTGTCGCATCAGATCCGTATTGAGAAGCACCAGGACCTTTGATAACTTCGATTTTATCAATAGCATCCATATTCGTTACTTCATCAATATTAACACCTGTAGACTTAGAACCTTTTTTAGAACCTGTTCCCAAACGGCCAGATGTAATATTATCGACGCGACGACCATCGACGAGTACTACAACGCGGGAATCACCGTTGATGGATACCCCATTATTGTACATTTGGTATCCATACTCGCCACCACGGTACCCAGGGTTTTGGAATGTAACGCCTGGTACGCGTTTAATCGCTTCTGTTACATCACGGTAATGGCGCTTTTCGATTTCTTCACGAGTAATAACCTTTACATCACCACCAGTACGATAATAGGATTGTTCAGTAATGGTATTACCATATTCATCCTTTGCCGCATCAGCTTTAACACTAATGTTATGAACCTCATAACCCTTAAAGTTTTCATCATACGCATACGCTTGATACGTTCCAAGTACTAACGTTGCTGCGATAGCAGCAGATAAAAGACGACGACGTTTCATATTCCCTCCACACACAATAAAATATAATAATGTTAATCTCTATATAAGCCACTTATGTACTCTCAAGAATTATGCCTACACATATACATAATTCATACACTATTGGCCTCGAAGATTAGTTATAACCATAATCTACATTAATCGTAATCACAACTGGGCCACCTGTTGTATTTTCAATACCACCAGAACTCGCCACAAGGCTAGCAGCAGCATTATCAAGAATGCTAGAACCACTACTGCTAATCATATCAGCACCAGCAAAATTACCTTCACTATCAAAGGTAACATTAAAGGAAACCGTACCACTAAGTCCTCGGCGTACCGCTTGCTGAGGCATTACTTTGTTAGCATTAACACGGCTAATATAACCGGAGCTATCATAGGAGCCGCCAGGGCTGTTATTCACTCCTGGACCTGGTGGACCATCATTAGACCCAAGACCATCTGTAGAATCCCCATTATGACCAGTTGGTCCATTATTAAGGCCTGGTACATTACTACTACCAGGATGTCCCAAAGGATCATTGTTATTGCCATTTAAGTTTACCGATGCAGTTTCATTTCCACCTAAGTAAGGATTTAGATTTTTTAACCCCTCTGTAGGTTTCCCTGATAAATCAGGTAACACACTGCCGGCCTTGCCACCGCCTGCAACAGGCTTGTCGTCAGGCTGAGTCTTTAGTTCCTCGGGCTTCTTCGCTTCAGGAGGTTCCTGTTGCCCCATATCCAGATTGATAACCAAGTCTTTTTTCGGTGTCTCCGGCGGCTTCAAGTGGCCGAACCAATTCCCTACAACACCCCAATAGGCAAGGTTTAGTGCCAGTGCAGCTACGAAAGGGATTCCATATCGTTTATTTATCATAGAATCACTTCCGTTCTGTAGCTACGCTAACAAACCGAGCACCACTCATCTTTAGATTATCCAAAATGCTAATAACATCCTTATACGCAATATCTTCAGATGCACGGACGATAAAAGCTTGTTGTGGTTCCTTCGCAACGATGCCTTGAATTTCATTGCCCAAATCATCAGGTCTAATTTCACGTTCGTTCAAATACATCTTATGAGTAGCTGTGAGCGAAATCGTAATCGGCTCAATCGTTTTTGCCGTTGATGCAGAGGCCTTTGGCAAATTGAGCGGAATTTGTTCCTCTGTATTCATATATAACGTACTCATCATGAAAAATACGAGCAAGAAAAATACAATATCAATCATAGGTATAATCATGATGGTAGGTTCTTTTTGTATCCCTACTGAACTACGTTTCATCGTTGACTCCTAATATATAAATCCAAGATAGAACCTAAGAGTTGTTCCAATTTTGCAATATCATAATTTACTTTACTTGTGCACCAGCTATGGATAGCTAATGCTACGATGGCTACTGAAAGCCCTGTTGCCGTTGCAATCAACGCTTCGGATACACCACCAGTAATAACAGTAGGGGCACCGATATCGCCACCAACAGCAGCGAATGAGCGAATCATACCGACTACAGTACCCAATAGACCTAGTAATGGAGCCATAGTAACCATCATGCTGAGCCAGTTAAGACCGCGTTTTAAACGTTCATCCATATACCCTACTACATCATGAAGGCGGTTTTCTAAGCCTTCAAAGTTATATACGGAATCAACAATCGGTGTTACAAATTGACTAAGCGCATCATCATTATTCTTAATCGCTTGTTCTAATGCAATCCAATCATTCGCATTACGACCTGCTTCAATGCTATCTGCTAATTGTTGAATTTCAGTGTCAATGCGACGATACATACGAATTCGCTCAAATAAAATCGTACATGCTGCCAACATAAATAAAACTAGCGGATACATGACTACGCCACCCGCATTAAAAAGATGAATTGCATACTCCATAATAACCTCCTCAAACTTATAATTATAAATTTGTACTCTACTGTGTATAAAACACAAATGCAATCTGTATTAATCGTTATATTACGATTAACACTAAGTTATTTTATTATTTCATAAACAAATACGTAGCACAATAAACCTATACCCTGTATAGGTATGATATTTTACTCTATGTATTTTTATAATTACTAATTTCTCTATTGAATACATACATTTGTCTATTATATAAAAACACTAATAATTCTCATGCTAAAAATTATTTATCTGCTCTCAATACATATAAAAAAAGCAGTCTATAGAAATGTTTTCTATAGACTGCCTATACAGATATTATCTAAATTCTTAGCATACTAAGAGGCTGAACATAACACCTCTATCAAGTACATATTTATTAATTCTATACAATTTTATGAATATTATTCATACCTGCATAACCATTCGTTTAAACTATCCTATGACACCGTTATATCATCATAATAAAACTTATGTATGTGCATCCTCTCGCTACGAAATAATGATACTTAAACAATATCTTGCCTATCAATACACTATCTTGCATACACCACTTGAGCTATTGTATAAATACCTCGTCCAATATGGTAACTCTTGGCCAACAGGGCATCCGTAGACACGATGGCTACCTTTTTGTTTTTAATAGCTTTCAAGTTTGCCAATGCAGGGTCATTATAGTAATTGGCATAGATTGCATCGCGAGTATAATCCGGTGCATGTATGTCTATCGGTACAATGATAACATCAGGGTCGGCCTTAATAAGGTCTGCCTTTGTACCAAAGTAAGATTGTTTCACTCCGCTCTTAGCAGCTGCATTATCTACGCCCACATAGGTGAGCATATCGGCAATCAAGGTTTTCGGTTTACCATATAATCCGTTTTCATTATACACAGCAACGGTCTGCTTTGGATCGTCGCGGTGCGCAAAACGAAGCGATTCTGTATCGCGGATGTAGTTCATCATCGTCGCTATGAGGCTGTCCGCCTTGCTTTCACGGCCTAGTAATTTACCTACATTGCGCGTCTGGTCCTCTACGTCTTTCACAGTCGCAGGCTCTCTTAATAATGCTACCTTAACGCCCTTTTCTCGCAACGGACTAACGAGTTCTATGGATTCAGCGCCATCTTCAATGATAACAATATCCGGCTTTAACGCCACAATAGCATTCACATCAGGCGCCACCCGTTGCTTAATGGTATTAGTCACTTGATACGGTGCTGCGGTAGTAGCCACTACGGAATCACCGGCCAATTCGCTCACCAAATCCGCCACATTAGGCCCTACGGCGACGATACGCTCTGCCTTATGATCTAATGTAACCGTTGTACTGGTTCCATCCACCATCATATAGTGCCCGTGAGAGCTTAATATGCCGAATAGGCCCCCACTTGTAAAGTTTTGCCAAGAACGGTACATACCAAGAGCTGCTACCACCAGACCCACAATACAAATAGCCAAAACAATCATCAAACGACGTAATTGCATAAGCTCTCCTCCTATGCTTTCAAAAAAATCTCATCATGCAATACACTGTAAACTAGCAGCAACAATATAAGAACTATATCGTTAATTAGCTGGCACACTTTGGTATTTTACATAATTCTTATACGACCAATCGCCATACAACCATTTCGACATCTGTTCCATTTCATAATACATCCACGACGAATAGCTCATGATGTGTATGTCATTAATAGGATACACATAGCCCTTTTTCACAGCTGTTATATTCTGCAAGTCCGGATTATGCATAATGGCATCTATATCCTGCTTATACTCAGGTTGTTTGACCGAATATATAGTAGGCACAAAAATAACATCAGGATTGATGCGAATCAAATCCGCTTTTGTGCCCATGTTTTCTTGCATGTTGAAAGTAGGATAGCTCGCCCGATAGTCCCATACATCAGATAGCACATTAGGGTCCTTACCGCTATCTTTGATTTTCAGGTCCCCTGCTCCATCAACGCCATGAATCATTTCTATCATATCGCGAAGCACGCCAGACCGATACAGGCCATGCGTTGGATTATACAAGGCAATCACCGGTTTTACATCGTTTTTATGAGGCTCTACTTGTTTTCTAACCTTCATAACAGAGTTATTGATTGAATATTCTGCATTTTTGGTATCAAACAACTTCGCCACTTGATTTGTATTGAGGGTTACATCCTTTAAACTATCTTTCAGCGTATAAATAAATACAGGAATACCGGTGGCACGCAACGATGCCACTAATCCCGGCGGCGTCGTCTCCGGTGCGATAACCACATCTGGTTCATAGGATTTGATAGACTCCACCGTAGGCTGTACACGGCCCTTTATCTCTGTACCAGAGACATAAGGAGACCCATCGGTGGCCACAACATAGGGCTCACCAGCAGCACCAACCAAGTCCACCGTTCCGGTCCCCAAGGCAACAACGCGTTGTACATAATCCGGCACGACCATCTCCGTATGTTGACTATCTTGAATCTTCCGGTGATTCGCAGCATTTATCATCCGGCCTATCACACCATGCCTCGGTATGACATCGCCTAACAACTCTGGTGCCATGCCGATAACTAAACCTATGACAATACAAATGCCCATCACTATATATGGTAGTACAATCCATTTTATCTTCTTCATAAGCGGTCTCTCTCCGTATATCACTTACGAGTCATACGATTTCTTTGGTAAACTACGACCAAAAGCATCTCACTATCGCACTATATTCTTATTTAAATGAGATCTTGTTCAATTATTTCTTGCTAGCTTTTTTCTTGTTTGGTTTTGCTGCTTGTTTCCCCTTCGCAGGACCTCCAGCTTTCACAAAAGAATTATTCAAATTCGTCGCCACCATAAGGGCCACATCCGCATTTGGTGTCGTCACAATGTTTTGACCAGCCACCGTAACTGTAGGACCGCTATAGGACGCGCTGCCTTGATGAATTTGACCATTATGATACAAGCGCGCCAATTTACCAGCCATGAAATAAGCCCGTTCTTCGCCTGTATAACGGCCGCTATTAGCAGGACTGTAGATATTCATGCCATTTACGAAAACCGCGCCATTATCGACCGTTACGTGATTACCAGAATAGGTATACATGCGGTCAATATTATCCTTCACACGGCTGCTCGTCTTAGGGTGATTGTTAGGGCTGAACACTTGGTTCAAACCTTCGCGATACAAATCGCCGTATTTATTGCGAAGCACCGCCATGGATGCAGCTGCACCGCCCACATTGTATGGAGACTCGCTCAGGATCTTAAAGCCCAATTCGTCAGCAGCCTTTTCTTGGCCCATTGTAAACACTTGGTTTTCCATGTAATTACCAGCGATGTTGGACAAAATAGCCGCATTACCACCGCCACCAGCAGCAAGGCTCACAGCTGTAGATAAACCTACTTGCTTCTTAAGACCATTGACGATATCCTTGTGCTCGCCATGAGAAATTTCATGGGCCATAACATACGCAAGTTCATCGTCATCCAATAGATCCAACGCACCCTTGTTAACGGACATCACGCGACCAACTGTAGCGAACGCATTGAAATCATCGCTAGGATTTGCATACACCACATACGAACGCTTGACGCTAGGCGAAGCCTCTAAGGTCTTCATGATACGTTGCACCCGCGCCTGTGCCACACTATCCTCTAGATAACCCGTTTGCTTCTTCGCACGAGCCAAACTTTGTTCTTGGCCTTCCTTAGAATTATCCATTTTATTGAAAGCCGTAGTCACATATGCATACGCCACTGCACCACCGATTAACGTTTCCGCTGCCCCCGCAGAAGCAGCCTCTACCGTTGTTGGTATCACTGCAACCGTCGTTAATGAAAGCCCCATCACTGCGGCTAATACCAAAGATTTAATTTTCTTATTCATATTCGATCCTCTCATTGTCTCTCAAAATAAATACAGTCTTACTTAGATTCATCAACAAGCTCAATGGCCACCTTACCATCTTTAGATACAGCGCCACCATGAGTGTATCCAACCACATCAAATCCAGCTGCTGCGCATTGGCGAGCTATGCTTTCATAATTGTCATTCTTACCACGCGTACACGTCGAAAGATGAATGGTAGTGACGCCATTTTTCTTAAACGAAGCCAATTTCTTCTCCAAATCGCCACCACTATGGGTAAAGCCAACTAGCTCAGTATCCTCATCTGCATAACGCTCAAAAGAATCCACTTTATTCATATATGCCTTAAGACAACCACCGCAAGAACAACGTTGCATCGTGTCTTCATTCACTAGAACTGCAATTTTCTTAGACATGAACCCTCCTTAGGTAACATACATAATATTATGCATATTATATCACACCAAATTGATAAAAATTATGAATACAAAGAATATAGAATATATATCGCTAGAGTTTGTGTCCTTATACTCATTAAATTATTGAGCTACAAAATGTAAAACAAAAGAGTTATAGTTGAACTAATATATGCTATCGGTTTGAACTAATATATGCTATCATAAAGGAAGAAGGGTGATTAATGGAAAAGCCGAAGTTTCTATCATTTAGACGACCTAATGGACACAATGAATTCAAAGAGTTTAGAAAAAAACACAAAAGACGCCAATCAGAGAAATCAATCATGCTATAACAATTAAGAGAGAATATGAAAAGGAGATACAAAATGCCACTCGAAAATATCCAAACAATATTTGACAATAAGCTAAAAGATCCTCAATACAAAGAATCTTATTTAAAAGAAAAAGCAATGCTAGCAAGTGCTGTAGCCATTACAAAAGCAAGAGAAGCAGCAGGGCTCACACAACGTGAACTAGCAGAACGATCTGGTGTCCCACAATCTACTATTGCTAGAATAGAACGCGGTTATAATACAAGTATTGATACACTTAGCAAAATTGCTTTTGCATTAAATAAGAGAGTAAAAATAAGCTTTATATAATAATAGCTCCTATCATAATTACTATGATAGGGGCTATTATTATATATTGTATTATATTGTAATACTATATCAATTCTTGTGAAATTAGAATTTCCAATGTGCGGAACCACACTAATATACGCCATTATAAATCAGAGTATTATATTACATAATATCTTCTTCGCGGCCAAATTTACCGTTTTTGTATTCCCCATAAGCGAGGATAAGCTCTGTTTTATTTGTCATAACAAATGACCCTTGTTTTACCACAGGTTCATTGAGTGGTTCTCCAGAGAGAACGAAGATTTCAAGACCTTCATCACCAGACTCTACCTCAAAGCGCTCTCCATCATTGTTGAAAAGTACAAAGTCTCCAGATTCTATGCTTTCACCATTGGCACTACCTGTACCATTAATCACAAGGAAGCCTGTATTCCAAGTCATATTCTCAGAAATAGAGATCCATGAATTAGGTTGAAGTTTTAATTTGTAAATATTCATCGGTGTATGGGATTTAGCAGGACCTGTTATATGTCTGAAAGCACCGGTGTAAACGATGGCATCGATTGTTTCATCAAGAGATTGATACCGCCCCATTGTGGTAGCAGGTAAATATTGATATGCAGGTGTATCGTTTTTATGACGTTCAGGTAGATTTATCCATAATTGTAAAGCATGGAACAAACGTCCCCGCTTTGCATATTCTTTTTCATGAAATTCTTTGTGCAAAACACCACTATTACCAGCCGCATCTTTATGCCCAATGGAGCCGGAAAAAGAAAATGTTACTGTTGCCTACCCAATGAATATCAGGAGCTTTAATAATTCTTTCAATTGTTCTTACAGGATTCATTCTATCACCTCTTAATCGAACAGGATTCATAATAGTTGTATTATATATGAATGGATGCTCATATATCTTAATACTATTATATCTATGTTTTTCGATATGTCAAGGGTGGACTATTAGAGCGACTTCCTATCACTCCTCACTGTGGATTTCTCATCGCTGCTTTGCAGCTAGAGAAATCTTACGTTCGGATGAAGGTGATGTGTGGCTCCCATGCGTCGCTTCGCTCCTCTGTTAGCTCACACCCTACCTTTCCCAGGTGCCCTGGTCGGACTCTACATGTAAGTATATATAACAAAAAAGGCTAACCATTCGGTTAGCCTTTTAGCTTAATCAGCGACTTCCTATCCTCCCAGGCCGTCTCCAGCCAAGTACTTTCGGCGTTTACGAGCTTAACT
>ENA-OWOG01000073-OWOG01000073.1-gut-metagenome-genome-assembly--contig:-NODE-73-length-61176-cov-19.154749_pt1 | contig 61176 bp, 57 predicted proteins | sample MGYA00248249_ERZ651793 | MGnify/ENA primary metagenome ERZ651793 (study PRJEB26908, sample SAMEA4031700) | gut metagenome | biome: gut; feature: normal infant; material: stool | place: China | collected 2015... | reverse complement strand
ATTTATCATTTAGAAAATTTTCGAAATAAATTTTACAAAAACACTTGCATTTCTCATTTAGTATGTTACAATATAGTCAACAATGATTATTCGTTAAGTATACGAATCAAAAATATTGTGGTGTAAATTATAGGCAAGTGCCTCTTTACAACTATAGGTAAGTACTCATTTAAAAGATAAGCAAGTGCTTTTTTCAAATATAGACAAGTGTCTATCTAATCAGTATATAAATAAGTTTTTATTTAACTTAAACTCAAGTGAGTTACCCACCATTGCATTCACAACCAAGTGGTTATGAATATATAACTAAGTAAAAATTTTGAAATTTGATGTAAGTACAAAGGAGTATTAAAATGGCAGAATTAAAAGGTTCTAACACTGAAAAAAATCTTCAAACAGCATTTGCTGGTGAATCCCAAGCATACCAAAAATATACATATTATGCAGCAGCAGCTCGTAAAGCTGGCATGAACGAAATCGCTGATTATTTCGAAGAAACAGCTCACAACGAATCTGCACATGCTAAAGTTTGGTTCAAAGCTCTTCATGGTGGCGACATCTCCGCTGATATCGAAGCTAACCTTCGCGATGCAGCAGCTGGTGAAAACTATGAACACACTACAATGTACAAAGATTTCGCTGATGAAGCAGAAAAAGAAGGCTTCACTGCTATCGCTTTCAAAATGCGCGAAGTTGGTAAAATCGAAGCTCGTCATGAAGCTCGTTACCTTGCATTAGCAGCTCGTGTTTCTGGCAACAAAGTGTTCCACAACGATCAACCAGTTGCATGGATTTGCGCTAACTGCGGTTACATTCACGTTGGTGAAGAAGCTCCTAAAGTTTGCCCAGTATGTGCTCACCCACAAGCTTTCTTCCAACGCCACGTTGAATCCATCTAATCTATAAGTTTAGATAAAATAATATTTTAAATACAGATATATGATACTGCAAGTGCAGTTCTTCCTAACTGTATGTACAGACAACCTCAATATAAAAGACGATGACTTCGGTCATCGTCTTTTTTGTGTTCTATTAGCTATATATGGTTATAGGACAAAGCCAACACGTTTTGTCCTATAACCCGCTATATATGTATTAAAAGTCGTAAATCATACTATTTACTATTAAAGACTAGATGCTAATTCTTTAAATTGTCGAACCGCTTCATAAGGCTTTTCTGCATGGGCAATGGCAGATATAACAGCAACACCACAAGCGCCAGCACGGAGTACTGCCATTGCATTGTCTATGGTAATACCACCAATTCCAACGCATGGTAAGGTTAATCCTTGTGCCTGTAGTTCAGCTATACGTTCCGGGCCGCATGGTTCTTGCGCATCAGGCTTGCTACTAGTTGTATACATAGGACCTACACCTACACAATCAGCATACAGTACATCTGTCTTATGGAGTTCCTCTATGGAATGGATGGATATCCCCACTACCTTATGCCCTACGATATTACGCACATCTTCTAAGCACATATCGTCTTGCCCTACGTGAACACCATCCGCATTAACAGCGACCGCTAGCTCTACATCATCATTGATAATATAGAGCACATGATGCTTGGCACAGATATGTTGTAACTGTTGTGCTAGTTCTAACTTCTGTTGACCTTCTAATGTACCATCGCCCTTTTCTCTAAACTGAAAGCAGGTTATACCACCACGACAAGCATCTTCTACGATTTCGAGCAACCGTTTTTTGTTAAGCTCTGTATCTTGTGTACCACACACGAAATACACCTGTAATTGATCTGGTACAACTACAGACTGCACACGATTTTCAGATACAAGCACCTCATCATCTAGCGTATACAAAGCATCCATAAAGGCTACGCTAAAGCTACCTGGTTTTATTCCACTTACCTTAACAGCACTTTCACCAGCTAAACCATAATACGCCAATGCATAGGCAAGAAATTCACCTGTAGATAGGCTATCCTTAAAGAGATTATAAATTCCAAAAAAGGCTGCTAATACGGCCCCCAAGAGACAGCCTGTTCCCGTTACAGCCGTCATAATCGAATGACCATGAGGCACTGCAAAGACTCGAGTTCCATCAGATACATAATCCTCTTCGCCCGTTGCTACTACAGGACAGTTAATAAGACGTGCTAAACGATATGCGATAATGGCACTATCTGCTACCTGCGCCCCATCAACGCCCTTACCTAACGGAGAGTTTTCATCCTTATTATCAGAACTCAATGCATCATAAACAGCCTTAACTTCGCTTTGATTGCCTCGTAATAACGAAATAGAACCAGTCTTAATCAAATCTAAGACCACCGACAATCGGTAAGCCCCTGCATGACAGCCCACAGGATCAAGAATAATTGGTACATCATATTCCTTCGCTAGTTTAATAGCCTCTTTATAGTAACCAACCTTCTCAGGTGTAAGTGTCCCAATATTGATGAGCAGTGCTGATGCATACACAATAAGATCCTTTAAATCTTCACTACATTCGCTCATGATAGGCGATGCTCCAATGGCTAGTAATCCATTAGCTGTAAAGGTTCGTACCACATCATTGGTAATACAAATCACAAGAGGATTTTTCTTCCGCAATGTGTATAATATATTGAATTCAGGCCTAATTTGATTATGCATATATGGGTTCATAGCATCATCTCCTCTCATCTTTTTTCAAGAGCTCATCCATCGTTTCAGTTCCATTCGCCAATAAACCATAGGCCATGTGGTTAACTGGGCCACACCCATTGCCTAATGCTGGATTATGCTTGATAGCAAGAGCAATATAATCCTTCGCAATACCGATGGCATCCATGACGTCTCGCCCTTTAGCGAGTTCCGCCGTAATAACTGCTGAGAAGGTACAGCCCGTACCATGAGTATGCACTGTATCATATTTAGGACTCGTCCACGTACGAACGCTACCATCTCTTGTGAAAGCATAATCTGTTGCATCTTCGCCAATATGGCCACCTTTAATGATGACCACTTGCGGTCCTAAATCATGTAAAATTCGATTGGCCGCCGTTGTTATGTCACTTTCACAATTAACAGACATGTCCGCTAAGACCTCAGCCTCACTGCGATTAGGTGTGATAACCGTTGCGGTAGGAATCAGTTTAGATTTTAAGAAATGTACCGCCTCATCCGATACGAGTCGATCACCGCTAGTAGCAATCATAACGGGGTCCATTACATACGGAATTCCCTTACTCACATAAGGATAGATAAGGTCCATCATCTCCGTCAAGGCAATCATGCCCGTCTTAACAGCTTGGGGCATAATATCTGAGTACACATCGTGTAACTGTTTTTCTATACTCTCTAAGGATAGATGTTCTACGTGGTGAACACCCGTTGTATTTTGAGCTACCACGGACGTAACCACGGCCATGCCATATACGTTACGGCTTTGAAAAGATTTTAAATCAGCCATAATGCCAGCACCACCGCTAGGATCAGTACCAGCAATTGTTAATGCAGTATGTAATTTCATAATACCTCCAAACATATAAAAACAAGACCACTCCCAATGGAATGGTCTCGTAATAGTTTAGTATTATGTTGCACTCCACTTTCCTACGCCAGTATTATCTGGATCAGGTCTAGGGTTTTGAATGGTCAATCTCAGCAAAAGCACCCCTAGTGGCAATATATTTTTATACTCTAGTTATAACATCATTATACAATCTATGCAAGAAAATAATTGACGGGATTCTCTTAACAGCCTATAATGAAGCCATAATGGGGTGCTCACATGAGTGGGCTGAGAGTAAGCTAATGCTTTAACCCATAACCTGATTTGGATAATGCCAACGTAGGGAACATAGAGGATTAATAGCCGAGTTCCTATGAACTCGGCTTTTTCTATGACTCCTTGGCAAGGAGGACGTATGAAAGACACACACATTACACAACCACAGTTCGCCATGATATGGTTTGGTGCCGCTCTATCTATAGCGGAAATTATGACAGGCACCTATCTAGCCCCCTTAGGGCTCACCCAAGGTCTATATGCCATCATACTGGGACATATCATCGGCGGTATATTACTCTTTGGAGCTGGCCTCATCGGCGGTCGGCTGCGGCAAGGTAGTATGAATACTACCGCCTTCAGCTTTGGCCCGCTAGGGGCTAAAGGCTTTGCCTTTTTAAATATGCTTCAGCTCATCGGCTGGACTAGTATCATGATCTACGATGCTATGCTAGCCTTACAAGAGCTAGCACCTCTATCTCCTATAATTTGGACGATAGCTATTGGCGCGCTTGTCATCTTGTGGCTTTTCATCGGCCTCCACAATACGGGCTATATTCAAGCTATCGTATCCGTTCTATTATTAGGTCTCACCCTTTACATGGGCGCTCACATGATATCACAATGGCCTAGTGAAGATATCATTCTAACTAGCGGAAATATGAGTTTCATCGCTGCCCTTGAGTTATCTATTGCCATGCCACTATCTTGGCTACCTCTCATCAGTGATTATACCCGTGAAAGTAAAAAACCTGTCTCCGCATCACTTACAAGTGCTACAGTCTACACTGTAACAAGTATCGTTATGTACACCTTAGGTCTTAGTGCCGCTATCTTTGGCGGTGGCGACTCCATCATTACGATCATGATGAATGCAGGCCTCGGTCTTGCGGGCCTCATCGTTATCATCTTTTCTACCGTTACTACAACCTTTATGGACGCTTACTCTGCAGGCGTATCTAGTACAACTATCTATAACAGTGCATCCAGTAAAGGTGTAGCCGTCATCGTTACTATGGTGGGCACTATTGCAGCAATTCTATATCCAATGGATGATATTACAGACTTCCTATACCTCATCGGCTCTGTATTTGCTCCGATGATTGCCATTCTTTTGGCGGACTACTTTATCAATCGCCAACAAGTACAAACATTATCCGCTTATCTCGTACGAGGTCTTATTTGGGCCGTATCCGTTGGTTTATACCACTATATGTTACATAGTGAAAGCACAATAGGTGCTACATTACCGGCCTTTACAATGGCATTCTTCGTAACAGCTATCGTTGGCTTCATAAGTCATACAGAAAACTCATCTGTCGAAATAAAACAACACTAAAACAAAAACACCTTCGTAAGCAATCATGCTTATGAAGGTGTTTTACTATTCAGGTATAATAATTTGTCCGTCTTCACAGATCCAGTGTCTATCACCAACTGCATCAGCTTCGCTTTCATCATGGGTAACCCATACACAGGGTACGTCCCATTCACGAATGATGGAAACAAGATCCTCACGCACTTGTTTCCGACGGTTCCAATCTAATGCAGATAAAGGTTCATCAAGAAGCAATATAGTTGGTTTTGAATAGAGTGCGCGACCTAAAGCCACACGTTGTTGTTCACCACCAGATAAGCGCCCCGCCTTAGTGTTACGGTATTTTTCTAATCCTAAACGTTTTAATAGAGAATCACACATATCAGGTGTGCCTCGTTTACTATATGTAATATTGTGTTCCACGGATAAATGAGGAAATACGATATTGCCTTGTGGCATATATCCTACCTGACGCTCTTGAGCTGGCACCCATATATTTTGATCTCGGTCAACCCATGTTCGTTCATCGCATCGAATGATACCAGTTGTAGGTTTCACTAACCCTGCAATACATTTAATAAACGTACTTTTACCACTTCCAGATGAACCGGTTAACACCGTAATTCCTGAAGCTAAAGTACCATCGGCTTTCACAATCATAGAAGGTCTTGCTATGGTAAAAGAAAATGTAATCATAGTCCCTCCTAATTACGCCCTAAATTACGGAACAAGGATCCTTTTGTAAGGATGTGAATACCGCTCAATAGCGCTAATGTAAGCACACAAATGTAAATAACGAGTTCAAAGGCATCCATGTACTGTCCTGCCTCTACATAGGAATAGATAGCAAGTGGCATGGTACGCGTAATTTTAGGAATATTACCTGCGATTAATATGGTAGCACCGAACTCACCCATAGCACGACAAAATGCCAATATGCTCCCCGTTAAAATCCCCTTCCATGCCAATGGTACAGAGATTGTAAAAAATATGCGCAGCTCTGAAGCACCTAATGTACGTGCTACGTCCTCCATATTATGGTCTACAGACTGCAATGCGGACCGTACCGTTTGATAAAACAAAGGAAAAGCAATAACAGAAGAGGCCACAACGGCACCTGCTGCAGTAAATACGACGCCTAAACCATGTGATTCTAACCAAGCGCCGAATGCATAGCCCGGTGTAAATACCATAAGCAAAGCAAAGCCAACTACTACGGGAGGCAACACGAGCGGCAATGTTATTAGGGCATCTAGAACAGCGATACCACTCCACTTACAGCGATTCATCCAGTAACAAGCAGCTAAGCCCGTCAATATAACAATAACTAGAGCTAAACTCGCCACCCACAATGACAACCAAAATGGACTCATATTATGCCTCCTTTCTTTGCCGAATCTCTGCCGGATAATAAATTATAACTCTATTGTATCATAAGAAAACGCTAGCCCTAAAAGCTAGCGTTAAATTCTTATTTAGACGTAGAGAATCCATATTTTTCCAATACTTTTTGGCCCTCTGGGCTCATTACGTATGTATAGAAATCTTGAGCCAAAGCATTATCATATTTCTTAATAATACCGATAGGGTATATAACAGGATCATGAGAATCTGCAGGTGTTACTGCAGCAATTTCAACTGCATCACCGGCTGCAATAGCATCCGTCTTATAGATAAAGCCCGCATCACCAGCTGCTTGGCTAATGGAAGCCGTTACAGCTTTAACGTCTTTAGCATATACCACATTAGGTTCTACTTGGTCCCATACACCTAATTTTGTTAGTACTTGCTTACCATAGTTACCAGCGGGTACGGTATCTGGATTACCTAAAACAATACGTTTTACAGATGCAATTTGATGTAACTCAATTTTAGGTTGTCCTTTAGGAACTACAAGAACGAGTTCATTTGTTACAAATGGTTTTACATCTGTTACTAAATCTTTATCTTGTAACATCTTCATATTTTTTTCGTCTGCAGAAATGAATAAGCTTGCAGGTGCACCTTGTTCAATCTGTTGACGCAATGTGCCAGAGCCAGCAAAGTTAATTGTGATTTGATCATCTGCTAAGTTATGCTCTTTCTTATACGCATCTGCTAGTTCAGTAAGAGCTCCCTTAAGGCTAGCAGCCGCTTGAATTGTAATCTTTTCAGTCGTACTTGGCTTTGCGATATCCGTAGTTTTACTTGCATCATTACCACAGCCTACTACAAAGGCAAGCATACAAATACTCATTAAAACTAATAGAATTTTTCTCATACAACATCCTGCTCCCTACGGAATTAATACATATAAATGCTTAAAAATATAAACCTAAACACTACATCCTATGGTATGATACTATTATAAAGAAATCAGGTATAAGCTATATATGAAATGTATGATATATATAACATAGTATATTGATTATAACCGAAGTATGCCATGATTGTAATCACAATTATACATATTATAGAACTCTAGGTGAGACCATGAATTTATTAACATTAATAGGCCATATCTTCATGAATTCCATGATTCCTATATTTATGCTTATAGGCGTTGGATTTGTATTAGATAAAAAATTTAAACTTGACTTATATACACTGAGCAAACTTAATTTCTATATATTATTGCCCACCTTCGTATTTAGGGCGATGTATGAGGCTAAATTCACTTCAAGTACATTGGAAATTGTTTTCTGTGCACTGTGTGTACTCATACTAAACTCTATTATTTCTGAAATTATTGGGCGCATACGGGGCTACGATGTAGCTAAAATCGCAACATTAAAAAACTGTGTCATGTTCAATAATGTAGGTAATATGGGGGTGGCCCTTGCCATCTTTGTATTTGCTAATGTACCATATGTCATCGATGGGGCTACGCCCTATGCCAACTTAGGGCTCGTGAGTGTAGTATCTATCATGATTATTCAAACCATTACGAGCAATACCTATGGATTCTATCAAGCAGGCGCAGGTCGATTAAGTACGAGAGATGCACTAAATGTCGTATTCCACATGCCCATGGTATACGCTATTCCACTAGCCTTACTATGTCAGTTATTGCCATTTGATCTTCATAGTCTCTTCTTCTTTGCTCCCCTCAACATCTTCGCTAACGCCTTTGTTGGTGTAGCCATGATAGCCTTAGGGGTACAAATTAACAGAACGCCACTGAATTTTTTTAAAGCTGACATCATGCTAGCCAGTGCATTGCGACTTATCATAAGTCCGCTATTAGCTGCTATTATGACCATACTATTTATTATCTTCTATGGTCCTATGCATCCAATTGTAGCACAAACAATCGTCATTACCTATAGCGTACCAACGGCTATCAACATGGCCCTCATCGCCATCGAAATGAAAAACAACCCAGAATACGCTACGCAAATCGTAATGGGTACCACCATATTATCGGCAGTGACCATGCCACTCTTTATCACATTCGCTTATTATTTATTTCCATTATACTAAAAATATATACATCAAAAGGGAGCCCCGAGAGGCTCCCCTTTCTTGTATCTAATTTATATAATGCAATGTGATAGACCAGGTACAGTACTCTATTGGTGTGATACGTGATCCATACCCATTCGTACAAGGCCTTCTACATGATTATCATTTAAAGAATAATATGCAGTTTTCCCTTCCTTACGATATGTTACAAGACGCGCTTGTCGCAATACTCGTAACTGATGTGAAATAGCAGATTGTCCCATGCCCATTGTCTCTGCAATATGATTAACACACATCTCATTTTCTAGCAGTATCTCAACAATCTTTAGGCGCGTTGGATCGCCAAGAATCTTAAACAATTCTGCTAACTTTAACAATGATTCGTTCCCGTCGATCATAGGGATCCTTTCTTCTAAACTAACACTAATAATCTATCTAAATTTAAATACTATCTCTATGATATCTATTATATACAAAAAAAGGCTTTGTACACAATGACAAAGCCTTTAAATTGTATGATATTATTTAACGACCAATACTGGGCAAGAGGAATGACTAGTTACATAGCTACTTACACTACCCATGAATAAACCTTTCAAAGGTCCAAGACCACGGCTACCCATTACGATAAGATCAGCATTGTATTTTTTAGCAACGGCTAACAATGCTGGGCCTGGGGAACCAACTTCAAATACAGATTTAACTTTAACGCCTGTAGGAATTTCTTTCACTACATCGTTCAAAATTTCTTTACCTGTTTCTTCCATGTCTTCTGCAATTTGTTCAGACACATAGCCACCAGAAATTGGTGTTTGATCAAAGTTGGAAATAGCAGAAACAATATTTGCTACATGAACAACAATCAATTCTGCTTTGTTACGATCTGCTACTGCAAGTGCATGTTCTAGTGCACGTTTAGCATTTTCAGAACCATCAGTAGGTACGACAATAGTTTTGTAGGTAACCATATTAACCCCTCCTATTTCTAATCCCCATGAAGGGATATGATTAAAAATCATTTAGTCTATTTATAATATTCTAGACAAATTAGGAAAAATCCTCTTTTTTTGATTAGGATTTATATACATTATAGCACATTTTTTTGCAGATTAAAGAACTTGGGACGAATTATTGATATTTAAAGAATTCGTTAACTTAAATCCATCTAAAATATCGATAAATTCAGGCGTCGTCAACACAGTATCGATTGGTGCTATCATACGAGCAACACCGACATTACCATTATTTCCAAGAATAATCGTAGCTCCGAATGTAACAGTTTCCGCCGTATTCGTATCTGCTACTTCAGGATTTTTCATTGTCCCTGCTACATAAAACATAACAGCACCATCAATAATATGAGTTTCATATCGCTCAATGGTGGCCTTATTTACATCCACCAGAGATTTCACGTATTGATCACCTAGCATTTGCTTACCCATCATCGTAGGCATAGCACTGCTTACCGCTTGTACAGGAACGGAAAAACTTTCTACATCGAGACGAATCTTATCCTTTGTGAAAGCAATCTTTTTAGGATCATTAATGCGTGTGAATCCTTTAGGGCTAATGAATTTCAAGCCTTCTGCTACGTTGATATCACTAGATCCAGTCAATAGTTTCTTAACATTATTTAATGTAGAGCCAGTCTTCTTAGTATCTAACAAAGAAAATGAAGGAACTGTCGTTTCCATAAGACCTTGTTCCATAAATTTAGCCTGAATAGGTGGATACGTACTTACAAGATTATAGCGATGAGTTGGATCTTTTTCCATAATAAATTCAGCTTCAAAAACAGAGTGAACCTGTTCCGTAGATGTCATCTCTGCATAGGACTTCGGTGTCGTACGACTCCAACGTGCGGCTTGTGCCCCTTTCTTAGGGAAGAATCCGCCCACTATATCATTAGTGTCAAATACATTGCTATGTTGTCGCCAAATGCGAAGATATTCCTCATCTGTCATGCCCTTAATAGGTACATCGTACCACGTTGTATTCCACACTTTTTGCGATACATTGCCTTGCGGTGTATTATTTCTCTTTGTAAAGGATACAGTATATGCATCATTCTGATTTGGGCCAGACAAATTAAAGGAATACCCCTGTATATGTTCACTTTCACTGCGTACATCCATATCGATCATAACACCATCATTGACACGCCAAGGAATGGTGAAAGTATAACCATTTTTCGTATCCTTTACAACCGTATTCATCTTTGTAGCATACGATTTATATTGCTCTGGCAACACAGAAATAGCATCTTGTTGGGATGCTTCAATAGCCTTTGGTGTAGCATGATCAGGAGATGCACCATACGCAACGCCAGACACAATAGACAAACCAGCTAATGCTAATGCGATAGGTAATTTCATAAAATTCCTTTCATATATGTGAAGGTACCACCTATGATTACATAGGTGGTAAGGATTATAACATATTTTCCAAAAAAGCTTTAGTTCTAGGGGATTGTGGATTGGTAAACAATTGTTCCGGTTCCCCTTCTTCTTGAATGATACCATCTGCCATAAAGATGATACGATCTGAAACTTCTCGAGCAAAGTTCATTTCATGGGTAACAATAATCATAGTCATCCGATCATCGGCTAGTTGTTTAATCGTTTTTAATACTTCTCCAGTCAATTCTGGATCAAGGGCAGACGTCGGTTCATCAAAGAGCATAATTTCTGGGTTCATGGCTAATGCACGAGCAATCGCCACACGCTGTTGTTGACCGCCAGACAATCTAGAGGGATACATATCTCGTTTATCCCAAAGACCTACTTTATTAAGTAAGCGTTCTGCGATTGGCATAATATCGGTATCTTTCATACCTTTTACCATACGCGGTGCTACCATAATATTTTCAAGAACAGTCATATGGGGGAACAAATTGAAGGATTGGAATACCATACCCATGCGAAGTAATAGATCATGCATCGTATGTTTATCAGCATAGGTAACGACGCCGCTAGCATCTGTAGATGCCAACGTTACACCATCAACAGTGATAGTACCACCATCAATAGTTTCTAACTGGCCTAAGCAACGCAAAAATGTAGACTTACCAGAGCCAGACGGACCGATGATGGATACGATTTCACCCTTATTCATTTGCAAGGAAACATCTTTCAATACCACATTATTATTAAAGTGTTTCTCTATGCGTTCCATATTTACAAAAGTCATAATTACCTCTTACTCATCATATACAGAGAAACGTTTTTCTAAATAATTAAAGATATTCGTCAAAATGAACGTGAATATTAGATAGAAAATAGCGGCCACAAGGAACGCGGAAATATCAAAATCACGTTGTACAATGGATTTTGTGATACGCAAGATATCATTCATAGCTAATACATATACGAGAGATGTATCTTTTAATAAGTTAATTGTTTCATTCGCAAGTGGAGGTAATACACGCTTAAACATTTGCGGCAAAATGATGGTACGCATCGTTTGACCATAGGTAAAACCAAGTACTTTTGCCCCTTCGTATTGACCGCGTGGAATCGATTGGATACCGCCACGGAAGATTTCACATAGGTACGCTGCATAGTTGAGTACAAATGTAACCACAGCAGCCGTTGCATCATCCATTTGGATAGCCCCATCCGTCATGATTGGCAATGCAAAGTACATGAATAAAATTTGTAACATCAATGGCGTACCACGCATTAGATATACAAAGGCTTCAACAATTTTATCGACTACAGGAAGCTTAGATAGTCGCAGTAAAGCTAATATAATACCACCAGGTATAGATAGTACCCATACGACACAGAACAGTGCAATGGTGACCTTAAGCCCATCCGCAATGGTCGGGATAATCTGCAATAAATAATCTAACATGAAATACTCCTTCAAAACACGAATAGAGAAGAGGCACATGGCCTCTTCTCTAGTGTACATTTTGTTCTTTAATTATCAGTTGTACATACTGACCACAGTACTATTAGTATATCACGAATCGTACTATTTAGCATCGCTCTTATCTAGGTCTGCGCTAGAACCCAACCATTTTTCAACGATTTTATCAGCAGTACCATCTTTTTTCATTTCGGCTAAGATACCATTGATTTTATCGCGTAATGCGGTATCATCTTTACGGAACCCTACAGCAAAGTTATCTACGCCGTAATCAGTGCCTTCTACAATTTTGTATTTGCCAGGTTCTTTTGTCATGAGGTAACGAGCAATAACACCATCAGCGATAACTGCATCGACACGACCAATGCCAAGATCCATGAATGCACTTACGAAATCAGCATAGGATTTAATTTCTTTAACGGTTTTGCCACTAGGATCGTTTTGTAATGCAGATTCACCAGTACTAGCTTGTTGCACACCTACAACCTTGCCAGCAAGATCAGATTTGCCCTTGATAGCATTATCATCGTTACGAACAACGATGTATTGTTTATCTTTCATATATGTATCGGAGAACAAGATATTTTTCTCACGTTCAGGAGAAACAGTTAAACCATTCCACAATACGTCGATTTTCTTAGATTTTAACTCGGCTTCTTTGCTGGACCAATCAATCGCTTTAAACTCAACGTCCATACCAGCGCGCTTAGCAGCCTCTTTAGCCAAGTCGATATCTAAACCTACGATTTCACCTTTATCATCTTTAAAGCCCATTGGTGGGAAGCTATCGTCTAGGCCAATAACAATTTTCTTAGGTAATTGAGTATCAGCTTTCTTTGTATCACTACCACAACCGCTTACAAAAGCCATCATAGAAACTGCAGCCAAACCTACAGCCATAATCTTTTTCCAGTTCATAATATCCTCCACACAATATGTTATAGGTCATGTTTTAACTTATGAACCTATTATACTTTAGCGTATTAAAGTTGTAAATAGTTAAATCAATAAATTTACAAAATTATATATCATGTGTATCTCTATAATGTTTTATGGCGGCTTGAAGGCGCATTTTATCCTTATACGGTGCAAGTTGCAGATCTAAAGGTACTACATAAATGCCACCATGAGTATTAACGGCTTGTAGTTCTTTCCAATCAGGCGTAAACCCAACTACGCTTTCAAAAGGAACATACACATAGTAATCATCCAAATTAATGGCACTACGAAAATAGTCACGTAAATTTGTCGGTCTCTGTTTGATAACAAAGCCTTTTTCACAAATATATACGAGCACTACATCGAGCCCGTGTACCCACCATAACAAGCAAACGACCAATGCATAACAAAGCATGCGATTACCTATATCATGTGGGGCCCATTTAATAAGGGCAACACAAATTACAATGCCTAGAATCCGTCCTAGCCACTGTACGGCCTTATGTGTGGTGACCATGTGCTTTACACGGCCACCCGAAAATCGTTCGCTTACCTCTTGTTTTGTCATAATTGACCTCAAAAGCGTATGTAAATACTTATTTACGGCAAAGCCCCATCGCTTGTTCAACCTTACGATACATCATAGATGCTTTTGCATGTGCTTTTGCAGCACCTTCATCTAAAATGACATCTAGTTCAGGGCTTGTTATGAGTTCATTGTATCGTTGTTGAATTGGTTCAAGTGTTGCTACAAGCAAATCAGCAATATCCGATTTAAATGCGCCATACCCTTTACCAGCATACATTTCTTCGATAGCTTCATAGCTGTCTTTTGTGATAGCACGGTAAATGCCCATCAAGTTAGAAATGCCAGGTTTATTCTCTTTATCGTAACGCACTGCATTGTCAGAGTCTGTTTGAGCGCGTTTCAATTTTTTCACAATCAAATCTGGTGCATCCAAAAGGCGAATTGTAGCATTTTGGTTATCGTCAGATTTACTCATTTTCTTAGTTGGCTCTTGTAAGCTCATAACGCGAGCACCACCTTCTCCTACCTTGATATCAGGTACTACGAAAGTTTCACCAAATCTACGGTTAAAACGCTCTGCCAAATTACGAGTCAACTCTAAATGTTGTTTTTGGTCCTCACCTACCGGAACATAGTTAGTACCATATAACAAAATATCTGCCGCCATCAATGGTGGATACGTAAGCAACGCTGTAGGAATAGAGTCACCTTGCTTTTGAGATTTATCCTTATATTGTGTCATACGTTCTAATTCGCCTACATAGCTAATAGATTGCATAACCCAACCAAGTTTTACATGTTCAGGTACTTCGGATTGAACAAATAATGTTACCTTTTTAGGATCTAGGCCAACAGCGAGGTATAACGCTGCCAAATTACGAGTATTTTGAAATAACTCTTTTGGATCTTGTGGTACTGTAATCGCATGTTGATTAACGATACAATAGTAACATTCATCAGTATCTTGATAGTCTAAGAAATTACGTAAAGCTCCCAAATAGTTACCAAGTGTCAATTCACCACTTGGTTGAATGCCGGAAAATATAACTGCCATAATAGTCTCCCTATATTGAAATAAACCAACAGTGCCGAAGCACTGTTGGTTATATATATTATTCTACGGTTACAGATTTAGCCAAGTTACGTGGTTTATCTACATCTGCGCCGCGTGTAATCGCTGCGTAGTACGCCAATAATTGCAATGGTACAACCGCAAGGATTGGAGCGATGAATTTATTTGCACGAGGCACATAGATTGTATGGTCTACGTGTTTAGATAATTCTTCGTCACCTTTCATGCCAATACCGATTACAACAGCTTCACGAGCTTTTACTTCACGGATGTTGCTGATCATCTTATCGTACACATCTTCTTGTGTAGCCAATGCGATAACAGGTACGCCTTCTTCAATAAGAGCCAATGTACCATGTTTCAATTCGCCACCAGCATATGCTTCAGCATGGATGTAAGAAATTTCTTTCAATTTCAAAGCACCTTCCATGGCTACTGCGTAGTCGATAGCACGACCCAAGAAGAACGCATCAGATTTGAAGCCATAATGTTTTGCAAAGGCTTTCATATCTTCGTCTACTTCAAAGATTTCATGAATCAATGTAGGCAAGCTTTTAACACCGCAAAGGATTTCTCCGCCTAAAGCCGGATCCATTTTACCATTTAATTGACCAAGATATACAGCAAACAACAAGCCTGCTACTAATTGAGTAGTATACGCTTTTGTAGACGCTACAGAGATTTCAGGACCTGCCCATGTGTACACAGTGTTATCTGCTTCACGGGAAATACTGGAACCTACTACGTTTGTAATTGCCAAGGATTTAGCGCCATGACGTTTAGCCTCTTTCAAAGCAGCCAATGTATCGGATGTTTCACCGGATTGACTGATAACGATACATAATGTTTTATCATCAGTCAACGGATTGCTATAACGATACTCAGATGCGATTTCCACATTTACAGGAATGCGCGCCAAGTTTTCAATATATTGTTTTGTTACAAGACCTGCATGGTATGCTGTACCACATGCAACGATGAGGATTTTATTGAAAGCTGCTACATCGTCAGCAGTCCAATTCAACTCATCAAAGATTACTGTTTTACCATCTTCGGAGATATGTGTACCGAATGTATCACGCACAGCTTTTGGTTGATCATGAATTTCTTTCAACATGAAGTGTTCATAACCACCTTTTTCAGCAGCCTCTGCATTCCAGCTTACGTGGAACACTTCTTTATCGATTGCATGGCCTGCACGATCAAATACGGATACATTATCACGTGTAACGATAGCCAATTCACCATCGTTTAAGATGTATGTATCACGTGTGTAGTTAATGATTGCTGGAATATCGGAGGCAACGAAGTTTTCCCCTTTGCCAAGGCCGATAACCAATGGGTTTTCTTTTTTAGTACAAATGATTTTGTCTGGCTCATCAGCACAGATGATTTCAAGAGCATACGCACCATCAACACGATCAAGCATGCGACGAACAGTACTTACGAAATCGCCATCGTACATATCCTCTAATAAATGAGCTACTACTTCTGTATCAGTTTCAGATTTGAAATGGTACCCTTTTTCGATGAGCTCTTCTTTTAAAGGCATGTAGTTTTCGATGATACCATTGTGAACAACAGCAAATTTACCATCTTCAGATGCATGAGGATGGGCGTTCATATCGGATGGACGACCATGAGTAGCCCAACGAGTATGACCAATACCTACAGTCCCTTCATTAGGATCTGCTTTTACAATCGCCTCAAGATTAGCTAGACGGCCAACCTTTTTTTGAATTTTGATTGCATTTTCAGGGCCGATAATAGCGATGCCTGCAGAATCATAACCACGGTATTCTAATTTCGCCATACCGTCCAATAAGAAATCAGATGCTTGATTAAAGCCAATGTATCCTACGATACCGCACATAAGTATATCCTCCTATAACTGGGGGCATTCTAGCCCCAGCCAACAACTAAGGCTAACTAATTAATATTCTAGATTAATGTTCTAGATTAATGTTTCGATTATGTATTAATTATTACTTTAATACAATTCATTCAGATACACTTTGTCTCCATTGTTACCAATGGGCTTTTTAGTATCTGTTACGACATGAATGTGCCGGAAGAGCATCCGCTGATTATTCGATCACTCTTCACCTCGTCTACCCTAACGACTGCCTTCGCGGGTACTTGCGCTATTCGCCTTTACGAATTTGGAACTCCTTTCAATAATATGTGGCAGAACTAGTACAATTGTAATCATACTAAATTATATTATACTAAATCGATGTAATGAATGTAAAGAATCTAGGCCTTATGAAAGTATTAAGCACGAGATATAACGCTTATTTTCATAGGGGTACATAAAGCCAAACGATTTCATAGATCACTCATACACCATCATTATACTACTTATTATAAAAATTTTATACAATTATATTTATCAAAATTTATATGATACATATTTATTGTCTAACAGGAGAGATTACAATGAATACACAAAATAATAAAACACATAAAAAGACAACATCTCTAAACCATAAACACTCATATAGAAAATTACGCCGTTGGGTACTTCCTGCCGTATTAGGTGCCGCCCTTTCTACATTGGCATTCCTTCCAACCTTTGCAGAAGACATACCAAGTGCACCACCAGCTGGAAATCCACCTATGAGTGCACCTAATGGGCCAGTTCCAAAAGCTGAAGCTAATCCTAATACTTTCACAGGTACTACGGTAGTAACCGAAAATAAAGCCATTGCGCATGAATTGATATCTAATACAACATCAGATCAGAATGCGTTCATCGGCAAAGATAAAGCAGTCGTAACCATCGAAAACAGCGTATTCGATAAAACAGGCAATACGACAAGCGATGACAATAGTAATTTCCGTGGTCAAAACGCAGTAATACTCGGTACCGACGGTAGTCAAATCAACATCAAAGGTAGCAATATTACATCCAATTCCAATGGCTCGAATGCAGTATTTGCCACTGGTGAAGGTTCTGTCATCAATGTAGAAAATACTAACATTCACACAAAGAGCGATTCCTCCCGCGGTTTAGATGCCACTTATAAAGGCACTGTAAACGGCAAAAATCTTACTATTACAACCGAAGGTGCTCACTCTGCTACATTAGCTACAGACCGTGGCGAAGGTACCATTACAGCAGAGGCTGCCAAATTAACAACATCTGGTGAAGGTAGCCCTATTATCTACTCTACTGGTAATATCACAGCTGACTATATTACGGGCGAAGCTAAAAACAGTGAAATTGGTGTCGTAGAAGGCAAAAATTCCATCACACTTACCAACTCTAATGTAACAGGCTACAAAGACAATGGTTTTATGCTATACCAAAGCTTTTCTGGTGATGCTGAAAGTGGTATTGCCCGTCTCAAAGCAGAAAACAACTCACTCACCACCCATGCTACAGGCGCTTTCATCTATGTAAACAACACCACTGCAGAGGTAGACCTTACTGGCAATGCTATCTCTACTCCCAATACTACAACACTAGTGAAAGCAGCGGCCGACGCCCGTTGGGGCAAAACCGGTGAAAATGGTGGTCACCTTACACTTCGCGCCTCCAACCAAGCCTTAAACGGCAATATTGTAGCCGATGCAATTAGCACCATTGCGCTAGACATGACAAATGGATCTAGTTTAGTTGGCGCTATAAACACTGACAATACAGCAAAAGAAATTACACTGAAACTCAGCAAAGACTCTAGCTGGACACTTACAGGCGACAGCTATGTAAAATCTTTAACTAACGAAGACACAACTGGTGAAAACATTCACTTGAATGGATATAAACTCGTTGTAGCTGATAAATAATGACAAAAGCACTACTCTGAATAATTACAATTCAAAGTAGTGCTTTTTTATCAAAATTATATAGCTATTCAGCCAATCCTTGTTCTCTACCGATGATATCAGCGATTTCTTGGCATAAGGCTTGTAGTGCTTCTTGGTCTGGACCTTCAGCCATTACGCGGATGAGTGGTTCTGTACCAGATGCACGTACCAGTACGCGACCTTCGTCACCAAGTTCACCTTCAGCTGTTACGATAGCAGCTTTGATGATATCGTTTTCTTCCCAACCAGTTTTTGTAGCAACGCGTACGTTTATAAGAACTTGTGGGTATTTTGTCATGATGCCAGCCAATTCAGAAAGTGGTTGGCCTTTTTCTTTTACAAGAGCCGCCACTTGAACAGCAGTCAACATGCCATCACCAGTTGTGTTATGATCGAGGAAAATGACGTGACCAGATTGTTCACCGCCAATGGAAAGGTCGTGTTCACGCATATATTCCAATACATAGCGGTCACCAACAGCAGTAGAAACGGTTTTCATACCAAGTTCTTCAGCTGCTTTGTGGAAGCCAATATTACTCATAACGGTACCAACTACGGTATCGCCTTTGAGCTTACCTTCTTCTTTCAATTTAAGAGCGCATAATAGCATGATTTGGTCGCCATCGAGGACTTGACCTTTTTCGTCTACTAACAAGCAACGGTCTGCATCACCATCATTGGCAATGCCTAAATCAGCATGGTGTTGTTGAACAGCTACTTGCAAGCCTTCGATATGGGTAGAACCGCAATGATGATTGATGTTCAAACCATCTGGATTGACATTGATATTGATAACCTTTGCACCAAGACCAGACAAAATTTCAGGACCTACGCTAGAAGCGGCACCATTCGCACCATCATAGACAATCGTTAAACCTTCAAGGGATGTATCGATTGTATGACGAACAAAGTGAGCATAGTGATGTGCAAGATTTGCATTATACTCTACACGACCAATGCCAGCACCTGTAGGACGAGGTAATTCGTTATCTGCACTTTGACGTACATATACTTCTAATTGATCTTCTACTTCATCTGGTAATTTAAAACCACTACCATCAAAGAATTTAATACCATTATCTGGGAATGGGTTATGAGATGCAGAAATAACAGCGCCCGCATCAAAACCTTGTTGCTTTACAAGGTAAGCTACAGCAGGTGTAGGAATGACTCCCGCCATAACTACATTACCGCCTACAGAACAGATGCCAGATGCCAACGCGCATTCCAACATGGAACCAGAGATACGCGTATCTCTACCAATTAAAAATGTAGGATGTTCTTTTTCTTTACCAAAATGTGTTGCCGCTGCACGTCCCAAATGGTATGCCAATTCAGGTGTTAAAAATTCATTAACAACGCCACGTACACCATCAGTACCAAATAATCGAGCCATATTCTCCTCCGTCTACAAACGAATGTATTTCAATCTATGTTGTGTGTATTATATCACACGAGTTTGTACAATTTATAAAATCCAGGTTGGACTTTCACTATAGCACGTAAATGTATAAATCTATTTGTGAAAGTATCATTCATTAGGTTTTGCATACATACTCATGCACGCAATCGCCGTTTCTGCACCATCCAAGGCGGCACTCATGATGCCACCCGCATAGCCTGCACCTTCCCCCATCGGATAAAAACCAGCGACTGTAGTGGATACGCGATTATCATCACGTCCCATACGAAGTGGAGAAGATGTGCGCGTTTCAACGCCGGTCATACAGATTTCAGGGTTATCAAAGCCTTTGATACGGCGTCCCCAATACGGTAAGGCCCGTTCTAAAACAGACGATACATAATCAGGTAAACACTGGTGCAAATCGCAATCTACGATATGAGGTTCATAACTATGTATACTGCTTTCAACAGACGGCGCATCAGCCTGGCCTAAGAAAGAACCTACCGTTTGAGCTGGTGCATTAAAGTTTGAACCACCCAATTTATAAGCCTTGCGTTCCCATTCTCGTTGAAATGCCACGCCATCTAGAGGATGGGTACCAAAATCATCAGGGCCTACGTTTACGACGATAGCACTATTTGCAACGCCACTGTCACGGGCATACAAGCTCATACCATTGGTTACAACACCGCCCAGTTCGGACGCAGATGCGACCACTTGCCCACCAGGACACATACAGAAGCTATAGGCCGTACGCCCCGATTCCTTATCATGATATACCAAGGAATACTCAGCAGCACCTAAGCCTAAACTTCTTGGATCCACACCGTACTGAGATTGATCGATGACATCTTGAGGATGCTCAATGCGAACACCGATAGCAAATGGTTTAGCTATCATATCGATACCGCGTTTAAATAACATCTCATACGTATCTCGCGCGCTATGACCTACACCAGATAAAACTAGAGTCGTATCAATACGTTCCGCACCATTCACCTCGATACCGACCACATGGTCCTGATTAACAAATACATCGGTTACCTTAGCTCCAAAGCGGACTTCGCCGCCCCATTCGATAATGCGCTCACGCATGGCTTTTACCATATGACGCAATTTATCTGTTCCTACGTGAGGTTTATGCTTGTACAAGATTTCTTCTGGTGCCCCAAATTCTACAAAGTATTTTGAAATTTCATGCAACCGCGGATGTGTGACGCGCGTAGTCAGTTTACCATCAGAAAATGTACCAGCCCCACCTTCACCGAATTGAACATTCGATTCAGGTTTAAAGGTTCCCGTTTTCCAAAATGTTTCTACATCCTTTGTACGAGTATCTACATCTTGTCCCCGTTCTAACACGATAGGGCGATAGCCTTCACGAGCTAAGTAAAAGGCCGCCATCATACCTGCGGGACCAAAGCCCATCACAACAGGTCTATGTGCTAGAGGTCTATCACCAATGGCAATCGGTTCTGGATCCTCAGGTGTAAATAAGGTAACATCCTTTTGCTTACCTAGTTTCTTAATGATTTTTTCTTCATGTTGAGCCTCTACAAAAAGAGTATACACAAATACAATATTAGGTTTCTTACGAGCATCGACGGCACGTCTCACCACATGAATTTTCTGTATATGTCCCTTTAGTTGAGGGTATTTCTTTTCTACTATTTCCTCAATCGTAGCCTTTACGGTAACGGCTACGCGAAGATTTATTATTCTTATCATATCTATGCTTTTCTTTGTATATCCACTGTTACATGAACCGTAGTCATCTTACTAGTAAGGCCATCAGGAATTACTATATTATAGGTACCATCAATAGGTGCCGTAGCATTACTTATATCAATAGATTCCGTCTTAAGATCCGAAACAGAATCCACCATTTCTTCACGGCCTGTAATTGTTACTTGTACAGGCTTAATCGTAATACCTTTGACTTCATAACCATCCGCTACTTGACCTACGGTTATTGCCGAAATAGGTACGGCTTTATCTTTTCTAAGTAAATTTAATTCATACTGTGCTTGGCCTTGTGTTGGGCTAATATTTACATTGAGCACATTGCCCGCATTATCCCAAGCTTCCAAATCAGCAACAGCGCTAAAGTTTTTAGTTTGACCGGCTACATTAACCTTCATGACAACCCGTGTGGCAGCCATTACTTGTTGTTTACGACCGGATACAGTGACTTCCTTCGGGATCACAGTAACCGATTTCATGGCCACATTATCCGGAATTTGTCCGATTGGCACAATTTCAACAGGTAATTTCTTCGATGCATATTCATCAACATTAATCGTTACCGTATCAGGTTTAATCTCAACTATGTTCATCCCCGATGGTGGATTGAAATGGATAGTCACATTATTTTGACCCGTTGAAACCCCTGATGCATCTATATAGGCCTTAAGGTTATCAGACTTTAAGTTAATAATCGTATCGCGAGGCCCACTAAGCGTAACGCGTACATATTGAGGTGCATCCTCTATGATGTAATTAGCTGCCAAATTTTGCACCTGTACAGGCACCGTATAGGAAACCTCCATCACAGGATTTTGGTCGCGCATAATAAAAAACCACATGACGATGGCTGCCAACAATGAAAGTATTTTTGCAGGCCAGTTGCGTTTCAAATGAATCATCATTTCTTGCCACCCCATTTCCACATGCTCGTAATATTTTGACGAGGTCTTTCCATAAATGTACGAAGGGCCTCTTTAATTTGATCTTCTGGTAAGTGACGATAAATATGTCCACCATAGGTATAAGAAATGACACCCGTTTCTTCGCTGACAACAACGACAACCGCATCTGTTTGTTCAGACAGACCGATAGCCGCGCGATGACGTGTACCAAGTTCGGTACTCAATGTGCGGTCCTCGGTAAGCGGCAATAGACAACCTGCAGCCTGAATGCGGCCATTGCGGATAATCATAGCCCCATCATGAAGTGGTGTACTAGGAACGAAAATGTTTTTAATCAATTCCCGACTGAGTACGGCGTCTACGATAATACCTGTATCAATAAAGTCGTTTAAGCCTACCTCGCGTTCAAATACGATGAGGGCCCCTGTATGTTCACGAGACATAACGCGTGCAGCAGCCATCACTTCATTGATAGCCATGTCCATTTCTTCTTCGTTTACATTCTGTGCTTTACTAAAAATACGGCCACGCCCAAGTTGCTCTAGGGCACGACGTAATTCCGGTTGGAACACGACAGGTAACGCAAAGAGGATAACGGTCATCCCTTGTTGGAGAATCCAGTTAATAACATACAGATTCATTACATGGCTTAAAACATTCAAAATAGCCAAAAATAATAACCCTTTCAACAAGGCTACAGCGCGTGTATCCTTTAAGAGTTTATACATATAATAAATACCGATAGCAACCGTCAAGATATCGATGAGATCAAGGATTCTAAAGGTATGTATGAGGGCTTCAAAATGCATATGTGCAACTCCTTATACAAAATAATAAGGTACAGCCATTACATTAGCTGTACCTTATATTTTATCGCATTTTATGAGCACTGTAAATTTAAAACAGGGTTATACATTTTGCGTTTTAATCCACACATCCATGCAACCGCCACAGACCATGCCTTCTTTTACGGCTACATCATCATTTAATTTTACTTCAATACGTCGATGCTGCTCCTTCTTCTTCATAGAATCAATAGCACTGAGGCGTATTTCATTTTCTGCGCGGCCACCGCCAATAGTGCCAAAAATAGACCCATCAGGGAATACAACCATCGAAGTACCTGCTTTACGAGGCGTAGAACCAGCCGTATGAAGAATTGTTGCCACTGCTAGTGTTTCATCTGCGCGTTGACTCAAATATTCTACAAACTCACGATTCATGACTTACAACTCTCTTTCTGCGTAAAAACTGACCTTGTTTACCTCGTACAACAGCAAGATACTCACTGACGATAGATAAAGCAATTTCCTCTGGTGTTTGAGCACCTAAATCTAGGCCAATAGGAGCATAGATCATATCGAGTTCCTCTTGCGTCCAACCTTTGGCTTTCAAATTTTCTAATGCATAATGAATGCGTTGTTGACTACCCATAACCCCCATATAAGTAGGCAATTGATCTCTCAATTGTTCAAGGCACGTGTTATCGAATTCATGGGCTCTCGTAACGATAATAAATCCATTATATTCATCAAGAGGTAACTTGTCTCTAAAATCATCTAAAGGCAAACATTTTCTTGTTACACGCTCATCAAAGAATTCAGGCACCACATATTCAGGTCGATCATCGACAACCGTAGCACGACATCCGATAAATAATAATAAATCCGTAATGGCACGGCTTACATGGCCTGCCCCAAGGACAAGTACAGATGGATCCTTTTCAATAGGTTCAACAAAACATTCAGTGCTACCAAATACACATAAAGCATTCGGCTTGACTCTATTTAGTGTAAACCCTTCTATAGCGTCACCATATAATATATCCCCATCCTGATTATAGATAGTTCTATCCCCTTGGCGAGGCCCCGATAGGATGGTCACCAAAAATGTTGGCTCCATCACCTGTAATCGGTCTTTCATAATATCATAAATGCTTTCCATCTTTATTCCTTTCATAGTCCCATGCTGTAACAGCCTCTAAAACACCGCCACCAACAGCGAGGGATTTGTCAGAAATACTATAACAATGCGATTCCTCACAACGAGCATCCACATCAGCCAATTTAAAATGATCAGATACGATAAGTCCCGTTTTTAAAATGCCCCGTAACGTACCGGTAATCTTAGCTCGCACCGGTTCTTCATCGACATAACCAATCACTTCGTTAGCTTGCACCTCGTCACCAATATGACGTTTAGCTGTAAATACCCCTGCCTTTGGCGAATGAATCACCCGTTCATGGGTATAACCACCCACATTGCCAGGAATACCCGTATTCGGTTCCGCTTCACCATCATAAATGCAGCGTCCTAAATTATGGCCACGCATAGTTTCGATGACTACATTCACATCGCGGCCAGCGCTAAATCCAGGACCTACACCAATAACAAAGGGCGCATCTAATCTTGTAGTTCCTACATTCTTTTTAGCCAAAATGGCATCTACAACAACATCCGGATGCAGTTGATCTAATAACTCTTCATAGGGCGATGTTACAACAGGAATCACACCTTGTGATAAAGTATCTTGAACTTCATCAATACACACATGACGTGCAACCAACCGTTCAAGAATCATTTCACCGCAGTGAACAGCATTACCATAACTCACCTCTCTGCGAATCATAGTAGGTATAGCAATTTCATTAACTACTACAGGGTACCCTGCACGTCTCAATCTATAAATTGCACCGGAAGCGATATCGCCGCCTCCGCGCACAAGTATTAAAGGCTTCATACACCCTCACTTTCACGACGTTGCAAATCGTTATAATCCTCTGGCGTATCTATATCAAATCCCCATTCAGGAATAATACTTACATATTCTACAAAATTATGCCCCACACCACGAATGATCGTTCGTCCACCTTGGTCACCCTCGATGTGTTGCAAGGCCTCAAACCAATGGGCACCAAACAAAACTGGATTGCCAGGGTGTTGAGTTGTTCCATATTTAGGTACTACGATTGTTCTATTTGTTTCATCTCTATGCTGTTGAAAGCTAGTGATGATCTGTTCAACAACCATTGGGTTCAGTAACGGTTGATCAGACACAGAGCAAATAATACCATCTAAAGCGTGTGTGCCAAATTCATTCATCAAGTATTGTACGCCTAATGCGATGGATGTGCCTTGACCTAAATCAGAACATTCGTTGTGAATAATGGAAAATCCATAACTACTAGCAATATGGTCAATATCATGGTCCCCAGCTGTAACGGCAACCATTGGATATTTTTTTAAATCCCAGGAAGGATTAGTTTGTTCCCAGCCAATTTGTAATGCATGACATACAGCATCAAGAATCGTCTTTCCGCGCCACGGAAGTAATTGCTTATTTGTTCCCATTCTTCGAGACTGACCTGCTGCTAACAAAACAAGGCCAATACAAGGTGTTTCTCGTGAAAGGGCGCCCCCTAAGGGAGCGCTTTCACCTGTCTTATATTCCATTTTGCTACCTAGCGACATTGAATAATACGACGAATTTCACAACTAGCCTTATACCCATCAGCCAACACAATGGCCGTGATATCACTATCTACCACATGACTTATGAAATCATCAATAATACGATGTTGTACCGTGTCATAACCCGTGCAGAACAAGATTTTCTTGCCCTTACTATATTGGAATAGCCCTTGTTTATGAAGCACGATTTGAGCAAGCATATGAGGTGTTACAATGGCACCTTCTTCGCGATGTACAATGGATTGAACTAATTCTAAATTATGTACATGATCTTCATCAAGGGATGCACCCAACATTTGAAGGTTCACCACCCCTATAGTCGTCTTTGTTTGACTTGGGATAACAGGTTCCGTATGTTTTGGTGCCTTAAGCCATTTCTCTTTGGCTCCATCCGCTTCAACAACGATTTGCCAGTTTGGATGTAACGCACTAAGGCCCTCTATGCTTTCACAATCTACAGCATCAACCTTAGTTCGTGTAATACCATTAAACCAGGCGCCACAATAACCTTGTTGAATACGTTTTGTACAATATTCATCAACATCGTTGATATCCTTTGTATAAATAGGTTCATATTGAGCCACTTGTGATTCATACAACTGTGTTGTAGTCGTCACTACGATAGGTTGTCCTTGCAACCGACCATACTCGACTAGCTTAGATAAGACCGTTGTTTTGCCGCCAGCCCCAACCAATGCGACAATGCCAGGTTGGATAAGACGATTCCAGTACTGCGTTTGTGATGTCATAGCACGAGGCCCCCTTTAGGAATGTAGAAATAGTTATACTTTATATTTCTCGTCCATCCCCATAAATACCTTCTCTGGTGTCATAGGTAATGTACGAATATCCGCTCCAACTGCATTTTTTACAGCATGCTGTATTGCGGGACAAGCCGTATTAATAACAATTTCACCGATGGATTTAACACCATATGCACCACTTTCCTCATATGATTCAACAAAGGCTGTATGTATTTCACCAATATCTTGACGTGTAGGAATTTTATAGGTCATAAAATTATTAGTTTCTAAACGACCATTACTAGAGTATCTAACGTCTTCATACAAAGCCATACCAATAGCTTGTACTGCGCCGCCTTCAACCTGTACACGCGCTAATTTAGGATTCACAACGGTACCACAGTCTACACAATTATACATATGTAACGGTATAATTTGTCCCGTTTGTTTATCTACCTTAACTTCAGCGATAGAAGCCATAAATGGTGGTGGTGATGTATGACTACCCCATGTTGCGAACCCCGTTAATTGTTCGGATGTAGTTCCTACTAATAGCTTAGGTGCTAGTTCTTGAACGGACATTTTCTTTGTACCGTCCTTAGTCGTACCTACTAAGCCGTCAAAATCAATATCTTCTGGTGTAACATCCATAAATTGTGCTAATTTATGGATTATCTTTTCTCTCAATTCTTCAGCCGCCATCTTCGCCGCGGTCCCCGTTACATACGTAGTGCTCGATGCGTATGAACCTGGATCGAATGGTACGATATCCGTATCAGATTCGATAACCGTCATAGATTCCATAGGGCAACCAAGGGCTTCGCAAGCCATTTGTGTAAGAATTGTATTAGCCCCCATGCCCATATCGGAAGAGCCCGTATACAATGTGTAGTTACCATCATCGCCAAGTCGAATTTCTACAGATGCTACATCGATATTAGCAACACCGGACCCTTGTAAAGCAAGAGCCATCCCCAAACCGCCGCGATAGCGCTCATCAATGTCCCAACTATGAGGACGCTCATCCCAACGAGCCATTTCCTTAACCTTATTTACGGTTTCTTGGAATAGGCCAGAATCCATAATTTCATCAGGATCATATACTAAACTACGTTCACCGGCAGCAATCAAATTCTTTTGACGAAGTTCAGCTGGGTCGATTCCCATTTCGTCCGCCAAACGGTTTACTGCACATTCTAAAGGCCACAAAGCCTCTGTAGCGCCATAACCACGGAAGGCACCGCCCGGCGTATGGTTCATGTAAACACCTTCCGTGCCGTAGTGCACCGCTTTTGCCTTGTTATACAATGGCACGGACTTGTGTTCCCCTGCTGTAGTCGTAGTAAAGCAGTGGGTCGCATGAGCCCCAGCATCGGTAATAGAATCCATATCAATAACTTGGATAATGCCATCCTTTGTAGCACCTACGCGAATATACCATTCACGAGCATGACGTGTAGTAGAACAAGTTTGCGCTTCCGTTCTATCATATAGCAAATAACATGGCTTTTGTAATTTCCAGGTTACAAATGCTGTCATCAATTCGGTACAAGCTGTTTGCTTCGATCCAAAACCACCGCCAATGCGAGGTTTAATAACGCGGATTTTAGATGCAGGAATTCCTAGTGCTCGTGCAATATGACGACGTACATGAAACACGATTTGCGTGGAACTTACAATGACAATACGTCCTAAATGATCGATATAACCAAAGCTTTGGAATGGTTCCATTGCGGATTGACGCGTTGCCTGGTCAAAATAAGTGCCTTCTACAACATAGTCGCATTTCGCAAGTTCTGCTTCAATATCGCCAACACGTTTATGGTACGATACACAAATATTGCGTTTATAGTCTTGTCCTACTGGAATGTGATTGAGAATATCATCTTCTGGATGAACTACTGTTTCATGGTCCATAGCCGTGCGTAAATCAAGTACCGGTTTTTGCACCTCGTATTCAACCTTAATGAGAGGCATCGCCTTCAATGCAGTAGCTTCATCTTTAGCCACGACGAGGGCCACTTCATCGCCTACATAGCGGACTACAGAGTCAAGAATCAACGCATCATAAGCAGATGGCTCTGGATAGGTTTGACCCGCTAAGGTAAAACGCGTATTCGGTACATCTTCATAGGTAAAAATAGCCTCTACACCAGGGATTAGTTTAGCTTTAGATGTATCGATAGATTTAATTCTCGCCTGCGCATGAGGACTACGCAACACCTTAATAATAAGGGCATCTTTTGGCACAAAATCGCCTGTATAAGAAGGTTTACCACTGAGTATCCCCTTGGCATCGACTTTATCATAAGACTTACCAACGTGCTTCATTATAAACCTCCTTGTAGATACTTACGAACGCCACGAAGCTGTGATTCATAACCAGTACAGCGACAGAGATTACCAATCAAATATTCGCGAATTTCATCATCACTGGCATTAGGATTTCTACGCTTTAATGCGATAGCACTCATCATCATACCGGTGGTACAGAAACCACATTGGTCTGCCCCTTCAGAAGCAAGACAATCTGCTAATAAAGATGCATCCTCTTCAAGACCTTCAAGGGTCGTAATCGTATGTCCTGGCGCACGGAATGTAGGATATGCACAGGATAGTGTAATCTCATCATCTACCCAAACAGTGCATAAGCCACAGTTTGTCGTATCACAGCCACAGCGTACGCTATAATAACCTAAGTTGCGCAACGTAGTTAATAACATTTCGTCTGCTGGCACATTAACGGTTACGTTCTTATTATTAATCTTCAATACTAATTCCATTATTGTGCCACCTCCTTAACTAATCGGCGAACCATGGCTTTAGCCATTTCTATACGATATTCCTTCGATGCATGAGAATTCTTTTGATATACTAGTTCCTCTGATGCAACCTGTGCTGCCTCGTCCAATGCATCCAATCCTTTTTCTGAAAGCAAAGCACTCGCTTTCTCTGCTAGTTGTGGCGCACCTGGACGGGTCCCGATATAGATTTCATAATTTGTATCATCACGGCGAATAGAACCGGTTAAATACGGAAAGTCACCACGAGAAATGCGCAATGCCTCAACCGCAACAGGTACTTCCCGTTTAGGGATGCGAATTTCAACTAAAATATCGCGTTCCCGATAATTCATATAATCCTTCATGGACATACGACCACCCTTATAGGTTACGATGTCTGCATGAACCGCCAAGAGAGCTGGAATGATATCGGAAAAGCCAAATTTGCTAGCCACGGATCCGCCCATGGTAGCCATATTTCTAAATTGGACGCCTAGAATTTCCTTAACGCCACGTACTACAGCACCGCCACAAAATCGTTGTAATGGCTCAAATCGTTCTACATCGCCTTGTGTCGCCATGGCACCAATAACAAATTCGTTATCTTCTTCACGAACATATCGTAAATCTAATCCTGCCATATCGATTACTGCAGGCCATGTACGGCGACCTAAGCGCAGCCAACACCCACCAGCAAGCATCGGTGCCGTCTTATTTTTTACGGCCATTTCATAGGCCTCTTCCACCGTCTTCGGTTGTAATACTTTCAAAAAGGCTAACATAATCTATCCTCACAATGGTATACTAAAAACAATCATTATCTTAAGCCATTTACTATTAGCAATGTTGCCATAAAACCTTTTATTTTTGCTTATATATATAATTGTAACAACTATTACATCGTAAATCTATGACAAACAATATAAAATTACAAGAAGTTTGCAAACAATTACATATACCCGTAGTGGGCACCACGTCATGGCCACTCCCTATAGAGGCCCGTGAAATTTTGCAGGAATCCAATCCCTGTCCATTCACAGCAGCTGACATAGACGAACGACTGATAGGCACAACAGACTTTATGCCACACAGCGCCATCGTCTGTCTATTTCCCTATCATGTGCCACATGAAGGTCCTACGAATCTATCCCGTTACACGTGGGCCACTGATTACCATCTAGTTGTGACAGACTATTTACAACGCCTCGTAGATGAACTTAAAACGACTGCCCCAGATGCATCATTCTCTATCCATTGCGATACGAGTCCCTTAGCTGATCGATATATGGCCTATTTAGCAGGCCTTGGGTTCTATGGAAAAAATAAATGCTTTATCAATCCAACTTGGGGTTCTTATATCGTCATCGGCACTGTGCTCACCACATTAGAATTCGAACCCAACACACCTATGACCGATACGTGTATGGGCTGTAATCGGTGTATTACATCCTGCTTAGGTCAATGTCTAAATGGCAATGAATTTAATTACGCCACCTGTAAAAGCTATTTAACGCAAAAAAAAGGCGATCTCACCGATGACGAACAAGCCATCATCAGGAAATCACCCTTGTTATTCGGTTGTGATGTGTGCCAAGAAGTATGTCCCCATAATAAGGACTTACCTACAACACCCATTATTGAATTTCAATCTATCGAACCTTATGTGGATGTTGATGAATTAGAGTCTATGACCAATAAGGAGTTTAAGGCAAAACACGGCCATCGAGCCTTCTCATGGCGCGGTAAAAAGATATTGATACGCAATCAGGAATATATTACAAAACCTTAATACTACCTACTATATTTTATAGTAGTTTAGTTTATCCAAGGACTCACTCAAAGCCGGTACATATTCTTCGATGAACATGTCCACCTCTGGCATATTTAGAGCTTTCAACTTGGCCAAAATCGTATCGTGCGCCTCCTTGAATTCATCATTGCCCGCATGTAATTCATTGACACATTTCATATACGCAGATAATGTATCAGCTGCTTTCACAATCGGCCATTCAGGCAATGTTTCAGCATCTACAATATACGGTTTATAAACGGATTGCAATCGTTTCGGCAATGTGCTTAACATTTTTTCTTGCGCTAAGGTTTCCACCTCGCCATACAAGGAACGAAGCTTAGGATCAAAGTATTTAATAGGCGTCGGCATATCCCCTGTAAAGATTTCACTCACCTCATGGTACATGGCAATGACGGCCACCTTGTTAATATCTAAATTTCCACCGAAATATTCATTTTTAAGAGCCGCCAAATTATGGGCTACCATAGCTACCTCAAGGCTGTGTTCTTGAATATTTTCTGTTTCCGTATTGCGCATCAAGCTCCAACGGTTAATAAAGCGCATCCGTTTTAAAAAAGCAAAAAATGAACTCATACATATCCCCCTTACAATGAAGGTCCCACCAGAAGGTAGGACCTTTTATAGTATGTATAACTAAATAGTTATGATATCAAATGACACCACGTAATTTAAAGCCATAGTCTAGGAACTGAACGGCCTCATTCCAACGGTTGTCATCATTGAGCATCACCACAATCATAGTGTGCCCATTTCGCGTAGCCGATGCGATTAAACATTCACCAGCCGCATTTGTAAAGCCCGTCTTTAAGCCATTAGCACCAGGATATTTATTACGGATAAAATGGTTTGTAGTGCGAATCGTTTCAGGCGCACGGTTTTGATAAGGCACCTTATAGTAATCATTGGCCACCTTGTCGCGGAACATTTGATATTTCATCCCATAAGCTGCAATCAAAGCCAAATCTCGTGCCGTTGAATGATGACCCATTTGGGTCAATCCATGAGGGTTGAGGAATACGCTGTTTTTAGCCCCTGCCTTAGCAGCTATGCGATTCATATCCTTCGCAAAATTTTCTACAGACCCACTTACGTTCTCTGCCACCACTACAGCCGCATCATTACCAGATGCTACCATCATACCTTCAAGAACACCTTCCAAGGTGATTTGGTCGCCCACATGTACACCAAGATTAGATTCCTCCATGCTAGTTGCATAAGGACTAATCGTTGCTAACTCATCTAATTGTGTTCCTTTTAACTCAAGTGCTGTTAATAAGGTTACCATTTTCGTTGTACTTGCCGGATGCATCCATTTATCGGGATTCTTGGCAAATAAAATCTCCTTATTATCTGCATCAATGAGTACCACGGCTTCACCAATGGTAGATGGTGGCGTAGGTGCAGCACCATGAGCAACAGTACCTAAGAGCATGGCACCTATGAAAGCTAACGCCAATATAAAACGTTGCCATACTAAGTGCCTATACATTATTAAATCTCTCATATCAATCTCTTTCTACATATTATTAACTTGTAAATTCATGATTTATCAGATTTCTTGATTCGTGGTAGTTACTTTTTTCTTAGTTCCTTTAATTTCACCTGTAGAAGTATCTGCGTTTTGTATATATACAACACGTTGTGGATATGGAATATCTATACCATGCTTATCAAAAGCATCTTTTACATCGGACATAATACTATATCGAACATCAAGAAACTGACTCGTTTTAACTTCTGCAAACGCAGAAATACGCACAGAGTTATCACCAAATTCAGAAATACCAATCTCCATATATTTAGCATTTAGAATACGTTTATCCTTGGCAAAAACGGTCTTTAATATCTTAATTGCTTCATGATGATCATTGTTATAGCCAATATCAAAAACAAACGGAATCATTCGTTCAGTCATATAGGAATAATTCGTTACTGATTGAGATGTAAGAATCGAATTTGGTATGTACACCCGTTTCTGATCCTTTGTAGTGATAATAGTATTCATAAACTGTATGGATGTAACGCTCCCTATAATGTCCCCAACCTCAATATAGTGTCCAGCACGAAATGGTTTGAATATTAAAATCAATAATCCTGATGCTAAGTTCGCTAGATTATTTTGTAATGCTAAGCCAATACCTAAACCAAAAGCACCGAAAGCTGCTACAAAGGATGTTGTAGGAACACCAACTTGATTAAGACAGACTAATAATAAACCTACAAGCAATACATAATTAATAATTTGAGATACAAAGCCCATTGCGGCAGTATCATAGTTGGCCCGTGTCATAACACGAACAGCAACGTTTTTAATCCACCGAATAATATAGCGGCCTACAAAAAATATAATAAGAGCAAGCAAAATATTGCCGGCTTGGCTAAAAAACCATTCTCTTAATTTTAACAATACATTGGCATCTTTAAATAACAGCTCTGATGCGGTTGCTAAGAATTCGTACATGTATACCCCCACAATGCTTAAGGTGACTTACTCAAATCTATGGTAAACATATGATATAATTTCACATGTAAATATTATGTATTTTAAACAACTTATATGAAGATAATAAAATATTACCTTTTATTATAGCTTTATATTCTATATCTAACAATGATAAACTAGGGAGTCCTATATGTCTAATAATCCATACACAGCGCCAGATGAATTAATAACGGGCGGTCATGTCACTAAAGAATACAACTCTGTAACCGTACTCTTTGACGACATTCACTATTCCTTGAGCAGTGGTCAACTAAATGGAGGCTTTCACCATACATTAGGTGTACGCAATCAACAATTAACCTACCATATTGAAACAGAAAAAGATCTACCAGGTGGCTCTGTAGCAAACTATTTAGCTCAAGAATTTGAACATATCGATGTGCCTGTACATTTCAGCACTGCACTGTTAACCTCTGCTACACCATCCCTTCATGCGTACACAATGGTACAAGAAAGTGATACAATCGTTGAAACCATTGTCACCGGTGGTTATAAGAAAACGGCCCATCGTGCAGGTACAGGTTATTGTTATGAAGAAAAAGATGGTGAATTCCACACTCCTGGCACAATTAATATCCTCGTATTCACCAACAAGGCCTTAACAGATAGTGCGATGGTGAAGGCCATCATGACGATTACTGAGGCTAAAACAGCAGCATTACAAGATTGGAAGGTAGAAAGTACCAAGGACTTCCCCAAATACAATACACATATAGTTCACAGTTTATCAAAGGAAACGAATACCTCCGCTACTGGAACTGCTACAGATGGCATCATCTTAACTATCAATACAAATGGCGATGTATTAACTGATGCAGGATCCTATTCCCTATTCGGCGACACATTAGCCAAAGCTGTATACCTAGGTGTACAACGAGCATTAGAAAATGCCATCGGTACCGAATGATTTATACAAGCAAAAGGCCCTTTGTGAATAATCACAAAGGGTCTTTTTATATCTGTCTCATCCGCATACAATTGCTTGTAAGGGTTAGTATTCTTTAAAGATTCGTTCCAAATCCTTGCAAGTGCGTTCCTTTTGTAAGGCCAACATCAACAAGATACGAGCCTTTTGAGGTGATAAGCTATCACATACAAAATAGCCTGCCTCCACATCTTGGGAAACCTTAGATACTATACCACTCCCCGTTCTGGATGCGCGTACAACAGGTATTGGTAAATTGGATGTTACCTTGCGGATAGGTTCTGGTATCGTACCATGGCCTAAGCCAGCTAAGATCAAACCCGATGGGTTCGTTGCCACTATGGCAAGCCCCATAATTTCTTCGATACCTGCATAACAGGTTAAGATTTCAACACGTGGTAAGTCATCGTCCTCTGGCAAGCCAAACTCAGATTCCATCGTATGCTTACGCAACGGACACATATAGTATTGGGCTACACCATCTTGTACAATACCAAGATGACCTGCATTAGGACTACCAAAGGTTGCCACGTTAGTTGTATTCATTTTCGTTACATCACGAGCGCCATCAATATAGCCATTCATAACTACCAGTACGCCCTTATTATATGATTCTGGTGTTCGAGCCACTTGTATAGCTTGCAATAAATTAATAGGGCCATCGGCACTGACAGCTCCTGCTGGACGCATCGAACCAGTTATGACGATAGGCTTATCAGTATGGACAGTAAGATGCAAAAAGTACGCGGTTTCCTCCATACTATCCGTGCCATGTGTAATAACAACACCCGCAATATCATCATTATCCACACATTTTTGTACTAATTTTGATAGACGGACCCATTGAAATAGCGTTATATCTGAACTTTCAATATTACAAAATTGATTGCACACAAAAGGTCCATAATCTCTAACGCCAGGTACAGAGGATATAATTTCTTCTAAGGGTAATACACCTGCTGTATACCCCGTCAAATCAGTATCCGAAGCACCTTGTCCCGCAATGGTACCACCAGTACCAATGATTGCAATTTTCTTAGTCATCTTATCCTCCTATAGGTATCATAATGTAGAAGGTTTAAAGGAAGGCATTAATTCAAGTTTATGCCGATTGATGCGTTGTAGATAATCAATGCGTTCCTTCGTTTGTATATCTTCAATTTCGCCGGTTCGAATATATCGATCGAGAACGGCATAGGTAAATCCTAGTTTATCCTCATCAGATTGACCACTGAGCCCATCACTAGGCGTTTTGTCTACTAAATGACGCGGAATATCCAAAAGGCGTCCAATTTGACGTACCTCTTCAACCACGAGATTCGCCAATGGACTAAAGTCACCTGCTGCATCGCCAAACTTGGTAGAGTAGCCCACATAGTCTTCAGAGCCATTACAGGTATTAGCAACACGTGCACCATGTGGCAAATTTTGACCTACCGCATATAATGTGGCCATCCGCAAACGAGGCGGCGTATTAATTTCTGCATCTCGCGCTAAATCTGTACGGCCCGTTACATTGGAAAAGCCCTCGCCTTGTACAATAGCCTCCGTTAATGCACGATAGGCATTACCAATATTTACAATCATATAGGGAATACCAAGATGCGCCACTACCTCTTTTGCATCATCTATATCGGATTGTACATCATTTGGCATAAGGACACCTACAACGCGTTCTGCACCAAGTGCCTCCTTACAAAGAGCGGCTACCACGCTAGAATCCTTACCGCCCGAAATGCCGACTACAGCGGAACATGCAGGTCCATTTTGTTCAAAATAGTCCCGAATCCACGCCACTAATTCCTCTTTTGTTCGTTCTGGATGTGTAAGCATAGGCCCTCCTATTTTTTACGACCAATACGATTCAATAAGTCCATCTTCATATGATAATAGTCAGGGCTCATATCTAGATAGTGACGATGTGGATTTTCAAAGCGTTGTTCTTCCGGCCAAATCTCATGAGCTAATTGTTCTTGTACATAGGTGCGTATCGATTCCAATGTTGGGGATGGTACGATTTGCTCGCGCCCTTTAATCATGAGTTCCTGCATATTTTTAAATGTGCAGTTTTCATAATACAATTCTCTCCATGGTTTTTCTGGATCAATATAACGATATGGTTTATCTGTGGATGGCACTTCGCCAGGTAATGTCAATAGTTCAGCAATAGCGCGACCAGCTTCATTATAAACGCGATATACTTGTTTCAATCCAGGATTGGTAATCTTTTCCACAGACTCAGAAATCTTAATGCGCGGTTCCCATACGCCGCCTTTTTCAACGCCTGCAATCTTGTATACGGCGCCGAATACAGGATCCGTTTTCGACGTAATCAATCGTTCCCCTACGCCAAAGATATCAATAGGGCCACCTTGATTTAATAAGGATGAAATCGTATATTCATCAAGGCTATTAGATGCCATGATCTTGCAATCGTTCATCCCCGCATCATCGAGCATACGACGCGCTTGTTTAGCTAAATATGCTAAGTCACCAGAATCGAGGCGGATGCCTTTTAATCGATGACCATTCGGTTCCAAAATATCCTTGGCAACCTTAATGGCATTTGGTACACCCGATTCTAATACATTATAGGTATCCACCAAGAACACAGCGCTGTCCGGATACACTTCAGCATAGGACTTGAATGCTTCATATTCAGAATCGTGGTACATAACCCAACTATGTGCCATGGTACCATTTACGGGAATCCCAAATTGTTGTCCCGCTAGAACTGTGGCAGTCCCATTGACACCGCCTATGAAAGCCGCCCGCGCACCATATACAGCAGCATCTACATTGTGAGCGCGACGAGCCCCAAAATCGGATACAATGCGCCCATCGGCGGCGCGCACAATGCGGTTCGCCTTTGTAGCAATAAGCGATTGATGATTAATCATGGTAAGCACTGCTGTTTCCACAATTTGTGCATCGATAAGAGGTGCTACGATGGTCATAATCGGCTCATTAGGATATATGATGGTACCTTCTTTGAAGGCATATACATCACCGGTAAATTTGAAGTTGCGCAAATACTCTAAAAATTCATCACTAAATAAATGCAATGATTTAAAATACGCTATATCCTCCTCATCGAAATGAAGATTCAAAATGTATTCTAAAACTTGTTCCAATCCGCCAAAGATAGCAAATCCGCCTTTGTCCGGATTGCGACGGTAAAATACGTCAAAGGCAACGCGGTCTGTATTGTCTTGTTTCGTAAAGTACCCATGAGCCATGGTCATCTCATAGAGATCCATAAGCATACTAATGTTGCGACGTTCATGTTGCATACTTTCACCATCCTATATAAATAAAAGGTATATAATACAGCGCGTTCGTTATACATTACGCATGATACTATTATAAACTATATACATCGTCTTTTCTATTCATAGTACATGTGATATAACTATATTATAGATAATAATTACTTATTAACTAATGAATAAACATGAATAATCTCATAGCAACTAAGATAATTAGAATTATATGGGATATATTTTCAGAATGAGAGGTGCCAAATGGACGCAATCGTTCAAGCAAAACGCGTATTAGAAATATTTAAAGAAATGAGCCAAATCCCACGTGGATCTAGCAACGAAAAGGGCATTAGCGATTACATTGTCAATTTTGCTCACAATTTAGGTCTCGAAGCTACACAAGATAGCGAATGGAATGTAGTCATCAAAAAACCAGCTACACCAGGCTATGAAAATCGTCCATCCGTCATCCTTCAAGGTCATATCGATATGGTATGCGTCAAAGGTCATGATTCCAGCCATGATTTTACAAAAGATCCAATCGCCAACATCATCGAAGGCGAATGGATGCACGCCGATGACACTACATTGGGTGCAGATAATGGCATGGGCGGCGCTATGATTTTAGCAGTCCTAGAAGATAAGAACCAACAACATGGTCCACTACAAGTATTGTTCACAACTAACGAAGAAACAGGTATGGATGGTGCTGCAGCGGTAAAAGAAGGTCAAGTAACAGGTGACTATCTAATTAACTTAGACACTGAAGTGGAACATGAGTTCTGCGTGAGCTGCGCTGGCGGCTGCCACGTTAATGTATCTATCCCACTATTGCGCGAAAATAATCTACCTGGTTATGATGCAGGGCTTTCACTAACTGTAAAAGGTTTAAAGGGTGGTCATTCCGGTATCGAAATCATCGAACAACGAGCTAATGCAAACCAAGTACTTGCTCGCGTTCTTTATGATTTAGAAAAACAATATTCCTTTAATCTAGCTTCTTTCGTAGGTGGTGTTAAACATAATGCGATTCCATCTAAAGCGGTTGCAACCATGTCTGTACGCAACGAGGATATAGAAGCGATTAAGACCCTTATCAAATTCTACGAAAAAGAATACAAACATGAATTTGCAATCAAAGATCCTGATTTAACATTCGTAGTGGAAGAAATTCCTACACCGGCAACAGTGTATGCTGATGATACAGCAGAAGCCTTAATTTCCTACCTCTATCTTGCAGAAGATGGGGTTCACTCTATGAGCCAAACCATCGAAGGGCTTGTAGAAACATCAGATAATCTCGCTATTGTTTCTGAAGGCACACATACGATAGACATCCTCGTATCAGTTCGTAGCTCTAATAAAAACAGCTTAGAATACTTAACTAAAAAATTATTACTCCTTGCTGATACATTAGGCGTTTCTGCTACCCGCAGCGGTGGTTATCCTGCATGGGAATACGATAAAGGCTCTAAACTAGAAGAACAAGTTATCGCACTTTACAATACCATGTCCGACACCCCTGCCCGCGTAAATGCAGTCCATGCAGGCCTAGAATGTGGCTTATTAAAGAATATTTTACCAAATACTGAAATGATCAGCTTTGGTCCAACAATCATCAGCCCACATACAAATATGGAACGCGTACATCTACCTTCTGTAGAACATGTATATGTATTCCTTAAAGCATTACTAGAAAAATTACAATAATTTTTCAAAATTTTACATAATAATATTTATTCAAATAAGCGTATGTACTCATATATATCCTATGAGGCATACGCTTTTTTGTAAAATCAACGTTATAAATATATAAACATGTTCACATATACTCATATTAGTATAATATTATCAATTTTTCTTATAAATCGCTTATTACTTAACTTTGTAAACTATTGTTCATACCCTTACGGGTATTTTTATATGTTATGTAAGAGTAGTATACTATGTTTACATTTACAAGGGAGGCGTATTATGATACCAATTACGATCATATCCGGATTCTTAGGCGCTGGAAAAACAACGTATTTACAACATATATTAAATTGTCGTAACACCAATGAACGTATATTAATTATAGAAAATGATTTTGGTGAAACCAGTCTCGATGCAAAGCAATTATCCGCATCGGGCGCAACTGTACGCGAAGTAACCTCCGGTTGTATATGCTGCAGTTTGCAAGGCAACTTTAAAAATGCCTTAATCGATATTCTATCGACGCAAAATATCGATCAAATCTATATAGAGCCATCTGGAGTGAGCAAATTAAGTGAAATTTTATATACTTGTGATGATGACGATATCACCAGTAAAGCCTATGTCAGCATGATTATAACGGTCGTAGATGCCATGCAGGCACCTATGGCAATTAAGAACTTTGGCCCCTTCTTTAAGGACCAAATCAAACACTGTTATGCTATTCTACTTACTCATGTAGAGGATGAAAAACAGGTTGAAAAAGCAAAACAACTCATCGTTGAATTAGCACCACATACACCAATTTATACCGATGTAGATGCACTTCAACAGGATATAAACCAACTAAAAGCTAATACTCATAAGACACATGAACATGATTCCGAAACCTGCAGTTGCCATACATGTAACGACAGTGAGGATTACAACGGTGCTCACCACGATAATCACAGTCATCATGACCATGACGGCCACCACCATGAGCACCAACCATTTGTGACCCATACATTCCATAATCTACAATCCCTCGATGATACACAATGGATTGATTTTTGTAATAATTTACCATCTACAATACTACGAGTTAAAGGTATTATTCCTACCGCATCAGGCCCTATGGAATTACAATACACACCGCAATCCTGTGCTATAACAGCTACACACTTAAATGACTATCACCTAGTTGTTATTGGCACCGAAATAGACATTCCATCTATAAACGAGAAAGTGTGCAGTGCATCATGATTCCTGTATATGTCGTAACAGGCTTATTAGGGTCTGGTAAAACCACCCTAATCAATCTAGAGCTACGAGAACGAAAAAAACTAGGTTCTACAGAAATCATCAGCTTTGAAACAGGTAATACAGAGTTTATAAAAAGTCCTTTATCCATTGAGCCAGATGAAATAGAAGAAAACCTATCTCATGTGGTGCAACAAATACAGGATTATATTTCTACAACAACACCGAAAGAAATATGGATTGAATGGAATGGCATGTTTTCATTTCAACAGTTAGAACTCATCTTCTTCAATTCAATTCTAAAAGAATTCTGTCATCTAGAACGCGTCATCTACACAGCAAAGAGCAACAGTATAACATCTATGATACAGGCACTAGGGGATAGAGTCGTATCGCAACTATACAGCGCCGATTATATTATGTTATATGCGAATGATACGACACAAACCAAAGCAGTAAAGAAACTCTTACAATCCTACAATCCGGAATGTTCCATATTAGTCAATCCCACTACAAAAGACATCCACAATAAACTAACTAAACCGATATGGCCATGGTCGTTGTACGGTATTGTGGCTATATTGACATTATATATATTACTGGTCACTGTATTCCGTCATAGCATTTCCTATTCCATCCATCAAGTTTTAGCCATTGCATCAGGCATCATTTTTGAAGGGATACCATTTTTATTGTTAGGAACCATCATTTCTTCTGCTATCACGCTATTGGTACCGGATCGTTGGCTAATGCGTTATCTGAAAGCAGACTCTATTAGAAGCTATGGCATCGCCATTGGTAGCGGTCTTGTATTACCTATCTGCGATTGTGCTACTATTCCTATGTTTAATGCATTATTAAAGCGTGGTATCCCTCAACATATAGGATTATTGTTTATGCTCGCAAGTCCTATTATGAATCCCATCGCATTATTAGCAACCTATTATGCATTTCCAGATACGCCACAAATAATACTAGCTCGCATAATTGGTGGTATATTAATCGCATGTATGGTGGCCCTCACATTTAAATGGAAACCACACAAATTATCTACCATCACTAACAATTTACCTCAGCCAAAGGATTATCAGTATGGTTCCCCAAATCAAGAAGGCAATAAAAAGAAAATCTTCCTATTGCACGTAGAGCGTGAATTCAGTCAATTACTTATTTACTTCTCTGCAGCAGCTTTCACATTAGCCCTATTCCAAGTATGGATAAAACCTACCTTCTTCTCTGGTTCACTCGATGTAGCCACACCTATTGCTAATGCATTATTACTAGCTTTAGCGTTCCTCTTCTCCCTATGTTCTACATCAGATGCCATTATAGGCCGTTCGTTAAGCAATTTATTTCCTATATCAGCGGTTCTTGGTTTCCTATGGTTAGGTCCTATGATTGACATCAAAAACGTATACATGTTACGTCAGTATATCTCAACATCATTTATACTTCGTTTAGTTATTACTATTAGTATTATTACGTATATCATGACATTGCTATTTCAATATTTATTTAATGTATAAGGAGAACAGACTATGTTATCAGAACTACGAAACAAAGATATACTCAGTATCATCAAGGGTCTGCTATATACGGCATTAGGTATTAGTTTTTTATATCTACTCATGACGGGCCAATATAAATTATATGTGGCCCCTCGATATGAATTATTTTTACTCTTAGCAGGTATAGCACTGTTATTGGGAGGCATTGTTTCAATCCTTTGGTCCCCAAATAAACAATATAAACATAATTGGCGCTCTATTACACCAATCATAATCCCTCTTGTGTTATTTGTGGTTCCACCAATTTTATCGCCTAATTCTGTACAAGTAACGGGAAATACGGCCGCCACAGAAGATACTAATGATTTTAATTTTTCTCAAGACGATATTGGCGAAGTTATTACAATCAATAATGAGGCCAAAGATCCTGGCATTTCAAAATCTAAAAAGGAAATCGTATTAAACTCGGATAACTACTATCGCACCATCGTTGCACTTGGTTCTAAACCAGAAGAATATGTAGGGTACAAAATCTATATGACAGGTTATGTTAACCGAGAAGACAATACATTAAAATCCAATGAGTTTACACTTTCACGTATGGCCATGGCTTGCTGTATCGCAGACGTCTCCCCTATTGGTTTAACAATGCATAAGAATGATGGAGATTCTTATAGCAATAAACAATGGGTAACCGTAGAAGGCACTGTTTCCACACGAGACTTTCACGGACGCAAGCAACCATACATAGAAATCAACAAAACCAAAGATGCACAAGAAATCTTAGGATATGTATATCCATAGCATAGTAAAAGGGCTACCACAAATGTGATAGCCCTCTATTACTATTTTGTATATATTATCGCAAATGGCCTATAATACGTTTCCCCATCACAGCAGCCACAGCACATAAAAATACGTCAGGCCCAACAGGAATCAAGAAACAAGACCAAATAACAGCCCACCAACCAATAGGTGTCCCTAAATATACATTCATTATCATATATAAATAGATCATGCCAAAACTATATACAATGAGAAGATTAATAATGGCACCAATGAGTAAGGTCTTAACAGAATGTGTTGGTGAAAGCTCGCTAAAGCGACCCGCTACATAGGCGCCAACCATGAATCCAATCAAATAGCCGAATGTAGGTTGCAATACATAGCCTGGCCCGCCGCCAGATGTAAAAACAGGCACGCCGATAAGTCCCAATATAATATAAATCCCTACACTAATGGCACCGAGACGGCTGCCTAATATAATACCAGCCAATGTAGTAAATAAAATCTGCAGTGTAAATGGACAGTTTGGAAGTGGCACACGAATAAATGCACCAGCTGTAATTAATGTTACAAATAAAGCTGTCATTGTCAACTCTCTTGTGCTGAGACGTCGATTAGAAATGGAACTCATGGTATACCTCCATTAATAGAATAAAAGAAACCTATCTAAACAAACTACATATCTATTCAAGGTTATTAAACCATTCCATTTTATTTATGTCAACCATATATACTTATATTAAGTTTACATTATGCAAAATATACAAATAAAAAAAAGGATATACATAATGTATGTCGAATATATTATGTATATACCTAAAAATAAGTATATAGTTTTAATTTTAGTTTTCATTTTATATTCATTTTACGATATTAAATTATGTATAAGTAGATTGATTAAAATCTACTTGTGCAATTGCTTTTGAGCAAAATCCTTTTATGGAGGTAATTAACATGAAAAAAGTAAATAATTTGTCTAAAGTATTATGTGCACTTGGCGTAAGTACTGTATTGATTGCAGGCGTAGCATCTGCAGCTCCTGCTTACCCATCTTCTAGCTCTTGGAATGGTGTTGGTAGCGTAGCATCTCCAATGCAAAGTAGCGAAATCGACTACGTAGGTGCTGTTACTACATTACATCGCTACTATCCAGATGCAATGGTAACTTCTATCTCCTATGATGCAAAACATCATCCAACTTACGAAGTAGAAGCATATACTAAGACACAAAAAGTGGAAATGAAAATCGATGAAGCAACAGGTCAAGTTGTTTCTAATCAAGCAAAATCCATTAGTGCATGGAACAAATTAAAGAAATCTCACAGCTTTAATCCACAAAACTCCATCACACCAGAATCTGCTGAAACAAAAGCTATCGAACGCGTAGGCAGCGATTTCCAAACAATGGAATGGGAATTGGAAATGGACGGCAACAAACTTGTCTACAAACTAGACATGACTAACGGCGGCAACAAAAAAGCAGACGTTACAATCGATGCTATTTCCGGTAAAGTTCTCAGTGCTAAAGTAAAAACTACAAAATACTAAGCATAACCCACATATTATATAGATACACCTAACCACTATATAATATATCTCTCCAATTTCTTAACACACTCATAAAACTAAACACTCATAAAAACTATACACACATAAAACAAACCCTTTTAAACACACATATACACACATTAAAAGACCTTGAATCGTTGAATTCAAGGTCTTTTTCTTTACAAGGTTTTCTTTTTATGTTCTATAGGTTTTTGGAGTTATGCTTTAAGGAGTTTAGAAGTTAAGATTAAGCTTTATCCAATGCTTGGGAAAGATCATCGATAATATCATCAATATTTTCAAGGCCAACAGACAAGCGGATCATATCTGGTGTTACACCAGCAGATTTTTGTTGTTCTTCGTTAAGTTGTGCATGTGTTGTAGATGCTGGATGAATAACAAGAGACTTAGCGTCTGCTACATTCGCAAGGTTGGAGAAGATTTCCAATGCATCAACTAACTTGATACCCGCTTCTTTACCACCTTTAACGCCAAATGTAAATACAGCACCTACCCCTTTAGGGAAATATTTATTCGCTAATTCTTTATATTTGCTGTCTTCTAATTCAGGATAATTTACCCATGCTACTTTAGGATGATTATGCAAGAATTCAACAACCTTACGAGTATTTTCAACATGACGTTCTACGCGCAAGGACAATGTTTCGATACCTTGCAAAATTTGCCATGCTGCTAGAGGTGTAATACATGCACCTGTATCACGAAGTAATTGTGCACGAATTTTTACAGTGAAAGGAATTGGTAAATCGCCATATACTAGACCATTATAATGTTCATCGCCTTCAACGAAGCTAGGGTATTTACCAGATGCTTTATAATCAAATTTACCAGATTCTACCACTACACCAGCCAAAGTTGTACCATGACCGCCAAGATATTTAGTAGCAGAGTGAACGACTACGTCTGCACCATGTTCTAATGGACGGAACAAGTATGGGGATGCGAATGTATTATCTACGATTAAGATAATATTATGTTTATGTGCAATATCAGCTACTGCTTGAACATCGATAAGGTTAATGCCAGGGTTACCGATAGTTTCGATATATACAGCTTTTGTGTTGTCATCAATAGCTGCTTCAAACTCTTCCAAATTGTCAGGATTAACGAATTTAGTTTCGATACCCAAACGAGGCAATGTAGCAGTGAACAAATTATATGTACCACCATACAATGTAGAAGCAGCAACGATATTATCACCTGCGCTCGCTACATTCAAAATGGAGTATGTAATCGCTGCAGAACCAGATGCTACAGCAATACCACCAGCACCACCTTCAAGTTGAGCTACACGAGCATCCAATACGTCAGTAGTAGGATTGCCAAGACGAGAATAAATACCACCAGGGTTAGTCAAGGCAAAACGGCCAGCTGCTTCCTCTGCATCTTTAAATACGAAAGATGTTGTTTGGTAAATAGGTACTGCACGAGAACCTGTTGGATCCACCGTATGACCTGCATGTAATTGTAATGTTTCAAATTTATATTGTTTGCTCATTAAATTCAACTCCCATTCATCTAAAGGAATAAACTTCATTTCTTATGCCTATTATATTACTATGTATTAAAAAATATGTCTACCACTTTTTATAATACATTCTCCATAACTATAAGCTATAGCAAAAATTTTGGTGTATCTTAAAACAAATGGATATAGAAAGAACCGAATGAGTTTCCAAAGGCGACTTTGGCCCTGCGGAGGCCACAGGCCGGAGTCAGACCCGGCCGGTGGAGCCGTTGGGAACTCATTCGGTTCACTAATATACTCTGTATTTAAATATAAGCACCAAAATTTTTATCTCGTTCAAACTTCATTTTCTGAATTTGTTCAATAATATATGGTGTTTCTTGGTATACGTAATAGTTCAACCAATTCGTAAATAGCAATGTGCTTACGGAACGCCATCTTACGATTGGTTTTTGTTTCGGATCATCATCAGGGAAATAGTTTTCTGGTACCGCAATGTCTTCACCTTTAGCAAGGTCTCGTAGATATTCGCGATTGAGTGTATCCCAATCGTACTCGGAGTGACCAAAAACAAAGATGTGTTTGTTATCTAAGCTTCGTACGATGGCAGCCCCAGTTGGTTCAGAACCAGCTAACAATTCTAATTCCCTATGTGCGTTAATTTGCTCTAATGAAACTGTAGTATGTCGGGAGTGCGGCATCCAGAACTTTTCATCAAAACCTCGTAAGAGAACCGGTTGGTCGTTATAGATATCATGTTCATAAACGCCGAACAATTTAGTATCCATAATTTGTTTATTAATGCCGAAATGATGGTACAAGCCAGCCTGTGCGCCCCAACAAATATAGAACGTGGAGCATACGTGTTCTTCACTCCAATCCATAATTTCTACGAGCTCATCCCAATAGTCAACCTCTTCAAAAGGCATCAACTCTACAGGAGCACCGGTAATAATCAAGCCATCAAAACACTCATCTTTAACTTCGTCAAAGGTACGGTAAAAAGTATCTAAATATTCTGCATCTACATTCTTAGATTTTCGAGATGCTGTATGCAATAAAGTTAAGTTTACTTGCAACGGGCTATTACTAAGAGCGCGAAGGATTTGTGTTTCCGTAACCTCTTTTGTAGGCATCAAATTGACAAGCAAAATATGAAGCGGACGAATTTGTTGTGTTTCCGCTCGTTCCGTATCCATTACAAAGATATTCTCTTGTGCTAATTTTGTTATAGCCGGTAAATTCTTAATAACTTTAATCGGCATTGTGAAACCTCCTAAAACCCTTTAGCGACATAAGCGCGACGCAATGCCTCTAAACCTTCTGTCAATGTTGCACGAGGGCAGGCAACATTGATGCGTTCAAACTTTTCACCATCTTTACCAAACATGGAGCCACTATCCAGCCATAGCTTTGCATCATTAAGTAGCCACCGTTCACGTTCCTCCGGTGTCAATGGCAGTTCAGAGCAATCAAACCACATGAGATACGTACCCTCAGGTCGATACATGTGAAGCTTTGGTAAATGTTCCTTAAAATAATCAAGGGTATATTGAATATTCCCTTGAATGTATTCCTTTAATTCATCAAGCCATGGTCCACCCACTTCATAAGCGCCTTGGCAACCTACAAGGCCCATCGTGTTCAATTGACTATAGCCTGCACGGTCGATTTCTTTGACAAATCTACGACGCAAGGAATCATTAGGGATGAAAATATTAGATACTTGTAAGCCTGCAATATTAAAGGACTTACTAGGTGCTGTACAAACGATGCAATGCTCAGCATAGCTTTCACCAAGATTAGCAAAAACAGTATGCTTGTGACCATCCCATACGAAATCCGCGTGAATTTCATCGCTAATAATAATAACATTATGTTTAATACAAATATCACCAAGACGTTTTAACTCATCTTCGGTCCACACGCGGCCCACAGGATTATGGGGATTACAGAGCAAGAATAATGTTACATTATGCTCAATAATAGCGCGTTCTACGCCTTCAAAATCGATTGTATATGTATCTGCCCCTTGAATTAAAGGAACGTTAATCAAATTACGATCATTATCATCGATGACCATGCTGAATGGATAGTACACAGGTTGATTAATGAGTACGCCTTCCCCTTCCTTTGTGAAAGCACGCACTGCCATAGCAAGAGCAAATACAACGCCCGGAGTTTTTACGAGCCATTTTTTATCTATATTCCAATTAAAACGGCTACCGAACCATTCTTTTAGTACATTGAAATATGCATCATCAGATTCCGTATATCCGAAAATACCATGATTAACGCGATCTAACAAGACTTGCTTTAATTCACTAGGAATTTCAAAATCCATATCCGCTACCCAAAATGGTAATACATCAGCAGGTTTACCACGTTGTACAGCAAAATCATATTTTAGAGACTTTGTATGTTTGCGATCTACGATTTTGTCAAAATTATATCGGCCCATAATAGCCTCCTTTTATTTATTGAAAGCTTGTGCTAAATCAGCAATCAAATCATCTGTATCTTCAATGCCAACGGACAAGCGCAACAAGCGACGTGTAATCCCTTTGCGTTCCGCATCTTCAGGTTTTAAATCTGGATGTGTTTGTGTAACAGGATATGTCAACAAGGATTCGGTGCCGCCTAAACTTTCAGCAAATTGAATCAATTGAATACCTTCTAACACTTGTTTAGCGGTCTCTTCACTATCTACTTCAAAGGATAACATGCCGCCAAAGCCTGTAGTTTGAGATTTGTTCACTTCATAACCTGGATGTTCTGGAAGTCCAGGGAATAATACCTTTGTTACCTTCGGTTCTTGTTTCAACCATTCTGCGAGAGCGATGGCATTCTTTTGATGCTGTTCCATACGCAGCGCCAAAGTTTTGATGCCACGAATGACAAGCCAGCTATCAAAAGCAGATAAACACGCGCCTACTGTCTTATAAATAAGGCGCAATTGAGCTGCCAATTCATCATCTTTTACAATGGTAAATCCAGAAATTACATCATGATGACCACCGATAAATTTAGTCCCACTATGGACAACAATATCTGCACCAAGATGTAATGGTTTTTGGAAATAAGGGCTTAAAAATGTATTATCTACAATAACAAGTGCATTACGATCATGTGCCATTTTACTCAACGCACGTACATCGGTAATTTCCATCATCGGATTTGTAGGTGTTTCAATATAAACAGCTTTAGTATTAGGTTTAAATGCTGCTTGTACAGCATCAAGATCAGATGTACCTACATAGGTAAATTCGACACCATTCTTTTCGTAGATATTAGTAAATAATCGAATGGATCCACCATACAAATCATCCCCTAAAATAACATGGTCTCCAGGGGAAAACAAATGGAATACTGCATCAACAGCAGCCATCCCCGAAGAAAAAGCGATTGCATCAGTACCTTCTTCAAGGCCTGCAATTAATGTTTCAAGGCGATCACGAGTTGGGTTAGACTCACGTGTATATTGAAATCCTGTGGTTTCACCTAAACCAGGATGTGTAAATGTACTGGACATATAAATGGCTGGAGAGATTGCCCCTGTACTATCTGGTTTGCCAGCACCGTGGATGCATTTTGTATTAAACTTCATCGTAACATCTCCTTGTATATGGTAAGGTATATCATTTTATAGAACATACTATAAAGCCACTCTAATTTCCTGCTATTAGCTAGGAATTAATATACCCACTATCAAACTATAGTATAATAATATAACTATTATAAAAAGGTCTCTATACTTAGTCAATTAAAAGAGCTGCTCACAAAGCGTAATAAGACCTTTTAAGTCATATATATTTTGAATGAGTAGCCATAACTTTTAGTTTACATACAATAAAGGTCTGTGAAAATGCAATTTTGCTCATTTTCACAGACCTTCTATTTTAATCCTGATGCTCTATACATATATTCAATTTGCTAACATCCAATCCACTAGTAACCATAATACAACTAACACCACTATAAGTACTATAGTCAATGGTGTAGATGGGGTCGCATCAATAAATCCATATTTATGTGCCATTTGCTTTGTAATGACTTCTACCCCTGTTGGATTTCCAAACCGGTTAGCCGCGGTCTTTCCAGGCAAGGCCATTAATATTAATACTGCCGGAATCCCGACAAAAGGAATGAGTGCCAATAGAACAGGCCACCCGGACCAACCTACATCATGTAAACGCCGAACGGCAACGGCTACACCTGGTATGATAAATCCAATGGACAAAATAAAAAGAACTACTAGCCCCAAGGCAACCCCTGTTGTTCCCGATACAGGTATTACACAACTAATAGCAGCGCATATAAACAATATAATGGCTATAATTAATTGATACACAAGCATAAAATGCCAGTATTCACTGCGACTAGCACGGCCCTCAAAATTCGCATATTTATGAACTACACAGTGTTTAAAATTTTCTATAAAACCCAATTCATAGGCATCAAGTGGTAATGGAATATTTTTCATATGCCCACAATACGGGCAATAACGCTCTGAACTAGGTATTCTTTGTCCACATTTTGGACAAGCACGCATGCCGAACCTCTTTCTACAATATGATTTACATACTATTATCATCTAATTCGAATTATTTGATTTCATCTATTATTCATTTTACAATATTTTTCAATATAGTCAATAAATCCACATTTAAACTTTCATAAAATTTTCATATAAAAAGAACCTCGTCTTACCAAATGGTAAAACGAGGTTTGACTAGAACATGCCTCTAGCATTAAAGGATACCCATGCGCTTTCAACAAACTGCTGAGTGAAAACCCAAATATATAAAACAATAGCCACCGCACCCATCAAAATATCTTCTCTCACAGTAGGCGTATGCTCTAGGCCTAACTGTTGTTCCATAACAGGTGTAACACAGGTGTACCCTGTTTTCTCTCCATATGCATTAATGGATACATCACCTTTTTTCACAAGATCAGATAAGAGCACAAAGATACCAACAATAGGAATAAATACTAAAAGAAATGTTAATCCGCTCTTTCCAACATCATGCAATCGACGACAGGTTATAGCAAGACTAGGTAGAAAAAATATGAGCTGTAATATGATGAGTAAGACCATTGCATAATCACTGGCAGCCGATGTATTGCCAAGCACCATATCCACGATGATACCGAAAACAGCTAATCCATCTAAAATGATTTCACGGCACACCATAAAACGCCAAAACTCACTGCGGCTAGCACGACCAGAAAAGGTAACATATTGCTTGAATCCACGTTTAAGGGCATCCATATAACTTACATCATATATCATATTCTGATTCATAGGCCCTCCTTATCGCTCTTCATATTTTTGATCGTACGGCACAATCGACTCAATACGCCACGTATCATGCTCATATATCATCTTGACGAACATTTGATTAGGATAGGCTTTATCTGTGAAAGTCAGCTCAAAGGAAATATGATCTACATCGTCATCGTCTCTCAACACAGCTTGTAAATGGAGCGAAGACATTTGACGATTATGAGTAGCTTTAACAGATTTAACCCATTGATCATAGGTGCCATATTTTTCACGTTCTCGATGAGCCAATAAACGATATGCCTCTTGATATTGTTCCTTATTAAGATATGTATAATAATTTATTACAACCTGTTTAGCAGATTCAACAGCTGTACTACTACCTAAGGTCTTTTGTGCCATAATCATAAACGCACCAGGTTGCATCTGTAAATACGCATCGATTTCCTTATCTGCAGCAGAGGAAAAACTATATATCCCAATCCCCCAGCTAACAATAGTAAGAAAAACAGCAGCAATAATACTTATTTTCCCATATGAGGTATGAGATGCATTGCTTAATATACCTAGGTTTTGCGGATTATCCACCGCGTTATCGCTAAATAAATCTATTTCTTCAAAGGATTCAACTGAGCTTTCAATAATAGGATGTTTCTTTGTACCTCGCAGCAATAATACGATAACGATTAGAATGCCTATATAGGGAATAAATCCTAATAGCAAAAGCCATTCGCTATTATTTGTATCATGCAAGCGGCGTACCATAGCACCCAAATTAGGCAATGTAAGGGCCATAATCGAAATGAACCACAACGCAAAAACTATGCCTATTGTATATATAAATAGGGCACTATGAAGAGACAGTAAACCTAGCACGGCTAAGCAAACACCAACAATCAAATGTTCAACGAGCATAAATCGCCAAAATGCGCCCCGAGAAATGGTGCCAGAAAAATCACAATACCGATCTATAATATTATCTTTTATTGTATCAATTACTAATTGTCGTATCATTAAACATCCTTTTTCTCAAACGATATATCTGAATTCATGATACCAAATATCATATGTATTCTACAATGAGCAAAAAATCTCACATAAAAATAAGACCTATCAACAGAGCTTGACTCTACTATATTATATCAACATAGATGTAATATGGTAAATTCGCCCTAGATAGGTCTTATTTCTATATTGCCTATATATTATATAACAACTATATTATGCACCAGCTTTTAAAACAGCTTGTTTCATAGATTGTACGTAATCAAACAATGCTTGATCTGCATTTTCCCCATGTTCAGCAATGATTTTAACAATAGCAGAACCTACGATAGCACCATCGGATACACGCGCCATAGCTTCCGCTTGTTCAGGCTTGGAAATACCGAAGCCAACGGCTACAGGAATATCTGTGTATTTGCGAATGGTCTCAACGATGGATTTAATATCCGTCTTAATTTCGCTACGCATACCGGTAACGCCCAAGGACGATACACAATACACGAAACCTTCCGCTTCTTTTGCGATCATTTCGATGCGATTTTCAGATGTTGGGGCAATCAAGGATACTACTTCAACACCATGCTTATGAGCAATTGTTCCAAGTTCCCCTTTTTCTTCAAATGGCATATCAGGTACAATAACGCCAGAAATACCAACCTCTTCGCAGAGGGTAAAGAATTTTTCACGACCGAATACATAGATTGGATTCAAGTAGGTCATGAATACTAATGGAACTGTCACCGTATCATCACCAGTACGCAAACGGCGTACCATGTCGAAGATATCGTGAATTTTTACACCTGTAGACAATGCACGCGTGCTTGCCTCTTGGATAACTGGGCCTTCCGCTGTCGGGTCCGAGAACGGAATACCAATTTCCACCATATCAGCGCCAGCTTTCACCATGATGCGAATATACCGTTCCGTATTCTCAATACCATGGTCACCAGCACTAATAAATGGGATGAATGCCTTGCCCTTTGTGAAAGCGTCTTTAATTTTACTCATGAAGATCCACCCCTCTGTATTTCGCCATAGCCGCAACGTCCTTGTCGCCACGACCAGATAAACAAATAATAATGATATCGTCCTTACTCATTGTAGGAGCAATTTTACGCGCATGTGCCACCGCATGAGCACTTTCAATAGCAGGAATAATCCCTTCTAAGCGAGATAGGTATTCAAACGCATCTACTGCTTCATCATCTGTAACAGGTACGTATTCAGCACGGCCACTGTCGCGCAAGTACGCATGTTCAGGTCCAATGCCAGGATAATCAAGGCCTGCAGAAATGGAATATACCGGTGCAATTTGACCATCTTCATCTTGGCAGAAGTAAGATTTCATGCCGTGGAAAATACCTACTGTACCATTTGCCATCGTAGCAGCATTCATATCTGTATCTACGCCATGGCCAGCTGCTTCACAACCGATGAGGCGTACACCTTCATCAGGAATGAAGTTATAGAACATCCCCATCGCATTGGAGCCGCCACCAACACAGGCCATAACAGCTGTTGGCAATTTACCTTCCGCTTCGAGAATTTGTTCACGCGCTTCACGGCTGATGATGGATTGGAAATCGCGAACAATCATAGGGAATGGATGCGCGCCCATAACGGAACCCAACACATAGTGCGTATCGGACATACGATTTGTCCATTCGCGCATGGCTTCAGATACAGCATCTTTCAATGTGCTAGTACCTGTTGTTACAGGATGTACCTTTGCGCCCAACAATTCCATGCGATATACGTTGAGCGCTTGGCGTTCACAGTCCTCAGCACCCATGAATACTTCACATTCCATGCCCATCAACGCAGCTACCGTAGCTGTTGCTACACCGTGTTGACCAGCCCCAGTTTCAGCGATAACACGTGTTTTACCCATACGTTTTGCCAATAGCATTTGACCAATTACATTATTCAATTTGTGGGAACCAGTATGGTTCAAATCTTCACGTTTCAAATAAATTTTGGCACCACCTAGGTCCTTTGTCATGCGATCTGCATAGTATAAAAGGGATGGACGACCTGTATATGTTTTATGTAAATCCTCAAGTTCGCGTACAAAATCAGGATCATCTTTATACTTATTGTACGCCTCTTCCAATTCGATGACTGCATTCATCAATGTTTCTGGCATAAATTGGCCACCAAAGGCGCCAAAATAGCCATGTCTTTGTTCACTCATATAACTTACCTTTCTATATATGCTTCACAATATTTGTGAAAGCTGTAATCTTCTCATCGTCCTTAACGCCATTGGTCTCAATGCCGCTACTAATATCGATGCCATAAGGTCTAACTGTACGAATTGCACGAGCCACATTTGTGCTATCGATACCACCAGCTAACATAAATGGACGTTCAAACTCATCTAACGAGGACCAGTCGAATACTTCTCCTGTACCGCCCCGCTCGTCTTTATGATATGCATCAAAGAGAAGCATATCTGCACTGCTATCGATCCACGCCTCCGCATCTATGGTGCTTCGAATTTGGACCGCCTTCCAAACCTCTACATTAGTACGTTCTTTTAAGAATTGGATGAAAGTCTCATCTTCATCACCATGTAATTGCACGGCATCTAGATTGACTTCATTAGCAATGGTAACGAGGTTGTCTACTGTTTCATTTACAAAAACACCGACAGTTTTTATTGTATCATTCTTATCATATTCTGTATCTGAGCCATATTTTTTGGCATATCTTCTGTGTAGTTCTTCAACTAATATTTTAGCTTGGTCAACAGTAACTTGTCGTTTGCTCGGTGCAAATACCAATCCCATATAATCTGGCTTTGCCTCCACTACAGCAGGAATTGTTTCAACCTTGGAGATACCACACATCTTAACCTTTGGCGTGTAGTAAGTCGGACCATAAAGATATGCCAACTTTTCCACCTTGTTAGGAGAACGCATGAAGGTTTCCCCCATCAAGGCGACGCCGATATTATTATCCCGCAATACTTGGATATCTTCTGGCGTTTCAAGACCACTTTCAGATACAAAGATTACATCGTCTTGAACGAGATTACGCAAGCGCACACTGTTTTGTACGTCTACGGTAAAGTCTTTCAAATTGCGGTTATTAACGCCAATAATGCGTGCCCCACAATCGATAGCCATTTGTACTTCTTTTTCGTCATGAGCCTCTACCAAAGAGGATAAGCCAAGAGAGTCCGCTAACTCACGGAACTTGGTCAACGTAGGCACATCGAGGCATGCACAGATTAATAGGATTGCACTTGCGCCCCATACCTTTGCTTGGTAGATTTGGTACTCATCGATGATGAAGTCCTTACGAAGTACAGGGATTTTGACAGTGCTTGCAATTTCTTGCAAATATTTTTTATCACCTTTAAAGAAGTCTGGCTCCGTCAAAACAGAGATAGCCGCAGCACCAGCCACTTCATATTCTTTGGCAATGTCTAAATATGGAAAGTGCTCAGCGATAATGCCCTTAGACGGAGATGCCTTCTTTACTTCGCAAATGAAGTTAAAGTCTTGCTGACGAAGGGCTGCTTCAAAAGGAAATCCTGTATCAGATGGTAACGCCAACGCCGCTGCTTTTACAGCCTCAGGTGATTCCACCTGTTTTTCTTGGGCTACCCGAATTTTGGTAGCCTCTACAATTGTATCTAAAATCAATGGTTATACCTCTTGTGTTGCTTTCACAAATTGTTCCATTGTAGCAAGAGCCTTGCCAGAATCAATCATATGTTTCGCCTCTTCAATACCCTCTGCCAATGTAAGGCCCTCTTTTGCAAGGTAAATCGCCATACCAGCGTTGAGAAGAACCGCCGTGCGTTTACCGCCTTGCTCACCACCGAGAACGCGGCGAGTAATCTCAGCATTTACTGTTGCGTCGCCACCTTCAAGCTCAGTTTTATCAGCGTATTCGAAACCATAGTCCTTAGGATCGAATTCGTAGCTTGTGAAAGTACCATTATTAATTTCGCATACGTACGTTTTGTTGGTAGCCGTAATCTCATCAAGGCCGTCAAAGCCGTGTACCACAGCACCGCGTTTCACACCGAGGTTAGCCAATACGCGAGCCAATGGTTCTACCAAAGATTTATCGTAAACACCCATCAACTCTACTGTAGCACCTGCTGGGTTCGCTAAAGGTCCAAGGATGTTAAACACAGTGCGAACGCCTAAGGCTTTACGTACAGGGCCTGCATATTTCATAGCTTGGTGGTATACAGGAGCAAACATGAAGCACATATTGGCTTTATTGAGAACTGCCTCGTTTTGTTCACCATTAAGCTCTAATTTAGCGCCTAATGCTTCGATCAAGTCAGCAGCACCACATTTACTGGATACACTGCGGTTACCATGTTTCGCTACAGGAATACCTGCTGCAGAAATGATAAAGCCAGATGTAGTAGAAATGTTGAATGTATTCGCTTCATCGCCACCAGTACCTACGATTTCCACAACAGTACCTTCATGAGGTACAGAACCAGCCTTCTCGCGCATAACCTCAGCAAAAGCCGTAACCTCATCTACAGTAGGGCCTTTTGCGGCAAGGGCACACAAGAAACCTGCCATAGGGACCTCGGCTACATCGCCACTCATAATTTTATTCATTGTATCTTTAGCAAGGTCATAAGATAAATCTTGACCATGGGTTACTTTATATAATGCTTCTTGGATCATTTATAACTCCTTACTTGTTGTTCATTTCTATTTTACATGTATCTTGTGATTATGGGGTTAGTTGTCTTATTAATTCTTGTGAACTGATAGGGACCTACCTCCTCCACCGGCCGGGTCTGACTTCGGCCTGCGGCCTTCGCAGGGCCAAAGTCGGAGTTAGAACCCTATCAGTTCACAAACACAAATTAGCTAAAATTTATGAATAACCCCATAATCACAAGTGCTCAATATAAAATCCAGAAATGAACAACAATTAAATATTTAAAAATGTTTCTGCGGCGCTGGGAAGGAAAACGGCGATGCCGTTTTCTTCCTTTTACGTTTAGGGAAACAAATGATTCGCAATTTTTATTAAAAGTGATCATGGGACCGGATTTGGATTTAAATAAAGATGATAGTCGAGATGGTGGTCCTAAAACGACTTTGGCCCTGTCCCGCAGGGACAGATCTGGCCGGTGGAGGCTTTAGGGCCTCCATCTCGACTACAAATGTATATAAGACAATACCGGTCCTGGTACTACTTAGATAAGAAATTGCGAATCATTTGTTCCCCATTTGGTGTCATGATGGATTCCGGATGGAATTGTACGCCGTAGATTGGGTAGTCTTTGTGTTCTACACTCATCACTTCGCCATCGTCTGTAATAGATGTAACGATGAGTTCGCTTGGCATGGTTTCGTCAATAATCGCCAAGGAGTGGTAGCGTGCCACTTCAAATTGTTCTGGTACGCCTTTAAGAATTTTGGATGGGTGTACTTGTTTCGCTACGCTTTGTTTGCCGTGCATAACTTGTTTTGCATAGGAAACGGTGCCGCCGAACACTTCGCCGATGGCTTGGTGACCAAGGCATACGCCAAGGATTGGGAACTCACCTTTGCATTCGCGTAATAAGTCTTCGTATACGCCCGCATCAGCTGGTCTGCCAGGTCCTGGTGAAAGTATCACATAGTCTGGTTTTAAAGCGCGGATTTCTTCAACTGTTAATTCATCGCTGCGGATGACTTTAATATCTGGATCGATAGAGCCTACTAATTGGTATAAATTAAAGGAGAAGCTATCGTAATTATCTATAAGGAGTACCATTATTCTACCTCCTGTGCATCTGTAATTGCGGAAATCATGGATTGGCCTTTGATCAAGGTTTCGTTATATTCACTAGCAGGTACGCTATCACGAACAATACCTGCACCAGCGCGAACATAGACCTTACCACCTTTATTCATGGCCATGCGGATGCCGATACATACGTCCATGTTACCGGAGAAATCGATGTAACCTACAGCGCCACCGTATACGCCGCGTGGGCTTTTTTCAAGTTCGTGTAAAATCTCGATAGCACGAATCTTAGGAGCTCCAGATAATGTACCTGCTGGCAATGTAGCACCGATCGCATCAAGGGCATCTTTACCGTCTTGAATGTCACCGCTTACAGTAGATGTAATGTGAATGACATGGGAGAAGCGTTGCAGCATATGTAACGCCTCTACTTTTACAGAGCCAAATTTAGCAATCTTACCTAAATCATTACGGCCCAAGTCAACGAGCATGTTATGTTCAGCCAACTCTTTCTCGTCGTTAATGAGTTTTTCTTCAATAGCGAGGTCCTCTGCTTCGGTTTTACCGCGGCGCATAGTACCTGCAATTGGGAAGGTGTACATTTTACCATCCGTCAATTTAACCAATGTTTCTGGAGAAGCACCTGTAAGCTCTACATCGCCACCAGATAAATAGAACATGTATGGAGATGGGTTCAATGTACGCAATACGCGGTACGCATTTAACAAGCTACCATCGAACTCAGCTTCACGGCGGTTAGATACAACACATTGGAAGATATCCCCTTCCTTGATATAATGCTGTGTCTTTTTAACAACTGCTTCAAACTCGTCCTTTGTAAATTCAGAAGTGAACTCTGTTTTAAGAATGCCTTTTGGAATGTCCGCCTCTTTGCCGTTTACTACGAAATCAGCTAATGCTTTCAACTCAAGCCCAGCCTTGTTGTAGTTGCGTTCTAAATCGTTTGTGCTAATATTAGCAATTAGATAAATTTTATTTTTGTAATGGTCAAAGGCGATTACCTTATCAAAGAGCATAAGGTCTACATCGTTGACCATAGCAGAGTCATCATCTGGCGTTGGGAAATCAAGGGTTGGCTCGATGTAGCGAATGTATTCGCAAGCGAAGTACCCTACAAAGCCACCTGTAAAGGTTGGTAGTTCTTCTAAGCGAGGGCTTTTATATTGGTTCAAAATATTGCGAATTTCTGCAGCTGGGTCAGAGCATTCAAAAGTACGCGTTGTACCGTCTTTGATAGTCATTTTATGGTTTTTGCAGAAGAGCTCGATCTTAGGATCGTAGCCTAAGAAGGAGTAACGGCCCCAATGATTACTATTATCCGCACTTTCAAGCAAGTACGTATGACTACTCACTTGTTTTAACGCTTTCAACACACTAATCGGTGTGCGTACGTCGGATAAAATTTCCATATATACAGGCACGATATCGTAGCCCGGTGCGATAGCTTTCACACGGTCAAGACTAGGAAAAATCATGAGAACCTCCATCTGGCATTTGCCAATAAAAAAACTCGCCCATGACAATGTAACGTCAAGGACGAGTCTATAGTTCTATTATTACAATATGATTGTATGTGCTATAAATCGCGGTACCACCTTGTTTGAATGCAGCGCATTCCCCTTTCGCAGGATACTAACATATCCCTCACGACTAACGCTCGTGTGACGTCGCACCATACTAGGAATGAAAGTTCATTCTTTTCCATGCGCCCTCGGTGGTCCATTTAATAAGCTGCGTACTACGGGTTCTCAGCTAATCCCGCTCTCTGTGAGTGCATTTCCTATTTTTATCTCCACCTCATCGGTTTCTTTCAGGCGAGTATAAAATTATAATCTGATTATAATGTTTCTATAGAATAAAAGTCAAGGAGATTTCTTAACTTTCAATATGCCAAGATTTTTTTAACAAAAGATGATAACTGACAAAAATATTGATATACGGAATGCAAAGTCCAATTATCCATAAACCGCTTAATAGAGAATCGTGAAGTCTACGTATACCTAGTGTAATCATCGCTAAAGCTGGCCATATCAGGATAGCCATAAATCCCCAACGTGGTATATAAAGAGGTATACCACACTGAACAATTAACGATACTACGGCTATAGCCATATTCATAATAATGTCCATAAATATGCGAGTTCCTACAAGACCAACTCCAAAAGCCGATATGGACGTCCTGCCCTTAACATCAAAGAGCTTAGCAAATAAAACTTCCCATATACAGCTACAAACATAGTCTAATGTACCCGCTTTCTTATCTTTACTAATAGTTGAGCTTCGAGCATAAGAAATAATATAGTTATTATATCTATCTCGCCCTTCATCTAAGCCATACTTATTAGAATCCGGTACACTAAGAGGCAACGCAAAGCAAGCCAAGATAAAATACTGCCAGAAAAATCCGTCCCAATAAAAGCTTGCATTTATAAAGGTTTCGGATATAGATTCCCAACTGAAACTCATCCCCCAATATACCCACAAACTTAGGTATGCTATGGGAACCAAGATCATATACCACAAGGATGAACCACAGTCATTCAATCTACGTTTGAGTAAAAAAATAGTTACAACTATATGTATAATCTGCAAAC
>ENA-OWOG01000069-OWOG01000069.1-gut-metagenome-genome-assembly--contig:-NODE-69-length-63172-cov-34.537174_pt1 | contig 63172 bp, 56 predicted proteins | sample MGYA00248249_ERZ651793 | MGnify/ENA primary metagenome ERZ651793 (study PRJEB26908, sample SAMEA4031700) | gut metagenome | biome: gut; feature: normal infant; material: stool | place: China | collected 2015... | reverse complement strand
AGGTGTAGGCTTATTCATTTGCGAATTATATTACGGAATAAGGCTTTATCGGTAGGTTTGTGCAACAAAGCCATTTCGAATGGTGAGTTGTTCATGGTTATAAATCAATCCACCTTCTAATATGGTATTGCTAGACCGAGCTCCTTGTAAGTTAAGGTCACTCAACGTCACAGCAAAAGAAAGTTTTTCAACACTCTCATCATCAATTTTAAATAGCTGATCTGTACCTGCCATTTTGATAGTTGCATTATGAGAACCGGGCTGATCAGTATCAACTAATGTAGAATCGTTTTTTGCTGTACTAATTGTAAGGGGGGCTGTAATCGTTATTCTGCTATTTAACGTATATTCTTTATCGCGCTGTAAAATAATATTTGATGAACTATCTTTATTTCCACAGCCATGATACCCATCTTTTACTGAAGCAACCACGGTAGAATCACTTGAATTACGCTTATTTATTAGTTCTACAGCCTCACGTAATGAGCATACTGTATTATCGACATCTTCATCAATTGTAGTTGTGACTTCAATATCAGCAGAATAAGCGTGCCCAGCAGCAGCCAATAATGCAAAAGCAATGCTCCGTTTGAGCATACCCTTCTCCTTACCTATTTTTTTCATTTTTCTTTGTCAGTATTGCAAAGTTTCTACTTTTGCAAACGCATCCTTTGTGCGTACTTTGTCACAGGAATCAGAATTTCTCAAGATGTTTTGATCGGTCTATAGCGTCATTTTCGGTAGGGAACTTTCTAAATATTTGTACAATTAAAGATCTATTGATATATGAAAATTTTACTTATAAAAAATTTAAAAGTATTTTCCAAGGTTAAAAGAATAAGTAGATCGTGATTTTTATAGTAGGGAGAGCCTACTTAGGCTAATAAATTAAAAGTCCAGAAGCTAGAAAATTATTATTGTTGATATTCATCAATTAAAGCATAGATTTGTCTTAATGTTGCATTTGAAAGTTTAGTCTTCTCACCTTTAAGGAGTTTTTCTAATTGTGCTACGGTTTGCAATAGAATAGAAGCTTGATGAGGCCCATGTAAAAGTAAATAGTCTACAATCTGCTGATCAAAATGGATCCCACGTCTAGCCATTACAGAAGTGACTAAAGCATAGCGGTCAGCATATAAACTTCCGCTCGGCACTTTTACACTCACTGCTTGTGTAAGTCGCGATTGTAAATCTGGTAACTCTAGTTTTAATTCAATCGGTGCAACACGTGAAGAAAATACAAGTTGCCCTTCATGGTTATTCATTAAATGAAAAACAGCTTTTTGCCAGTGAGGCACCCCACTAATTGACTCAATATCATCTAAAGCCACCAGATCATAATGCTCTAAGCAAGTAATTGCCTCAATTGGAGCATCGAGAAGTTCAAGCAAAGAAACTTTAATTGCAGATTTACCGACCTCTAAATAAGAATCACAAATCGCTGAAAGCAAATGGCTCTTGCCTGTTCCTGCGCCACCATAGATATAAAATCTATTTACTAGACCCGCATGTAGTTGTCGCACTGCATCCACTACATGCCCCCAACCTGGTCCCGAAAAATCACTGATTCGGGCATCAAGTTGAGGTTCTATATCCAGTTGGAGTTGACGCATATAATGAATTGGCCTTGAAATTATTTCTGATCTGAAAGATTCGGGGTATCTGTATCTTGCTGTTTTTTAACTTCAAGATCAAGTTTAGTATTTTCAGTTTCTACATGAAGTTGCTCAATATTACCCTCTTGGATTAATAATGTAGAAGATGGAGCATAGAATGAACTCCGTTCGTAATTTTCTCTGAGGTGTTTTAAGAGCACCACAATGACAGCCGCTACAGGTAATGCAATTAACATTCCTAAAAAGCCAGCCAATTGAGCCCCAGCTAAAACAGCAAATACAACTGCAACAGGTGAAAGACCAATTTTATCACCGAGTAGGAATGGCTGCAGAATATAGCCCTCTACTGCCTGCCCAATCATAAAGACTACGCCAACAAGTAATAAGTGTGTCCAGTCCATTCCAAATTGGAACAAACTTGCAATAACCGCTGCAATAATCCCGACTGCAAAACCTAAATAAGGAATAATACTGGCAAGACCTGCCACCATACCAATAATTAGGCCGACCTCTAGTCCAATTAATTGTAAGCCTACTGCATAAACTACACCGAGCAAAAGCATAACAAGGAACTGACCTTTAACAAATGCTCCTAACACGCTATGGCATTCACGGACGATTTGTAAGGTCGTAGCTTCATATGGCCGTGGAATGAGACGACGTAAGTTTTGTAACATACGGTCCCAGTCTAATAAGAAGTAAAAAGCAATAATTGGGATTAAAACAACTGTTCCACCAATTTGAATAAAATTAAGTCCTGATTGTGCAAGCTTTAATAAAACCGCTTGAATACTATCGGCACTGTAATTGGTCTGGACATAATCCATCACAGCTTTGGACATTTGATCGGTATCAATTTCCATTTGCTGGACATGGAATGTCGAAGAAATCCACGGTAATAGCTCTGCATTAATCCAATGGATCCCCGCTGGAATACTGTCTCGAGCGTAAACAAGTTGTTTCCAGATCAGTGGAACCAGATACCATAATGCAACGGTTAAAGTTACACCTATACCAATAAAAACAATACTAATTGCCAACCAGCGAGGTATCTTAATTTTTACTAGAACTTCGACTAGTGGACTAAATAAATAAGCCAGGAAAAAAGCACCAATAAATGGGATGACCACAGGCTTGAGCAAGTATAATACCCATACCAGCAATACAATACCTGCGAGTAAGAAAATACGGCGCAGTATACGATCTTGCATAAAATCTAGCCTTTTTTGATTTAATCGTTATAAATGGAAAAATATTTTTATTAAAGATAGCATTTTCGAGCATAAATAACATAAGAGTTTCGTATATTCAGGTTATAATCTGCCGCCAATGCGGAGACTTCATTTATGAGCAACTCAACTTCTACCCCAAATACCGGTTTAAGCTACAAAGATGCGGGTGTTGACATTGAAGCGGGCGACGCACTGGTCGATCGTATCAAGTCAGTCGCTAAACGTACAACTCGTCCAGAAGTAATGGGCGGACTTGGTGGCTTTGGTGCACTATGCAAAATTCCTAAAGGTTACGAAGAACCTGTTTTGGTTTCTGGAACTGACGGTGTAGGTACTAAATTACGTTTAGCACTTAACCTTAATCGTCATGACACAATCGGCCAAGATCTTGTCGCTATGTGTGTAAACGATCTTTTGGTTTGTGGTGCAGAACCACTATTCTTCCTCGACTATTATGCGACTGGTCACTTAAATGTCGATGTAGCTGCAAACGTAGTTACTGGTATCGGTAAAGGTTGTGAACTTGCAGGTTGCGCACTTGTAGGTGGTGAAACAGCTGAAATGCCTGGCATGTATGAAGGCGAAGATTACGATCTTGCTGGTTTTGCCGTAGGTGTAGTTGAGCAAAGCAAAATTATTGATGGCTCTAAAGTAAAATCTGGTGATGTACTTATTGGTGTTGCATCAAGCGGTGCTCACTCAAATGGTTATTCATTACTACGTAAAATCTTAGATGTTAAGAATGTAGACTTAACTCAAGTAATTGATGGTCGCCCTCTTGCAGATGTAGCAATGGAGCCAACACGTATTTATGTAAAACCAGTTCTAGAGCTTTGCAAACAAGTTGATGTACACGCGATGGCACACATCACTGGTGGCGGCTTACCAGGTAACTTACCACGTGTATTACCAAATGGTGCTCAAGCTGTAATTAATGAAGCTTCTTGGGAATGGCCAGAATTATTCAAACTTTTACAACGCGAAGGCAGTGTAGAACGTTTTGAAATGTACCGTACCTTTAACTGTGGTGTAGGTATGGTCATTGCTGTTGATGCAAATGATGCAGAAAAAGCAATTGAAGTGCTTAATGCTCAAGGTGAAAAAGCTTGGAAAATCGGACATATCCAAGAAAATGCTGAATCAGTGGAAGGTGCAGACGAAAAAATTCGTGTGATCTTTGAATGATGAAAATTGCTGTTCTAGTCTCTGGGAACGGCAGCAACTTACAAGCCTTGATAGATGCAAATCTATCAGGGCAAATTGTAGGTGTACTGTCTAATAAAGCCGATGCTTATGCCCTAGAGCGTGCTCAAAATGCCAATATCGCGACAGCCGTAATTTCTCACAAAGACTTTCCTAGTCGTGAAGATTTTGATGAAGCTATGCATCAGCAACTTATCGCATGGCAAGCTGATGTGGTTATTTTAGCTGGCTTTATGCGTATTTTAACTGCTAACTTTGTCGACAAATGGCAAGGTAAAATGCTTAATATCCATCCTTCATTATTACCTGCCTATAAAGGCGTTAATACACATCAACGTGTATTAAATACGGGGGATCGATTACATGGCTGTACCGTTCACTTTGTGACTTCTGAACTTGATGCTGGTCAAGCAATTGCTCAATCTGCCATTGAAGTAAAAGAATATGACAATGTTGCATCCTTGGCCGAACGTGTACATAAACTTGAGCATTTTATTTATCCTCAAGTTGCAGAGTGGTTATGTAATGGCCAGCTCACATGGAAAAATGGACAAGCCTATTTCCGCAATCAAATTCTTGAACACCCTATCCGTTTTGCATCTTGGTAAAAGTTTGCTTAACGTCAATTAAAAAAGGACATGCATGCATGTCCTTTTTTTGCGAAAGCTTTATTAGCGTGAATTACGGTGAATAAGTTCCTTAATATAATTCACTGTATCAATCGGATGCTCTAGAGGGAACATATGCCCTCCTTCAACTACACTAAATGGAATCCCCATTTTACGTTTTGCCATTTGAGGAAAACCTCTTTTTAAGAAGGCACTCTCTTTTCCTACAACTAAATGTACTGGCATTTTCGGTTTTGGCATGGGTAACCACCACCAAGAAGGATTTTTACGGAAAATCGCAACTTCATCTTCACGGGAAATAGTTAACGTTACACCACCACGTACCGAGTCTTCTTTCAAAGCATAGTCAATGTAGGCTTGAAAGCAATCTTCATCAAAGTCTTTATAAAAACCTTTTGGACGTAACAATGCAGCTGCTTGCTCACGTGATTCCCAATGCTCGCGACGACGTGCAGATAAACCCGCTGGTGTCATATCATCAACTATTTTGGGTTTAAATAATTTTGCCATATGAAAAGCAAAAGAATATCTACCCAAAATAAGAGGCGGATCTAACATGATCACTTGTGAGAACAGCTCAGGCCGTCTAAAAGAAGCCATTAAAGTTAAAACCGAACCGAGCGAATGGCCCAGTCCAATCACTTTTCGCCCCTTCGCTTGACGTACAATACTATCAATTACCTGATCAACCAAAAAAGGCCAATGATTGGTAATCGGATAACGTTTGTCAGGTCCAATGAGTGGAACATAAATTACGTCATACTCATCTTTTAATTGATCAAACAATTTTTGATACACCATAGATGGCACGCCGTTGGCATGCGCAAAGTGTATAACCGGTTTTACTGACATACCGTTATCCTGCTTAAATTATTGTAGTTTTGCGTCCTGACTTGTTTGTAAGCGTTCAGCAACCGACTCACTTAAACCTTTCCCCATTTCTGATCCCATTCGCCCTAGAATGGATTGTAATGGGTTACGTTCAATCGTGTAGTCAACTTTATTATCAAGCTTCAGTTCACGCATCAAGCTTGTAATGTTACCTGAACGGTCAGCTACGCCTAACTGAATTGCTTGCTCGCCAGTCCAGAAAAGACCAGAGAAAATAGCAGGATCATTAGATTTTAAGCGTTTCCCACGCCCTTCTTTAACCGCGTTAATAAAGTGAGTATGAACATTATCGAGTACAGATTGGATATGTTGTCTTTGTACAGGATTAATCGGTTTTGTCATACTTAAAATGTCTTTATTCGTCCCCGCTGTAAGAGTTCGGTCTTCAATTCCTAGTTTTTGAGCTAAACCAGTAATGCCATAGTTTGGCATAATGACACCAATTGAACCTACCAAACTTGATGGATTCACAATAATTTCATCGGCAGCAGAAGCAATATAATAAGCACCCGAAGCGCCCATATCGCCAATTACCGCATAGACTTTCTTGTCAGGATGCTCTTTTTTCAAATAGCGAATTTCCTGCCAGATTTCATCTGACTGAACAGGTGAACCACCAGGAGAATTAATATTAAGGGCAATTGCTTTACTATTCGATGCCTCAAAAGCACGTTTAAGCGCTTTGTTTGTATCTTCACTATTCACAGCCTGATTGCTTGAAGCATCAATAGTTCCAATAATATCAACTACTGCAAGGTGAGCACTGCTACTACTTGCTGTAGAGCCATCTTTAGTGGTCGAACAGCCTTTGCCCATTAAGACGATAATGAACAATAGATAAATAAAAGTAAGTGTTTTAAAGAATATACCCCAGCGACGACTACGGCGTTGTTCTTCTACAGAAGCCAGTACAGCTTTCTCAAGGATTTGCCATTCTGGTCCGTTCTGTTTAGGGGTTATAGGTTCATTTTGTGGTTTTGGTGGCCAATCGGACATAAAATTCCAATCCAAATCAATCGAAATGATGTCATTATATACGTTGATTTGATAAAAACTGTCTAAATAATATGATTTCATTTATAATATTTTTGTCTTTTTTTACTTGTTGTTTCTTCCTTACTTACTGCTATAGATGACTAGACCAGATTCAAAAAGCATGAACTATCAATTACTCAAAACATTTAGCCGCCAACCCATTCAATTTGGGCGTTTTCTTGCTCGTCTGTTAGCAGGACTTGTAAATACTCTAAAAATTACTAGAACATCAAAAAGTATTGAGCTTAACTTAAGAATTGCGCTTCCGTATTTAACACCTCAGCAGCGTATAGCGATTACAGAAAAAGCTGTAAGAAACGAATTAACTTCATATTTTGAGTTTTTAAGTATTTGGGGCTCATCAAATAGTAAAAATATCTCACGCATTCACCGTATTGAAGGTGAACATTTTTTTCATGAAGCATTGGCTGCAAAAAAAGGTGTAGTTCTTATTGTTCCACATTTTGGTACGTGGGAAGTCATGAATGCATGGTGTGCTCAATTCACATCAATGACCATTTTATATAAACCCGTTAAAAATGCTGATGCAGACCGTTTTGTGCGAGAAGCCCGTAGCCGTGAACAAGCGAATCTCGTCCCTACCGATGAAAGCGGTGTAAGACAAATTTTTAAAGCATTAAAGCAAGGTGAAACGACAGTAATTTTGCCGGATCATACCCCTAATGTGGGTGGAGATATGGTGAACTATTTTGGTGTTCCACTTGCTTCAAGTAATTTAAGCGCAAAACTCATCCAGAAAACTAAAGCAAAAGCTCTGTTTCTTTATGCGATCCGTAATGAAAACGATGGCTTTACCATGCATATCGAGCCAATGGATGAGAAAATCTATGAAGGCACTGCGGACGATGGAACGTATGTCATCCATCAAGCGATTGAGCAACTCATTTATCAATATCCAGAACACTATCACTGGAGCTATAAACGTTTTAAAGCGAACCCTGCTTTAGACAATATCTATAATATCGAACCGACAGAAGCACTTAAAATTGTAGATAGGCTCAAAGCAGAAGCTTTAAAAACCTCTACTCAACCAGAGCCTATCCAAACGTCGGTCATGTAAAACTATTTTGTGATTTTCCAACACAAAACTTAAGGTCCCTTGTTCCACAGTGCTTTTTAGCGGAATATGTAGAGCTTTTAAACGTGCTATAACTTGTTGGCTAGGATGGCCATAACGGTTATCAAACCCTGCCGATGCAATGGCCAGTTTAGGTTTTAAGGTCGCCAAGAAATCATAAGCCGAACTGTGCTTACTTCCATGATGCCCTAGCACCAACACATCTATCTTCAAGTTAGGATAATCTTTTAATAACTCGTATTCGGCTTCCCATCCTGCATCGCCCATAATAAGAAAATTTTGGTAACCATCAACTTTTTTAAATTGAAGATATACAACACAAGAATATTGATTCTGGTTAGAAGCAACAAAAGCCAGATCTTTTTCTTTAGGCCATAAAATTTGAATATCTAACTCAGGATAATGCCATTGTTGCCCTTGATGGCAATATTGGAATGGTTGCTTTAAATCATTTGGTAATTGTTCATTCGAAATAAGCTGCTTTACAGGAATCTCTTGTTGAATAAGAGGAAACGCGCCACTATGGTCTTGATCAAGATGGGATAGCACAACATGATCTAGTTGTCTTACGCCTTGCTGACGTAGAAAAGGCACTACAACATTTTGTCCAATACTAAATATTTTTTCATCGTAAGAACCGCCTGTGTCAATTAACCAGTTTTGTTCGGGATGTTGTAGAAAAATAGCCTGCCCCTGCCCAACATCTAAAATATTAAGCTGAATTTGCTGACTCGTTTTGTTCATAATAACTAAGGGTAAACAACATAATATTCCCCAAGTTTTGGGCAGAATTCCTTTAGGTAAAAATAAAATAATAATGGCACAACTAATCGCTAATAAAGACAGTGGCGTCAAGCTTATACCTTGTAATGTTAAAGAGAGTTTTTCTAATAAGCCCAAACAACTCAGCAATATGCTGAGCAACATATCATTGAAATGAAAAAGCATATTTCCAAATGGTTTTATTACAAACCATGCGCAAGCAGCCATGATGTTTAAAGGGACAATAACACTACCAACAATAGGCACGGCAATAATATTGGTTAATGGAGCAACCCAAGAAATTTGTTGAAAGAAAAGTAAGGTTAAAGGACTCAATGCAATAAATATTTTGCCTTGAGATTCAATTAATACCTTACTCATAAAAATCATTTTTGAACTCAGACTCAAAAAATGTTGCTCAGGTAGCTGCGCTATAGTTTGGTAAATTCTTAATAAAATAAAGCATGCCCCATAAGACAGCCAAAAACCTGCAGAAAGTACACTAAACGGGTCTATTAGCAACAGTAGACTTGCGCTATATACGAGTAATGTAAAAGGTTTAATAGGTTGTTTTAATAATAGAAATCCAATAAATATAAGGACTGATAAGAATGTTCGTAGTGCAGGAATTTCGAAACCTACAAATGCAGTATAAATTAAAACACCAAGGCAGCATGGTACAGCCATCAAAACCTGTTTCGGTTTCCATAAGTAAATTTGAGGATAATAACGACTGATAAATTGATGACATGCCCAAGATAACATAATGGCAAAAATGAGCACATGTGGGCCTGAGATCGCCAATAAATGACTAATTCCCAATTGTTTGAACTGTAGTTGAGTTTCATCTGATAAAAGGCTTTCATCACCTGTCAGCAAAGCTAAAATTAAACCCTTTTGCTGTAGAGATGAGCTGTTTAATATTTGCCTAAAAGTTAAGCGAAGTTTTTCTATATTTAAACGAAAACTATTGGAAAAAGACTGTTGTTCTTTTAAATGTTGCTGATAGCCCAATCGATAGATTTCATCGAGACTTAAAGGCTCAATATATCTCACATTAAAACCAGACATAATATTTCGCTGAATAAACCACTTTTCCTGATCAAAAGCTCCTGGGGTGGCATAACTATGCGCAGGTCTTGTTTTTCCAGATATTCGATAATAGTGACCTAATTCAAGATTCTGATTATTCTTTAATAAATTTTGATTATTACTTTTTAAATATAGCGACCAATTCACCGGTTCTTTAGAAAGATTTAGAACTTGTGCAGTTTGTTGAACCTTATTATCTTTTTCTTCACTTAAACGGTTTATATAGACAATAATGTCGAGATTTCGGGTATCCGTTTCTCTTTGTTCTAATCGTTCAATCAGTGCTTTTTCAGCATAGTGGTAACCAACCATAAAAAGACTTGTTGTACATAATAAGCAAAACACTGCCTTTAAAAATGGTCGATCAACGAACATTGGTCGTTTATAAAGATAAAAAATAAAGGCAAGTAACAGTAGAGCCTCGCCCACTTTTTCATATTGCATGATTAAAGGGAAATCTATTCCCATCAATGCAATACCGCCAATCCACCCCAATAGAATAATCTTAAACATTTAAAAATCTAGTCATTATCATTTTAGGGGCAAAATTAAAGCCCAACTCAGTGGGCTTTAACAATGTGATTTAATAACATTTTTTTAAGAACCGTTTACCCACAGCCCATCTTCCATATGCAAGATTGAATCTGCTGCCTGAGCTAATTGCTCATCATGGGTCACAATTAACATTGCCATGTTTAGTTCTTTCTTAAGATCGGTGAGCAACTCGAAAATACCTACTGCTGTTTTACGATCTAGGTTACCCGTAGGCTCATCAGCTAGTACTACCGCAGGCTTAGTCACTAATGCACGAGCAAGTGCAACACGTTGACGCTCACCACCTGAAAGTTCACCTGGTTTATGGTCCATACGATGAGATAGCCCAACTCGATCTAGCAAATATTCAGCCTGTGCCTTTACCGACTTATATTGACTGTCTGCTCGAAGCATTAAAGGCATTGCTACATTTTCAAGAGCAGTAAATTCAGGTAATAAATGGTGGAACTGGTAAACAAAACCTAAGTATTGGTTACGTTGAAAGCCACGTTCCGCTTCACCTAAATTATCAAAGCGCTGACCATTCAAAAATACCTGTCCTTTAGTCGGCTGATCTAAACCACCAAGTACATGCAACAAAGTACTTTTACCTGAACCACTTGCTCCGACAATAGATACAAACTGCCCTGCTTCCACTTGTAAAGAGAGACCTTTAATGACTTCAACCTTAGATTTACCGTCATCAAAATGTTTATAAATATCTTTTGCTTCTAAAACGACTTTACTCATAACGCAATGCCTCGGCAGGTTGAACTTTGGCTGCACGAAGCGCCGGATAAATAGTTGCCAAGAAACTTAAGAGTAAAGAAACAATCACAATAATTGTCACGTCTTGCCATCTTAAGTAAGAAGGTAAGTAATGTACAAAATAGGCATCGAACAGATTAAGTCCGAGAACATTATTAAACCAAGAAATAATATCGCTGATCGTAAGTGCCAGAATAACCCCTAAAACCGTACCCGCAACTGTACCGATCACACCAATAACCGTACCTTGCACCATAAAGATTTTAGTAATCATAGATGGCGATGCACCTAAAGTACGTAAAATTGCAATGTCTGATTTTTTGTCAGTCACGACCATAACTAAAGACGAAACAATGTTAAATGCAGCAACTACAATAATTAGTACAAGCAATAAACCGACTAATGTTTTTTCCATTTGGATGGCATTAAATAAGTTGCCATGTGTATAGGTCCAGTTTGTTGCGTAGAAATTGCTTGGCAAATTCTTCACAATGTCATCGGCAACTTGAGGAGCGGCAAAAATGTCATCTAATTTTAGACGAACGCCTTGAGCGCCATCAGGTAAACGCAATAAAGTTGAAGCATCATATAAAGCAATGTATCCAACCATCGAGTCAACTTCAGCACCTACACTGAAAATACCCACCACTTTAAAGCGTTTAAAACGAGGTACAACACCAGCTGGAGATGGAGTCGCTTCAGGTAAAACCAATGTCACGCTATCGTTTAGACGTAAGCCAAGCGAATCGGCCATGTCTTTACCAAGTACGATACCGAATTCACCTTTTTTAAGTGAGTCGAGACTACCGGCAACAATATGATTTTGAATGATAGAGACATTCTTTTCATATTTAGGGTCAATACCCGTCACCATAATACCTGCCACTTGCCCTTGAGCAGTTAACATACCTTGCAATTGGGTAAAAGGTGCAACTCCAGTCACGTGGGGATGATTTTCAACTCGTTTAACCAGTTCAGGCCAATCCGTAAGGATTTGCGTCGATGAAACTGTCGCTTGCGGTACCATTCCCAAAACACGATTTTTTAATTCGCGGTCGAAACCGTTCATTACAGAAAGTACCGTAATTAGTACAGCGACACCAAGTGTCAAACCGACCATCGAAACCAATGCAATAAAAGAAATAAAATGATTACTGCGTCGAGCGCGAGTATATCTCAACCCTATATACAGTGAGATTGGTTTAAACATACCTTCTAAATCCAAGGTCATTGATGGAAAAAGAGAAGTGTTCATTCACACTTCTTATTTAGCCATATCGTTAGATGCTGTATTAAGGCTTAAAAATCAGTAAGTTCTGATCTATCCTTAACAATCCTAATATTATATTGCTGCGCTATTTTCTACTACTTAAGATATGAGATCAATTTGATCATGCATTTAGCTACGAATTAGAACAATTTAATGAATAAGCTCAACAAATTACCCTCATCTTCTCCTACTTAGACTTAATATGTTGAGCAAAATTACGATTTGCTTGAATGTCTTTATAAAAATATAGAAATAGACCAAATAAGATAATGAAAGCTCCCACAAAAACCATAATCGACAATTGTTCATGGTTTAAAACAGCTCCAATGATCATTGCTAGCATCGGTGTAATGACTGTCGTTAACGATAAAGTGGTTGGTTTTATATTCTGAACAAGTTTGAAGTAACAGAACATAGCCACAAGTGAAGCCATCAGAACTGTATAAATTAATGCAAATAAAGATTTAGCTTGTGGTAAATGAGTCGGTGCATATTGCCAAATAAATGGAATAAGGCAGCTTGCCAAAATTGAAGAAACCAAGATCGAACCGGTCGCTTGAGCCATTGGTTGAATTTTGGCATTCACTTTCTTTACCCAAAATATAGAAAATGAATAAACAAAAACGCTGACCAACATTAAGACAATGCCAAATGGATGCACATGTTGATTTGAACCATTTAAACAAATGATCGCTAGTCCACAAACAGCAACAGCCATACCTAGCCACTGCAATTTAAAAAGATGCTGACCAAAAGCAAAACGTCCAATCAACCCAGCCATAATGGGCGCTAGACCGAACATTAGAGCAATCATGCCAGAACTTAAATATTGGGTCGCAGCATAGGTAAAAATTTGCGAGCCGATTAAACTAAAAGACCCTGCAAAATAACTATGTAAAGCTTGCTTATGAGTTGGAAAAGAAGTTTTTAGAATAAGTAAAACAATAACCGACAGAGGCAAAGCTATATAAAACCGTAACAGTAAGGCCCACATAACATGTAAGTCAGATACGCTCCATACAATGGCTAAAGGTGTCGTTGCCCAGATAAATACAAGCAAGACATAAGTTGAAGCCAAGTTGGTTTGGGATGGCATAAGAGGCTCACTAAGCAGTTTTACGTTTTTGCTTTAAAATCGTTTGGTCGAGTGCACTAGAAAATTCGCGCTTATCACGTTCTGAAATAGGTGGTGGACCACCCGTCTGTACACCTGCGCCGCGCAACGTATCCATAAAATCACGTAAGTGCAAACGTGCTTTTACGTTCGCTGTGGTATACACCTCACCACGTGGGTGAATCGCAATACCACCTTTCTCAATAACTTGAGCTGCGAGTGGAATATCTTGCGTAATGACAATGTCATTTTCAGACATACGATTCACAATTTCCTGATCGGCTTGATCGGCCCCACTTAAAACTTGCAGAGATTTAATACGTACTGAAGGAGTAATACCGACATTTTGATTGGCTACAAAAATCACTTCTAATTGATAACGATCCGAAGCTCTTAAAATGACTTCACGCAAAATTTTAGGTAATGCATCTGCGTCTACCCACAACTTGAATGGCAGCACGTTATTCTCTATTTCCACTAAAAATATAAGTCTAACAGATGCATTTCATTAGAGAATAGCGCTAAATATAAAACTTGTTTTTTAAATTTAATTTGAACAATACGTTAATGATTATTTATATGCACTCTTAACAACACATGTTTTGCTAGATGGAGAACTTTTTAATAACTAAATACGTGCTTTTACAAGAGAATTTACATATGTTGACTTGAAAAATAGCAATTACCCTCGATTTAATATATCAAGTGAGATAAACCCAACATCAATCGTACCTATGAAAAATCAAAACAGTCCAGAAGTTATTACGGTAAACGACCAAAATTTTGGTAGTCATGGAGAGCATTGGAATCTACTGACTTCCTGTCCAGAGACAGATGTACCAAAATGGCTTGGACTAGCGCTTGATGCTCCTGTAATGCCAATGGGTTTATGCCAAAATGAAGACGAAATGGATCAATCTTTTTGGCTCATTCAAGGCCCACAAGGTCAGAAGGTCACTATTAATCAAATTATTGCAGTTGAAAATCAAAAACCTCGCGCTTTAAAAACTGCCTTCCCGAGTTTTGATAGTCCTTATCAATATAATGCCCAAATTGAGCGCATCATTACTTGTGACTCTGCTACTCAAGCGGTATTAAGTTTAAAATTAAATAAAAGTACAACGATTTATGCATTTGATAATTTATTTAGCGTTAATCGTTGCCAATATGACAAAACCCAAACTTATCAAGTCCAATTTAATGCATGGGCCTATGAATTAGAATCAGTGCCTGCGGGAGAAACAATTGTCGTAGATGATCCAGCGTCAATTAAACATCACCGTGCATTAAATGCGATTTTAACTGAACATAATGGAATTGCACCCGAAAACCTACAAGAACTGATTAATGAATGGCAACCAAAAACTAAAGAAGATCAAGAACCTGTAACGGTTGATTTTTCTAAAATGGTTGCATATTTATATGGAGAAAATCTTGGTCAAGAAGATGAAGCTTGGTTCCAAGGTAATATTGTCGGTAAAACTTCAATGTCATTTATGGGTGCAGAATATACCCTTTATGATGTCACTTTAGTTTTAGAAGACAACCTTCCTGCCATATTAGTGCGCATTGCTACAAAAAATGATTTGTACAAAAACTTTAATATTGGCGAATATATTCGTGGCAATATCTGGATTCAGGCGAATATTTATGCTAAAAATAGTGAAACTAATTGAATTTCACTAATATTTTAAAAATTAGGCTATTGAATGAAGATTATACCTGAACAAACCACCAGCCTCATTCAAACTAGTAACCCACGTATAAGGGTCGATACTGGTGCGTTTTGCTTTTTCGTTTTGGGTATGTTCTTAGCCGCAATTATGATACATCAATTTGGTTTTATGCCTTTTTAATTGATCATTTATATAAAAATAAAGCCCTCTTTTTGAGGGCTTTATTCATTTTATAACTTAACCATTACGTTTAGCAAAATCATCCATAAAGCGGATAAGCGCCTGAACGCCTTCTAATGGTACAGCGTTATAAATACTTGCACGCATACCACCTACTGAGCGGTGACCTGCCAAGTTCAATAAGTGATTTGCTTCAGCTTCTTTCAAGAATTGCTTTTCTAAAGCTTCATCTGCCAAAGTAAATGGTACATTCATAATTGAACGATTTGGAATGGCAATCGGGTTATTATAAAAGTCGCTTGAATCGATATAGCCATAGATTAACTGAGCTTTTTCAAGGTTAACTTTATGGATAGCATCTACCCCACCCTGCTCTAGTAACCATTCAAATACTAAACCAGACAAGTACCAAGCATAAGTCGATGGTGTATTTACCATAGATCCATTCTTGGCTTGATCAGCATATTTTAAAATGCTTGGAATTTCTGCTTTAGCTTGATCCAGTAAGTCATCACGGATAATAACAATTGTTAAACCAGCAGGACCAATATTTTTTTGCGCACCTGCATAGATGAGACCAAATTTCGAAACATCAAGTGGAGCAGATAAAATGCTTGATGAGAAGTCACATACCAGTGGTGCTTTAACATCAGGAACGCCAGCAAACTGTAAACCGCCAATTGTTTCGTTATCAGCATAATGGACATAAGCTGCATCGTCAGACAAGTTCCATTCGCTTTGCTCAGAAATTGCGAACTTACCGTCTACTTTAATACCCGCTTCTACAACATTAATATCGCCATAACGTTTTGCTTCTTTTAAAGCTTTTTCAGACCAAATTCCAGTATGGATATAATCTGCTTTGTTATTTTTTCCAAGCAGATTTAAAGGAATTGCTGAAAATTGTAATGACGCGCCACCTTGTAAAAATAGCACTTTATAGTTTTCAGGAATATTCATGAGCTTACGCAAATCTGCTTCAGCTTTTTCCGCAACAGCAACATAGTCAGCACTACGGTGACTCATTTCCATGATGGATAGACCCTTACCTTGCCAATCCAACAATTCTTGTTGAGCTTTTTCTAAAACGGCAGTAGGTAATGCAGCAGGACCAGCACAGAAATTGTACGCGCGCATGATTTTTCCCTTGTAAAAGTGAAACACAATAAAAAAAGGCATTTAACCACAGATTGCTTAAGGTTGCAGCAGCTTCTCTAGTAAATATTTCAATGCTAGGGCGTATTTAGGCCTATTTTTTCAATAACTATTTTATTTATTTCCTTGCTTTCACTTATTTTTTTATAAGTTTTATTAAATAAAGTTCAACTTGACTTGTGAATATAGTTTCCATACTGTGATGAACATATAAAAACTTGCTGTATGATTTTCCATCAAGCAAAAATAAACTCAAAATCATTTTGTGCTTTTATACAATTGTATAATAAACAATATGATAATTGAATTTAATAACAAGAAATTTAAACTATAAGGGATGATCAAAAATTGTTATATAAAATGCCAACACATCAATATCGACAGTCTAAACGTCCTTTTTTGTTTAAACCCAATTACCTTGCGTTGGTATTGGGAATATTAATTGGAACGCCTATTTATGCGCAAAGTTTAAGTTATGCTGAAGCAGAACAACAGGCTTTAAAAAGCTCATACAGCACTCAAGCCAACCAAGCATTACAACAAGCCTCTCAGTTAGAAGCCGAAGCGGTAAAAGGTTTAGGACTCCCCAGAGTTGATTTAAATGTGAGAGCATATGCTTTTCATAGTGAAACAGATGTACCCTTAGGCTCTTTTAAACAAAAACTTGAAAATGATTTAAGCCAAGGACTCAATGATAAATTATCCCAGTGGAACAATGTCATTCCATCAGATGTTTTAGGTCAAGTTCAGGAAGGCTCAAACCAAATCATACATGACGGTATAAACCGTTTTCCTGACTACGCTAATTTGACTGTAGAAGACCAAGTAGTCCGACCATCTATTTCAGTGGTGATGCCGCTCTACACAGGTGGGTTAACAACTAGTGCAAAAAAAATAGCTAACATTCAGGCTCAACGCTCCGAGCTTTCAAGCCAACAACAACAAGATATCCAGCGCTTCGAAGTCGTACAAAGTTATTTTAATGTGCAATTACAACAACAATTGGTCGCAAGTAGTCTATTTAACTTTAATGCAATGCAAAAACATTACAGCAATGCGTTAAAGCTCGAACAGCAAGGTTTTATTAGTAAAGGGCAACGTATGCAGTTTGAAGTTGCTCGTAACAATGCCGAGCGAACTCTACAAAATGCGCAGGCAAATCTGAATGCTAGCCAATTTAATTTAAACAATCTTTTGCACCAGCAAAATAATGCTGATTTAAGTACTCCTCTTTTTGTAAATACTGTTCGTAGCCAATCGTTAGAATCTCTTTTAAGCAGTTACTCTCAAAAATCTAGCCTTGTGCAAAAAATGCAGTTAGACACTCAATTGGCAAATGCAAATATTCAGGCTCAACAAGCAGCAAAAAAACCGAGTCTTTTCGCTTTTGGTGAGTATTCACTCGATGAAAATGAAAACTGGATTGTAGGTGTTATGGCAAAATACAATCTGTTTTCTGGCGTAGATAAAAATAAGAATATTCATGCTGCCGAGTTAAAACGTTATGCTTCAGAACTCATGACTGAACGAACTAAACAAGAGATTGAAGCATTATTGAATAAGTCTTATAACGAGCTCAATTCAGCACAGCAAAGTCATACGCTATTACAAAGGAATATCAGCGCAGCTCAAGAAAACCTACGTATTCAGGAACTTTCTTTCCGAGAAGGCATGGGTACAGCGACTCAAGTGATTGATGCACAAAATGCATTAAGTGCTTTAAAAACAGAAATGGCTTTAAATGCTTATAAATATGTCATGTCGCTCGCAACTCTGTTGCAAAGCCATGGTTCTATGGACCAGTTTAAAGCTTATGTGACTCAACCACACACTGACTATATCCGCTAATGGGGACATAACATGAATCAAGACTCAGCTCATTCAGAACAAAATTCTCCTGTTGCGGATACGGCAAAAACTAACCAAAATCAGCAAAATACTCAAACCGACAATACTCAAGAAGTAAAAATGAGTAAAAGTGATTCTCAACCTCCTAAAAATTCGAAACTTAAACTAATTATTGCGGTCGTGGTTATTGCTCTATTAGGTTTAATCATTTTCGGTTTGTGGAAAAGCTATCAACCTAAGCCTATTGAATTACAAGGCCGGGTTGAGGCTGAAACAGTTCATGTCAGTACTAAGGTTCCGAGCCGTATTGAAGAAATTTATGTGCAAGAGGGTCAGAAAATTTCCAAAGGTCAGCCCCTTGTTCGTTTAGTCAGCCCTGAAATAGAAGCTAAAAAACAACAAGCTTTAGCCACCCTACAATCAGCTTTGGCATTTCAATCTACGGTAGACCGAGGCTCTCAACAGGAAAATATTGATACTCTTTATGCCAATTGGCAGAGTATGAAAGCACAGGCAAACCTTGCTAAAACCACTTATCAACGTGGAGAAAATTTATATAGACAAGGTGTTATTTCTCGTCAAAGAAGAGATGAGATGTTAGCAGCGCAGACTTCTGCTCAAGAGTTAAGTGAAGCAGCTTATCAACAATATGCTCGAGCAAAGCGCGGAAGTACCAGTCAGCAGAAATCTACAGCGGATGCACAAGTTGAGATTGCAAAAGCCGCGGTAAGTGAAGCTCAAGCACTTGAGGCAGAAACTCGTTTACTCGCTCCTATTTCAGGTACAGTTTCAAAAACTTATGGCAAACCTTCTGAACTCGTTGCTATGGGTGTACCTGTTGTCAGCATTTTAGAAGATGATGATTTGTGGGTTAGTTTAAATGTCGGTGAAAACCAATACGCTTCTGTTTATAAAAACAAAACGCTAGAAGGTTTCATTCCTGCGCTGAATCAAACTGTGATGTTTAAAGTGAAAAATATTGATGCCGAAGGTGAATTTGCCACCATTAAAACCACACGTCAGACCGGTGGTTATGACATTCGTAGTTTTAAATTACATTTGGTGCCTGAACGTCCTGTCAAAGACTTAAAAGTTGGCATGAGTGTTCTATTTAAAATTAAAGAAGAAAAATAAAACATGTTTGCCAGCATATTACGTGAACTAAACTATTTAAGAAGCAATAAATGGGATTTGTGTATGGTGACACTCATCCCTGCTTTTATCATTTTTTTGTTTAGCAGCATGTTTTATGCAGGTAAAGCTGAACATTTACCCATTGCCATTATTGATCAAGACCAGAGTGAACTAAGCCGTAATATTGGAAAGTATCTTTCGCTAAATCATACAGTCGATGTAAAAACAATTACTACAAGCTCAAGTGAAGCCGAGAGATTACTCAATGAAACCAAAATATGGGGTTATATTTTTATTCCGGATGGTGCCGAAAAACGTTTTGTGAAAGCTCAAGATGCGCAAATCAGTATTGCTTTTAACCAATCTTTTTTTAGTGTCGGGAACACGATTTCCTCGGCGATGTTAGTCAGCACTCTCAATGCTTTAGCAGACTATGCTGGCCAGAATTATCTTGCAAATAATATTCCCTATTTAGATGTACCTACAGCACACGTCAAAATTTCAACGCTTTATAACCCAAGCATGAGCTATGAGTTCTATTTAGAACCCTTCATGGTTCCAGCCGTATTACATTTATTACTATGTTGCTGTGTGGCATTTGCCATTGGACAAGAAATTAAACGCGGCACACTAACACAGTGGGTGAACCGAGAGAGTTTTATTCAAGGCTTATTGGCTAAAAATTTGCTGTATAGCTTTATTTTCTGTTTCTGGACTTGGTTATGGATGTTTTGGCTGGTTGAAATTCGAGGCTGGTTTGTAGCAGGTTCACTAAGTTTCTTATTAGCTGCTCAGTTCTTGCTTTATTTTTCTTATGCTTTAATTAGTAGTACCGTCATTCTCGCGACCAAAAATTTAAGTAAAACTTTTGGTTTTATTGCAGTATATGGCGGATCTTCTTTAAGTTTTGCAGGCGTTACTCTACCATTAAATAATGCACCGATTTTCACTAAATTTTGGTCACTGATTATTCCGTACACCCCTTATGCAAAGCTCCAGACCGAACAATGGGTGATTGGAAGTCCACTTTTCATTTCAATGTCTCCCTTCTTAATACTTATTGGCTACTGCCTTATTTATTTCTTTTTAAGTTGTTTGCTGCTTAAAAAACTGGTTCAAGGAGCAACATCATGAAGGAATTTTTAAAGGCTTACGTTCAAACATTTAAAGATATTGTGAGTAACAGTTCAGTTTTCACAACACTTATTTTATCCGTCATTCTTTATAGCTTTTTTTATCCGACAGCCTATAAAGCTGAGCGCGCAGAATCAATTCCAATCGTCATTGTTGATGAAGAACAAAGTCTTTTAACTTCTCAAGTCATTGGCCAAACAGCCAATAGCCCTCACGTTAAAATTGTTGATGTCACTGCTAATTTTCTTGAAGCTGAACAAATGGTCCGCGAACAAAAAGCCGATGGTATTTTACTTTTACCAAGCAATTTAACGCAGAGCTTACGCCGCGGAGAAACTGGCGGAATCGGCTTATACTTAAGCACAACCAACTTTTTAAAAACTAAAGAAATTGGGTTAGGTCTTGCCACTTCTATTGAAGCAACCTTAAAGGAATATATTGAAAGGTTTGGACAACGTACACACTTCCAGCCTGCTCTTTCTATTCACCAAATGCCTTTATTTAATACGCTTTCAGGCTACGGTAGTTATATTTTTCCTGCAGTTGCATCACTTATTATTCACCAAACAATTGTGTTAGGTCTGGCCATGCTGGTTGCAAGTTACCGCGAACAACATGAAAAAATTACCCCTATTCGTTTTGCAGGAATTTTTGCCAGTATCTTTACAATTGGTTGTTTAGGAAGTTTTTATCTTTTTGGTTTTACCTTGTGGTTCAATGACTATCCACACGGTGGAAACTTTGTCGGTTTGCTAGTCGCTGTTCCTATTTTTATTAGCTGTGTAATTGGTTTAGGTATGCTGATTGGCTCACTTTTAGATATACCGGAACGTGCCGGACATATTATTGTATTTAGCTCAGTTCCTCTTTTCTTATTAACTGGTGCCGCCTGGCCTCATCAAGCCATGCCTGAATGGTTGCAATGGTTTGCTTGGTGTTTACCCTCTACATACGGCGTACAGATGTTTGTACAACTTAATCAAATGGGCGTTCCTTTAAATGTCGTGGTCCCGAAATTAATTTTTCTTGCGACTATTGGGGTTATATTTTTAATTACTGCCTATTCACGTTTAAAAGTATCTAAATAAACTTATTTATAGGCTAATTAAAGTGTACAGATTATATTTTTATTTACTATAAAATCTTATAGTTAAAGCTTATTTCTTAAAAAAATTGACTTAAATTTTATAAAAAATCAAATAAATTCAATAAATTAATTTACATCAATTGTCATAAAACCTTAAGAAAACTTTAAGTTGGAATTAAGGAAATTTCTCCATATTAAAAACGTATAGTTTTTCAGCAGCTAAGCAGAATAATTCTGTAACCCTGCCCTATGGTGGAATTTAGATATGGCAAAGGTGTGCTATTGCGCAGATGACTTTGCAATGAATGCAGAAATATCTGACGCAATTATTCAACTTATTGAACAAGGTGCGCTTCAAGCCACCTCATGTATGACCCAATCTGATTTATGGGAAACTGCTGCTGCCAAATTAAAACCGTTTAGTGATCGAGTTGATATCGGTTTACATTTAAATCTTACCCATGCTTTCGCTTCGGGTAATCTGGTTTTTCCCTTACCTATGCTTATAGTCCGAGCATGGTCTGCAAGCCTTAATCGCGAATTAATCACTCAATGTATTGAGGAGCAATGGGACTTATTTGTTTCAGTATTAGGAAAACAACCTGACTTTATAGATGGTCATCAACATATTCATCAATTTCCATTTATACGTGATATTTTGCTGCAATTACTAAAAGAGAAAAAATTTACGGGTTGGATTCGAAATTTACAACAGCCAATCAATCCCCCTCCTTACCGTTTTAAAACTCGTATGCTCTCAGCATTAGGTTCTAACTCTTTGGCAAAAGCTTGCCAGACATATCACTTTAATCAAAATGGCCAATTTGCTGGCATCTATGATTTCAAACTGACCAATTATGGCGAACTCAATCAATATTGGCTTGCGAATGCAAAAGACCATTTACTGATTATGTGCCATCCAGCACTTGCACAATCAAATGATCAAGATCCAATTCAACACGCCCGAATTCAAGAATATCAATACTTCTGTTCGGCTCAGTTCCAACTTGATTGTCAACAATACGGTATCCAGCTCACCAGACTAGGGGCAATGCAATGAATATAAAACCCTTTTTATCCTGCGTTGTTCCAGCCTACAACGAAGCAGAAAATTTAAAAACCTTTATTCCTGCTTTGGCAAATAGTCTAAAACAGCAAAATCTTAGCTATGAAATTATTGTGGTAGATGATGGAAGTAAAGACGATACCATTCCAATTTTACAAACAATGATTGAGGATTATCCTTTAGTTGTGCTGGAGCTTTCACGGAACTTTGGCAAAGAAGCAGCTTTAAGTGCCGGTTTAGACCATGTGACTGGTGAAGTTGCTCTACTGATTGATGCTGATTTTCAACATCCATTTGAAGCAATTCCAACCATGATTAATCTTTGGAAAAATGGTTATGACATGGTCTATGGTATTCGTAATCGTACAACCGAATCATGGCTTAAACGTGTTCTAACCCAAGCTTATTACCGTATTTTAAACTTAAGTTCACCTATTGATATTCCAGAAAGTGCTGGAGACTTCCGGCTAATCGATGCAAAAGTTGTTGAAGCCATCAAACAGTTACCAGAAAAAAATCGTTATATGAAAGGTCTATATGCTTGGGTTGGCTTTAAAAGTATAGGCATTAATTTTTCTGAGCAAGAACGTCAACATGGCCGTTCTAGCTTCAACTTAAAATCTCTTTTTAACTTAGCCATGTCAGGTTTAACGGGTTTTTCTGATTTACCTTTACGCGTATGTATTTACTTAGGTGCAATTCTGGCCTTAGGTGCGATGAGCTACGGAGTGTGGATTATCATTAAAACTTTGATTGAGGGAATTTCCATTCCGGGCTGGGCAACACTTGCGGCAGGTATGACACTATTAGGTGGCATTCAATTGTTATTCATTGGAATTTTAGGTGAATACATTGGCCGCATTTATGCTGAAGTTAAAAACCGCCCAAAATATATTATTTCTACCGAACATTCTCGTACTAAGCAGGAACATTCAATCGCCCACCAAGAAAATACGTTCTCTAGTTTCTAATGTTTGCTCATATTCTTCAGCTTGCGCGGTTTACTACTACCGGGACCGCAGCAGCACTTACTCATTATAGTGTAGCCATGCTTCTATTTAAGAAACATGTTGCACTGCAATATGCCAATTTATGCGCTTTTCTACTGGCCTATTGGGTGAGCTATTTTGGGCACCGCGTTTTTACGTTTAAAGCACAACATCTTACGCATCGGCAGACTCTCCCAAAATTCACGTTGGTTGCCAGCTTAGGGTTTTTATTTAATGAAAGTTTTCTTTTACTTTCAAACCTCTATTTTAACGTACCTGTTTCAACCTTAGTGTGTACTGCAATTGTTCTGACATCTATGGTGACTTTTTTACTTAACCGTTTTTTTGCATTCCAACATTAAGGATTATGTATGCAGCAATGGCTTCGTAGTTCCAAATTTTTATTAATATTCTTACCGATTTGGCTATTTGTTTTGTCTTGGATTAGACCCTTATCTGTACCAGATGAAGGTCGCTACGGAGATATTAGCCGTACTATGTTCGAATCTGGAGACTGGTTAACTCCACGAATCGATGGCTTACCTTTCATGCATAAGCCTCCTTTACTACATTGGTTAAGTTCTATGTTTATGGAGCTTTTTGGTGTGCATGTATGGGTGTTACGTTTAGTACCTGTTTTGGCTGGTACCCTCATGTTAGTGGGACTATTTTTATTTGTAAAAAAGCATATTTCAGAAAGCGTTGCACAACTTACCGTTATTATTTTAGCCACTAACCTGCTTTTTTTTGGTAGTAGCCAATACATTAACCATGATTTACTGCTCGCCTCTTGGATCACCATTAGTGTTTTATGTTTTGTGGACTTCACCATTTATGCACGGAAATCTATTTTATTTTTAGGTTATATCGCTGGTGCAGCAGCCTTCTTAAGCAAAGGCTTAATTGGAATTTTAATTCCCGGCATGATTCTTTTACCGTGGTTAATTTACACCAAGCAATGGAAGAAAATACCTTCTCTTCTTAATCCATTGGCTATCTTGTTATTTTTATTCATCGTTAGTCCGTGGCTCTACTTGGTACAAAGTAAATATCCTCAATTTTTACACTATTTTTTTATTGATCAACAATTTAATCGTTTCAGTTCAAAAGAGTTTAATAACAAACAGCCATGGTGCTTCTATCTGATGATTTTATTTGTCAGTTTTTTACCATGGCTTTTTGCGAGTAGATTTACGTCTATAAAAACCATTTTTAAAGATTATAAATCATGCTCTTTACTTGCCCTATTTGTATGGTGGTTTGTTTCTGTTACTGTTTTCTTTTCTATTCCGCCTTCTAAGCTAGCAGGCTATATTTTACCTGCTGTTCCGCCTCTTGCCATTTTCTTTGCGCTTGTGATGAATAAGGTTCTTGAAAGCAGTAATAAAACCAGATTGCAGACTTGGGGTATTCCTGTATTTACTATACTTGTTGGAATTGGCGTTAGTGCAACACCATATTTTATTCGTGCACATCAGCCCTTTTTCCAAAACCAAGCCATATTTATTTATCTCATTGGTGCCTTATTAATTGTGCTTCCACTTGTGTTAGTGGGGCTATATAAAAAACAGAAATTGAACTATTTGACCTATATTTTTATAAGTTTAATTGTTCTATGTAGTGCAGTCCCATTTGCTGTTCGTATTTTAGATACCAAAAACAATGTAAGCCAAACAGATTTTGCTAAGTACATTGCCCCATCTACAAAAATCGTTTTCTACAATTATTATTTCTATGATGTTCCATTCCTTTTACAACTTAAGCACCCTGTTTATATCGTAAACCAATGGGATACTGTGCATTCAGATAGTGCCTCTTTAGAAATTAAAGATGGTTTGTTATTTGAACCGCAACTCAAAAAGTACTTGTGGAGCGAACAGCAGCTTCAAGATGCTCTAATGCAAAAACAAGATCTGATCGTGGTAAGTCAACCTCATAATTTTGCAACTAAAGACCCGTCAGTAAAAACTTTGCATTACAGAAACTATGATGTATTTATTTTCCATCCCTCGAAATAAACCAAAAATAAAAAAAAGGAAGCCGAAGCTTCCTTTTTTTTATTTTAAAACGTTTTACTCTTCAGAAGTATCTTCATTATTAGATACAGCTTCTTCGCTATCAGTTTCAGTCGTATCTACTTCCCCTTCAAGAAGTTCTTCTTCGTCTTCTACAGCTTCAATTGAAACTACGCCAACAAGCGTTTCTTCTTCGCTTAAACGGATCAGACGAACACCTTGAGCATTACGGCCTGTCATTGCAACTTCTGCAGCACGCGTACGAACAAGCGTACCACCATCAGAAATTAATAATAACTCTTTGGTTTCATCAATAGAAACTGCACCAACTAGCTCACCGTTACGTTCACTTGTCTTGATCGCAATAACACCCTTACCACCACGTTTCTTGGTCGGGAAGTCATTTACTGGAGTACGTTTACCATAACCGTTGGCACTCGCGCACAGTACTTCGCCTGTCTCAGGTACAACAACAAGCGATACGATGCGACTTACTAGACTTGAATCTGCTGAATCATCATTATCATCTGAATCATCATTTTCAACATCTGCATCTTCTTCACTTAAGGTGCTGCTTGCAAAGCTTACACGCATACCACGTACACCTTTCGCTGTACGACCCATTGCACGTACGTCAGTTTCAGCAAAACGAATTGCTTTACCTTCGTTAGAGAACAACATGATTTGCTGATTACCATCAGTAATCGCAACACCAATTAAGGTATCTTCTTCATTAAGTTCAATAGCACGTAGACCATTTGAACGAATGTTTGCAAATTGTTCTAACTCAACACGCTTAACCGTACCAGAAGCTGTCGCCATAAACACATAGTGGTTTTCCGGGAACTCGGTTAATGGCAAGATTGCAGTTACGGTTTCTGTTGCATCTAGAGGTAACAAGTTCACGATTGGACGGCCTTTTGCCCCACGTGATGCTTGAGGAACCTCAAATACTTTCAAACGGTACACTTTACCCACGTTGGTAAAGCAAAGTACGGTCGCGTGGTTCGATGCCACAATCAGATGTTGAATAAAGTCATCATCTTTCATAGAGGTTGCAGACTTACCACGTCCACCACGGCGCTGTGCCTGATAGTCTGAAAGTGGTTGAGTTTTTGCATAACCTGTCTGTGAAACAGTTAATACCACTTGCTCTTCAGGAATTAAATCTTCACGGCAGAAATCCACACGAGATTCAACAATTTCGGTACGACGTGCATCACCATATTGTTGTAAAACTTGTGCCAACTCTTCGCGAATAACACCCATTAACAAGTTGAAGTCATTTAAAATTGCAGTAAGTTCAGCAATTTGACCTAAAATTTCAGTATATTCCGCATGTAACTTGTCTTGTTCAAGACCAGTTAAACGGTGTAAACGTAATTCTAAAATTGCGCCTACTTGTGTTGGTGACAGACGATAAATTGAATCACTTAAACCAAATGGACGATTTGGATCTTCACCTTCAATTTCATCTGGGCGAACAGAAATTGCACCAGCTTTTTCAAGTAGTGCAACAACGCCACCACCTGCCCACTCACCCGCAAGTAAACGCTCACGCGCTTCAGCAGGGTTTGCAGAAGTTTTGATGGTTTCAATAATTTCATCAATATTGGCTAAGGCAACTGTCAAGCCTTCCAAGATATGACCACGTTCACGTGCTTTACGTAATTCGAACATGGTACGGCGTGTCACAACTTCTTGGCGGTGACGAATAAATGCCGCAATAATATCTTTTAGATTCATCAATTTTGGTTGTCCATTGTCTAGACAAACCATGTTGATGCTGAATGAGTTTTCAAGCTGGGTATTTAAGAATAAGTTATTTACAACGACTTCTGCGTTTTCACCGCGTTTCAAGTCAATTGCAATACGCATACCTTCTTTATCAGACTCATCACGAAGTTCTGAAATACCTTCAAGCTTTTTCTCTTTTACTAACTCGGCAATACGTTCAATAACTCTTGCTTTGTTTACTTGATATGGAATTTCAGTAAAGACGATGGTTGTACGACCTGTCTTTTCATCTTCTTCGAAATGGTATTTACCACGAATGTGTAAACGACCTTTACCGGTACGGTAGGCATCAACAATACCTGATTTACCGTAAATAATACCGCCTGTAGGGAAGTCAGGACCGGTAATGTATTCCATCAATCCTTCAATCGAGATATTCGGATTGTCAGCATAAGCCAAACAAGCATTCACAACTTCTGTCATGTTGTGTGGTGCCATGTTAGTTGCCATACCTACAGCAATACCAGCAGCACCGTTAATTAACAAGTTTGGAACACGTGTCGGAAGTACTTCAGGGATACGTTCCGAACCGTCGTAGTTATCTTCCCAGTCAACTGTGTCTTTTTCTAAATCTGCAAGAAGCTCATGTGCCAGCTTAGTCATACGGACTTCGGTATAACGCATTGCCGCGGCGCTATCGCCATCGATCGAACCGAAGTTACCCTGACCATCAACCAATAAATAACGTAAGCTAAAGTCTTGAGCCATACGAACAATGGTTTCATAAACAGCTGAGTCACCATGCGGGTGATATTTACCGATTACGTCCCCAACGACACGAGCAGATTTCTTGTAGGCTTTGTTATAGTCATTGCCCAATTCGTGCATGGCATAAAGCACACGACGGTGAACAGGTTTAAGACCGTCTCTCACATCCGGCAATGCACGAGATACAATTACACTCATCGCGTAATCTAAATATGAATGCTTGAGTTCGTCCTCAATGGCAATCGGTCGGATTTCCGATACGCTCATGCATACTCCTTCTTACAGATAGATATTTCTATCCGTTTATATGTCTTGATCTTGCAAAAAATTTAGTTCCGGAAAGTGAACTAAAATCGAAAAAAATATAGCTGTATACTATAGCATAAAAGCGCTCTGTAATGTGCGGAATCTACACTGCCAATCTGGTGATATTTGTATAATTTAATTGCATATTATTCTACGCTTTTAGCTGCAATCATTATCTTCATACCTAATCAAAACTATGTGAATTTTATTTTATAAAAATCAAACATCCAAAGCATAAATTTTCTAATTTTTACTTCTAACTTCAGACTGTAAAACAAAAAACCCCTAGTTCAAAACTAGGGGTTTTTAACTTTAATCAATAAAGATTAAAGCTTAGATACCAACTCTGGTACTACAGCGTTCAAATCACCAACTAACCAGTAGTCAGCAACGCTGTTGATTGGCGCTTCTTCGTCTTTGTTGATTGCAACAATAACTTTAGAATCTTTCATACCAGCTAAGTGCTGGATCGCACCAGAAATACCTACAGCAATGTAAAGCTCAGGTGCAACGATTTTACCAGTTTGACCCACTTGGAAATCGTTAGGTACGAAGCCTGCATCAACTGCTGCACGTGAAGCACCTTGTGCTGCACCAAGCTTGTCAGCTAATGGGTCAAGTACTTTATGGTAGTTCTCACCAGAACCTACACCACGACCACCAGATACAACAATACGAGCAGCTGTTAATTCTGGACGATCAAGTTTAACGATTTCTTCAGATACAAACTTAGAAACACCAGCATCTTTTACTTCGCCAACTGTTTCAACAGCAGCTGAACCACCTTCTGCAGCAACTGGATCAAATGCCGTACCACGAACAGTACCAACAATGATTGCTTCGTCAGATTGAACAGTTGCAATTGCGTTACCAGCGTAGATTGGACGCTTGAATGTGTTAGCAGATTCAACAGAAATAATGTCTGTGATCATGCTTACATCAAGAAGCGCAGCAACGCGTGGAAGAATATTCTTACCAGTTGTAGTAGAAGCAGCTAAAACGTATTTGTAACCTTTAGCCAAGTCAGCAACTAAGCCAGCTACGTTTTCAGCTAATTGGTTTGCATAAGCAGCATTGTCAGCAAGTAATACTTTGCTCACACCAGCAACTTTAGCAGCAGCGTCAGCAACTGCTTGAGCGCCTGAACCAGCAACTAATACAGTAATATCACCACCGATTTTTTGAGCTGCAGCAACAACGTTTAAAGTAGCACCGTTAAGTGTCTGGTTGTTGTGATCAGCGATAACTAAAATACTCATGATTTTATCCTTCCGTATTAGATCACTTTCGCTTCATTTTTCAATTTTTCAACAAGCTCATCTACAGATTTCACTTGTACACCAGCTTTACGTTCTGCAGGCGCTTCAACTTTAATCGTTTTAAGCTTAGTACCAGCTGTAACACCGTAATCAGCAGGAGATTTTGTATCAAGCGGTTTTTTACGAGCTTTCATGATGTTAGGCAATGCAGCATAACGTGGTTCGTTTAAACGCAAGTCAGTTGTAATGATTGCAGGAAGTGCAAGTTCAACAGTTTGTAAACCACCGTCGATTTCACGAGTCACTTGTACTTTACCGCCATCCACTTTCACTTCAGAAGCAAACGTACCTTGACCAGCGCCTAATAATGCACCAAGCATTTGACCTACTTGGTTAGAGTCATCATCAATTGCTTGTTTACCAAGAAGGATAAGTTCTGGTTTTTCAGCGTCAACAACACCTTTTAAGATTTTAGCAACTTCTAGAGCGCCAATTTCGTCAGTAGTTTCAACTAAAATACCGCGGTCTGCACCCAAAGCCATTGCAGAACGGATTTGTTCTTGAGCTTCTTTAGGACCAATAGAAACAACAACGATTTCTGATACTGTTCCTTTTTCTTTTAAGCGAACCGCTTCTTCCACTGCGATTTCACAAAATGGGTTAATTGACATTTTAACGTTGGTAAGGTCAACCCCACTATTGTCCGGCTTAACACGAACTTTAACGTTGGCATCAACCACACGTTTTACAGCAACAAGAGCCTTCATGTAATCCTCGGCTGTTCTAGCAAAAGTAAATGTTGAGAAAAGTATATTAACTCTTCGATTAAAATTTTTTAGGTACCCTATCTTGCAATGTGTTTGGCATTTCGGTCAAGTCACAATTTTCTGGAACGGGGCAAAAAAAATGAAATCATCAGTTCATAAAAAAATTTTTATACATATCTAACTCCTATTTTATTCTTTTTAAAGTCTATTTAATATATTGATTTTTATTATCTTTTTATCTTATTTATCTTATTAGTCAGAGGCATAAGACTCTCAAAAATGAGTCAAAATTTATAGTTTTTAGATTATATATGTCGACAAAATAGGCAAAGATCAAAATGGTCAATTGGGTAATTTCATCGATTTCCTTTAAACAAATTTGTAAAAAAATACAAATGATCTCTACATTCTGCTTTTTTAACCCAGTTACAGCGGTTTAATGCTTGGTGGCTCGTGGATGGGCCTGATCGTACACTTGGGCCAAATGATCAAAATCAATATGTGTATAAATTTGAGTAGTCGATAAATTGCTATGACCTAACATTTCTTGAACTGAGCGTAAATCACCACTACTTGATAACATATGACTAGCAAAACAATGTCGAAGTAAATGTGGGTGTAAGTCGACATTTACACCCGCTCTTTGTGCCTGAAGTTTTACACGCTTTTCAATTTGCCTAGGGGTTAATGCACCGCCTCGCTGTGAAATGAAAACGGAAGCATTTTGGTCAAAATGGCCTTTCCAGATATTATAAATTTTTAGCCAATTCAATAAGCTTTCTTTTGCCTTTTTCCCAAACGGTACAATACGGGTTTTATTTCCTTTACCTGTAATACGAACGAGTTGACGATTAAAATCAATATCTTTAATCGTTAAACCTTGCAGTTCAGCGAGCCGTAAACCACTTGAGTACAGTAGTTCCAACATGGCTTTATCTCTTAACCAAAGCTGCTGATCAATTGGTTTTTCAGGCATGGGTTGATCTAAAATTTGATTAACCGTTTCTATGTCAATCATGCCCGGTAAAGGTCTAGGCTGACGTTTCAATTTAAAATCGTCAGTAGGATTAATTTCTAGGTATTTGCCCTGTTCAGCCCACTTCATAAACTGACGAATAGAAGTAAGATGACGTTGCATGCTACTTGAACTTAACTGATCTTGCTCAACACGTTGAGCCAAATATTCACGTAAATCTGAAGCTTCAACATTTCTTAAATCAACTTTTTTAAGCTCACAAAACTCAAGGAAGCTTTTAACATCTCGCTCATAAGCAGTAATTGTATGCTCAGACTGGTTTTGAATTTTTCTTTCTTTTAACCACATTGAGAGCAGTTGTAATGCAAAATCCAAATTGCTCTCCATTTATTTGCCCATTTTTTTTGAGTGTACCAAAAACTATTTAATCAGGAAAATTTGATATCGCACAACATAATGATTCTAACTTATATATTACAATTTATACTAAGTATCCGTTGGACCTTACACCATGACCGCCATACTCATACCTTATTTAATTGCCATTACTTTACTTACCCTTACGCCTGGTTTAGATACAACTTTAATTATTCGTACTGCAACACTTGAAGGAAAATCTAAAGCGTTTCAAGCAGCTCTAGGAGTTAGTATTGGCTGTATTGCTTGGGGAATTGTCGTGGCATGCGGTCTAGGTGCCCTACTGATGGCATCCGACTTAGCATTCAATATATTGAAATGGATGGGCGCTGCTTATTTAGCATGGCTGGGTTTAAATATGATTTTAAAACCTCGTAGTCAGCTCGCAGATATACAAGACAATCATTCAAATCGCTCTACTTCAGAGAATTGGTTTATTAAAGGTTTCTTTGGCAACTTGCTCAATCCAAAAGTTGGTATTTTTTATATTTCATTTCTTCCCCAGTTCATTCCAGCGCAAGCATCGGCTGTTACTTGGGTAATGGGGCTAGTAATGATTCATGTGGTGATTGGCGTGTTATGGTCAAGTCTATTAATTCTGGCTATGCAGCCACTTTCGCGCTATCTAAAGCAACCCAAGTTTGTAAAATATATGGACCGAATTACGGGCAGTATTTTTGTTCTATTTGCTTTGAAATTGGCGTTGAGTAAAAGGTAAATTTTTAAAAGCGTGCTAACACATAGCACGCTAAATAATACTTAAAAACTTACATTAGGCCTTTTAAGTAATTTTTTATTTGAACTGCAACTTCATCGGCATATTTTTCTGCTAATTGATGGTCACCACCTTTCACAACATATAAAGTCGAATTTTCAAACTTTTGATTTAAATATTGACCTACCTGAACTGGACTCACCGGATCGTTATCACCCCAGATTAATAAAGTTTTAATATTTATATCTGACAAAAATTCTTCATAATTGGCATTGGTGGTAATAAACCAATCTGGATATTTTAAAAATGCTTGGCGGTATGCTTCACGCCAGTCTTGCACATTAAATGGTTCAAGGTTGATTCCACCAGAAGTTGCAATCAAGACCAGCCCTTTTACTAATTGAGGTTTTTGCAACGCTGCGGTAACTGCAAAAATTCCCCCCATAGATTGAGCAATAATTACAGACTCATCATGAATTTGATTGACCACATAATTTGTTAGGTCTTCAAAACTTTTGACTTCTAAGGATTCTGGTGTATCTCCAAAACTGGGATAACCAATAATTTTTGCACGATACTGCTGAGGTAATTTTTCAATTAGGGGATGCCAAAATGTCGTACTGCCTGATGCACCGGGTAAGAAAATTAAATTCATATCATGCTTCTTCTAATTGGGTTAATAATGGTTTTAGTATTTCTTTCCCTCTTAACTGCTGTAACCATATTTGTGGTATCCCTTCATATCCAAACACAATTCCTGCCAATCCTCCTGCAACACAAGCGGTTGTATCAGTATCTTGTCCTAAAGCAATAGCTGTTTTAATGACATCTTCATAATTATCTTGTTGCAGAGCGAAACGAGCTGAATGTAAACAATCCACTACGTAACCGCTGCCCGATATTTTTTTCTCATGTGTTGAATCAATAATATGATTGAGTTCTTGTTGTTCATTAACACTATTTTTATAAAGTTGCATCAGTATGGAAATACTAGATTTCCAAGCATTATTAACTGATTGTCCTTTTAATAAACACTTTGCCCATAAGCAATATAAAGCACAGCAAATTTTTGATCGAAGATGAGCATGGGTCAAATGAGACTGCTGATAGGCTAACTCAACTAATTGCTGATCAGATCCCCTATACCATAATGCCAAAGGCAATGTGCGCATCAACGCTCCATTACCATTCGAATGTTCATCTGTATTAGCCATCTCTTCTACAGACACCCCAGCTTCATAACGTTGTAACGCCTGAGCAGTTTGCACTCCAATATCAAACACTTGATAATCAACCGCCATATAACCATAACGGTACCAATTGCGAAGACGGTTAGCAAAATCGATACTATCGAGTTTCTGACAATGTAATAGTGATGCCAATAAGCATAGAGCCTGAGCTCCATCATCTGACCATGTTCCAATTGGAATATCTGGATAAGTCCGCCTAAAATCTTTAGGTGGAATCATATCAATATGTGAGTAAAGTGGAAGCTGCAAAGCTGAATGAAATTCATATGGTACACCGACTGCATCACCAATCAGCAAACCATAAATTGCTCCTCTAATTTTATTTTGCATTTTTCTCTCAATATTTATTCTTGTAAAAACATAGGGGAAAGACCTTATTTTAAGATCTTTCCCCTAAAAAAATCGTAATTAACCTTGGAAATAACGTAAATCCAAACGTCCATCATATACATGAGTTGTTGGACCAGTCATCCAGACCACATCGCCTTCTTGCCATTCAATTTGTAGCTTACCGCCAGCAAGTTCAACTTCTACAGAGTTCGCAAGTAGACCACGGCGCATGCCACTTACCGCAGCAGCACAAGCTCCTGTACCACACGCAAGTGTTTCACCCACACCACGTTCAAATACACGTAAGCGAACATGCTTGTCATCAATCACTTGCATGAAACCAGCATTAACGCGTTCAGGGAAACGTTTATGTGATTCAACTTGCGGGCCAATACCTGCTACATCAGCAGTAAGCACATCTGGAACAATAGTGACCGCGTGTGGGTTACCCATGTTCACAACATCAATACTAATGTTTTGGTCATTTGCCAACTCAAGGGTATATAAAGCTTCAGGTTCATCAGCCACAAATGGAATTTCATTTGGCAGAAACTTTGGGTAACCCATATTTACGCGCACCCAACCATTTTGCCCAAGCTCTGGCTTTACAATACCCGCTTTGGTTTGTACGGTAATGTTGGTTTTATTGGTTAAATGACGTTCGTGGACAAAACGGGCAAAACAACGCACACCATTACCACATTGCTCAACCTCAGAACCATCTGCATTGAAAATACGGTATTTAAAATCAGCTTCGGGTACATCTGGTGGTTCAACAATTAAAAGCTGATCAAACCCCACACCAAAGTGTCGGTCTGCCAAACGTTGAATTGTTGCTGTATCTAAATAAGCTCTTTGGCTAATTAGATCAACCACCATGAAATCATTGCCTAAACCATGCATTTTGGTAAATTCTAATAACATCTCATTTACTCCTCAGGCAATAAACGTTCTTTTTCCCAAAGCGACTCAACCGTTTCACGTTCACGAATTAAATAGCTTTTTTCACCTGATACCATGACTTCTGCTGCACGGCCACGCGTGTTGTAATTTGAGCTCATGACAAAACCATAAGCCCCGGCACCAAGTACAGTCAACAAGTCATTTTCTTGTAATGCAAGTGAGCGGTCTTTACCAATGAAATCACCTGTCTCACAAATTGCACCAACCAAATCCCAAGTTTTTTCTTCGGTATCTGTACGTGGTACAACAGGTTGAATATCCATCCAAGCTTCATATAAAGCAGGACGAATTAAATCATTCATTGCTGCATCAATAATCGCGAAGTTACGATGCGTCGTTGGTTTAAGCAAATCAACTTTGGTTAAAAGTACACCTGCATTTGCACTGATGCTACGACCCGGCTCCATATAAACTTTCAAGCCTAATTTTTCTAAAGCCGGCTTCATAGAGTTTGCATATTCTTCAACACTTGGTGGTGTTTCATCTTTATAACAAACCCCTAAACCACCACCGATATCGATATGTTTCAGATTAATGCCTAGTTTTTTCAACTCATCAATCATCACAATGACACGGTCTAAAGCATCAACAAATGGTTTAGTTTCAGTGAGCTGTGAACCAATGTGGCAATCAATACCTACGATTTCAAGGTTAGGTAAAGATGCAGCATATTGATAAGTTTCATAAACTGCATCACTTGGAATACCAAATTTATTTTCTTTTAATCCTGTTGAAATATAAGGATGCGTTTTTGCATCGACATCAGGATTTACACGTAAAGAAATAGGCGCTTTTTTGCCTAGGCGAGCTGCTACTTTTTGAATACGGTCCAACTCTGCATAAGACTCGACATTAAAACAGGCAATACCTACATTTAATGACGTTTCAATATCAGCTTCAGTTTTACCTAAACCTGAAAAAACAATTTTAGAAGCATCGCCACCTGCTTTTAAAACACGTGCTAGCTCACCACCAGACACAATGTCAAAACCCGCACCAAGTTTTGCCAAGACATTAAGAACAGCTATATTTGAGTTCGACTTCACCGCAAAACAGATTTGATGATCAATAAAGTCAAAGGCACGATCCATATCTAAATAATGTTTTTCAAAAGCTGCTTTTGAATAAACATATAACGGTGTGCCAAATTGCTGCGCAAGCTGCTCTAGAGAACATTGCTCTGCATGCAATACTCCATTAATGCGGGTGAAACTCATGAAGGTGTCCTTATTTCAAAGCTTAAGGTGATGTAGTTTGTGGTTGAGCGGCTGATGATTCGACTGACTGTTCAGCCTGTTCATCTTGTTGCACAACTTGTTTCTGTTCTTTATTACGATAGAGCAAGTATTTTGCACGTTTGTCATAATTTGGATCAGAAGGTAGCTGCAATGCTCCTGACTGACCGCAAGCGCTAAGCAAAATACTGCTGCTCAATAAACTGATGAGGCAAATGACACGACGCATCTGAGCACCTGATTTAAACAATTCGATGCAGTATACCGTGATCAGGCAAGCGGCTAAAGAGTAAACTTGAATAGAAAAACAATATGCATAAAAAACGCCAGCTTTTCAGCCAGCGTTTGATCATAACCAAATAAATTTAATTATTTTTTATGACGTGGTTTATAGAAGAAGAAATAACCAATGATCAAAATAACAAACCAAATTGGGCTGACTTTAAGCGCTTTAAAAGTGTCTGGCTCTAAAGACAATACGTAAATCATACCAATAAAGAAAATAATCGTGATCCAACATGTAAATAAGCCACCCGGCAATTTAAATGTTGATTTGGCATGCAGTTCAGGACGCGTGGTATAATAACGGATGTAACTCCAGATAATAAGCAACCACACGCAGATGAAGAGAATCGTTGAAAGTGTTGTTGCAAGCGTAAATGCTTCAACTGTATTTGGTACAAAATACTGTAATGCTGCACCTAACAATAAACACGCAGCAGAGAAATACAATGCATTTGCCGGTACTGCACGTCTGTTAAGCTTACCAAAAGCTTTTGGCCCCTGATCTTCACGAGATAAGCCAAACAACATACGACTTGTTGAGAATACACCACTGTTCATGGATGACATGACTGATGACAATACCACCAAGTTCATCAAAATTGCGGCTGCAGCTACCCCTGCTTGACTAAACAGGTTTACAAATGGACTGATCGCCGGATCAATTCTGTTCCATGGTGTTACTGACATTACAATGAGTAGCGCCAATACATAGAAAATAATGATACGGATTGGAATTGAGTTAATCGCTTTAGGCAAATTACGCTCAGGGTCTTTAGTTTCCGCGGCTGTTGTTCCCACAAGTTCAACACCCACGAAAGCAAAAATTGCAATCTGGAAACCAGCCAAGAAGCCATGCACACCTGTTGGGAAGAAACCGCCATTTGCCCAAAGATGAGTAAATGAAGCGACTTCACCTGTAGTAGACGTAAAGCCTGTAAAGATCATCCACAGACCCACTGCAATTAAAATAATAATCGCAAGGATTTTAATAAGTGCAAACCAGAACTCTAATTCACCAAACAATCGAACTGTTAATAAGTTCAATCCCATAATGAACACAATCGCGGCAACACTAATCATTGCGCCTTCAACAGGCGAGAAAGGTAAGCCATTATTGAAGAACTGTAAGTAATAAATAATTGCAGACAGATCGGCGATACCAATCGTGATCCAACACAACCAGTAGGTCCAACCCACGAAGTAACCAGCCCATGGGCCAATTAAATCGGTAGAAAAATCAATAAATGATTTATAGGTTAAATTTGACAGAAGAAGTTCGCCAAGCGCACGCATGACAAAAAACACCATCAAACCAATAATCATATAAATAAATAAGATAGAAGGTCCGGCAAGACTAATTGTTTTACCTGAACCCATAAATAATCCGGTACCGATGGCACCACCAATCGCGATCAGCTGTAAATGCCGATTAGAGAGACTACGATGGAGCTCACCTTGTTCATGAGGGTCGCTCAGATTTTGATTCGACATTTTATGAATACACTCCAGTAATTTTTTTAGTCCGTTAGCTAAAATCAAATCAAAAAGACGATATCGCACCATTTGCAGGTATCTTTTAAATGTATATTTTTTGACAACTTTTCAGCTAACCAATTTTTGTCTGTATTGCTGATAATTTCAAGATACATACAATTAAATCCGATAATACGCACAAGAACCTAGCAATACAACGCACTTTTCAGTCTAAAATTAAGACTTGAACCACTTTGATTTTTAAATTAAAAAGCCATATCAATTGATCAACTTTTTAACTACCAATTCCCTCTCGAGCTTCTAATACTTTCTCGAAATTTGACTGACTACTACGTTATCTCTCTATTTTTAAAACATGACATTTACTCTTTAATTTTGCTCACCGAAGCTTAAGCAAAATGTATTCCATATCGATTAAGTTCTCTATTGGGCTTTTTGCTATACTCTGCTTTTAATGATTATGAAGTTATCTCACTGAAGTCGAATATGAGCAAAGTCAAAACCGTTTACCGTTGCGAGCAATGTGGTGCCGATCATCTAAAATGGGCAGGTCAATGTTCAGAGTGTGGTGAATGGAATTGTCTTAATGAAGTCAAACTAGAACCCACCACTGCTCATCGTGCACGTCCTAAAGTTGGGGGTTATGCGGGTCAAGTCGCTAACATTACAACGCTTAATAAAGTCTCTGTTTCTCATGAAACCCGTTTACCAACAGGTATTAGCGAATTTGACCGTGTGCTTGGTGGTGGCTTGGTGACAGGTTCTGTAGTACTCATTGGTGGTGACCCGGGTATTGGTAAATCGACCATTCTTTTACAAACAGCAACTCACATGGCAAGTGCAAAAAGTTCTGCGCTTTATATTACGGGTGAGGAATCGCTGTCACAGGTTGCCTTACGTGCCCAACGCCTTGACCTACCAACAGACCAGTTAAAAGTCATGGCTGAAACTTGTGTCGAACGCATTTGTGAAGTTTTAGAACAAGAACGTCCTGTTGTCGCAATTTTGGACTCTATCCAAACGCTTTACACAGAAACGCTTCAATCTGCGCCGGGTGGGGTTTCACAAATTCGTGAATCTGCTGCGTTATTAACCCGTTATGCAAAAAATAGTGGCACGGCGCTATTTATTGTTGGTCACGTGACCAAAGAAGGTGCATTGGCAGGTCCTCGTGTTTTAGAACACATGGTGGACTGCGTACTTTACTTTGAAGGCCAATCAGACTCACGTTATCGAATGATTCGTGCAGTGAAAAACCGTTTTGGTGCAGTCAATGAGCTTGGTGTATTTGGCATGACCGATAAAGGCTTACGTGAAGTGGCTAACCCTTCTGCTATATTTTTAAGTCGTTATGACGAAGCCATTCCCGGTTCAATTGTCATGATTAGCCGTGAAGGAACCCGCCCGCTTTTAGTTGAAGTTCAGGCTTTAGTCGATGATGCTCAAGGACAACCAAGACGTGTTGCACTTGGTCTTGAACAAAACCGTTTAAACATGTTGCTTGCTGTTATGCATCGTCATGGGGGTGTACAAACCACCGGACAAGATGTGTATGTCAATATTGTAGGTGGTTTAAAAATTACCGAAACAGGTTCGGACTTGGCTGTTTTACTTGCATGTGCTTCGAGTTTGCGAACAAAAGCCTTACCTCAGCAGCTTGCAGTTTTTGGTGAAGTTGGGCTTTCAGGTGAAATCCGCCCTGTACCTAATGGTCAGGAACGTTTAAAAGAAGCAGCAAAACATGGCTTTAAATACGTCATCTTACCAAGAGGTAATGCCCCGCAAAAAGCAATTCCGGGCGTACAAGTGATTGCTGTTGCCCGCCTGCATGAAGCCTTGACTGAGGCGATGCAACTCAGTGATGAATTGACATAAAAAAACATACTTTTAAGGTTGAAATTTAGAGTAAATACCTGCATAAATACTATTACAAATTAACTTTAAACAGGAATTTCCTATGGAAGTACACCAGCGTGGCTTGATTACCGGTATTTTAATGGCTGCTTTAGCAATTTCTCCGCTTGCTGAAGCTAAACGTGCAGGTGGTGGTAAAAGCCACGGTATGGCACGTTCTACTACTTCAAGCCAGTCTTATCAACAACCTCGTCAAGTGACTCCAGTTCAACAACCTGCTACAGCACCTCAGAGATCTGGTCCGGGTGTTGGTTCAATGGTTGCCGCTGGTGTGGCTGGTGCTGCCGTAGGTGCTGTTGCAGCAAATGCTTTAGCAGATGACAAATCAACATCAGCTGAACACCAAGTAACTCAACCTGGTAATGAACAAGCTGTTCAAGCCCAAGAAGAGAAAAAAGGTGGTATTCCTGGCTGGCTTTGGGTCTTACTTGCAGCCGCTGTAGCTTTCTTTGTATTCCGTAAATTGGGATCAAAAAAAAAATTAGCAGCTAATAACCCTTATGCACCAAATAATGGCGGTCAAAACCCATTTGGCCGCTCGGCAGCTCCAACCAATACAGTTGACAATACCAATATCTTTGGTCAATCTGTAGGTGGTGGTGTAGCAACACAAGCTCCTTTTGGTAGCGCAACGACGAATAGTGGTAACCAATTACCAGATGGTAGTGAGCCTGCTTCTTTCTTACGTGTTGCCCGTCAGCGTTTTAACCATATTCAGTCAATCAATAGTGCAAGTAACATTGAAGAAATTCGTCGTTACTTAACCCCTGAACTTTACAACTCTATGTATAACGACATCATGGAGAACCAAGATCAGGACGTTGCTGAGTTTAGTAACTTAAATGCAATGGTTGTAGACAGTGCGACTGAAAATGGTCAATACATTGTGAGCGTACGTTTCACAGGTACAGTAAGTGAAGATTTAAACAGCTTGCCACAGCCATTTACTGAAATCTGGCACTTTGTAAAACCTGTTGGTTCACAGCAAGATTGGGTTGTTGCAGGTATTCAACAAGCCTAACTTAAATAAGTTCTAAATAAAAAAGCCACATTATTGTGGCTTTTTTATTTCGTTGTTTTCAGGCAATTTCGGCTGGAAAAGCAATGACTTTTTCAATTTTAAGTTGATCGGTTGCAACCATGAGTAATCGATCAATTCCCAAAGCAATGCCTGAGCATTCTGGCATATGAGGCAATGCTGCTAACAAGTACTCATCTAATGGCATGATATGAAGTCCTTGTTTAGCTCGCTCTGCATTATCTGCTTCAAAGCGAGAACGCAACACGTCTGAATCGAGCAATTCATCATAGGCATTGGCAAGCTCTAAGCCCTCAATATAAACCTCAAAACGCGCTGCAACCTCTTCCCCATCTTCGTCTAATTTCACTTTTGCCAAAGACGCCATTTCTGGTGGAAAGTCAGTTAAAAAGACAGGTGCATCAAACCCTAAACTTGGTTCAACAAAATGAGAAAACAACAAATCCATATAAGCCAAACGGTCGTCGCCCAAGTCGAGATTTAACCCAACACGATTTGCTGTGTCTTTAAGTTGCTTCAAAGTCGCTTGCAACGGGTTAATATCTAAACGGTCCTGAAAAGCATGCTTATAACTTAAAATAAATGGACGAACTTCGCCAAAACGATGCTGCAAACAGGTTTGTAATAAATCGGCTGTTTCGTGCATTAACGCTTTTAAGTCCAGACCCGGACGGTACCATTCAAGCATGGTAAATTCGCTGTTGTGTTTGCGCCCGTGCTCATCGTCTCGGAAAACCTTACAGATTTGATAAATCGGCCCGCTACCACTTGCCAGTAGACGTTTCATGGCAAATTCAGGCGAAGTCTGTAAATACTGAGTCTGCAATTTGCCATTGATATGACGTAAAGCCTGAACCGAGGCTAAATGTACGTCAGTCACACCTGCCTGTGAAACCACGGGTGTTTCAACTTCCATGACCCCACGTTCTGCAAAAAACTGACGGATTTGGGTATAGAGCTTGGCACGAGCCTTTAAAGCATCAATTGAACAAGTAGGTTGATAACTTAAACTCATGCCTGTGGTCCCCCGTGAGCTGCCCATTCACGGCGCAGCGGATAACTCTTACGTAATAAATCAAATGCTTTTTGCTCTACCTTGCCCTCTTTAAGACACGCACGGATGTTGGCATCATCTTGAGCAATATCATAAATTTGAGATAGTTTTTGCTTTAACACTGCTTTTAAATCATGTCCTGAAAAATAGTCTTCACATGCAGGCAACTGGGTTTCGAAACGCTTATTAATGTCATATCCAAATTTTTGACAAAACGCTTCATAAATCATTTGCGTACCACGAGCTTTTCCTTCAAGGCTATAACCAGCAATATGCGGTGTCGCCAAAGCCAACATATTTAAAAGCTCTTCAGATATCACTGGCTCATGCTCAAATACATCGAGCACCACTTTACGCTGGGTACGTTGAATGTCTTCGATTAAAGCGGCTTCTTTTACGACCGGACCGCGTGCACTATTAATCAAAATTGTGTCAGGTTGAAGCGCTGCAAAAGCTTTTTCGTCGAACAGATGATACGTCGCATGTTCGCCTTTTTTGGTCAGCGGCACATGAATTGAAACTGCATTGGCTTGTTGCAACAAGGCTTGAAAGCTTACATTTTCAATTGAATCTAACTGTACAAAGGGGTCGAAGCCAATCACTTTCCAACCAAGCAACTGAGCCATATAAGCCAAGCGCTTACCGACATTGCCAAGACCCACAATGCCTAGCGTAAATTTTTCTTGTTGTTCTAAAAGGCTAGCATCTAAATGCAGTAAAGCTGTAATGACATATTCAGCAACCGCCTGTGCATTACAACCTGCGGCATTGGCCCATGTAATGCCATGCTTTTCTAAAGCTTGAATATCTAAATGATCGGTCCCGATTGTGGCACTACCCACATATTTTAGGGCGGTATTTTGAATTAAACTTTCATTTACTGCGGTGACTGAACGGACCAATAAAGCTTCAGCATCTTGTACGTCTGTATGCGTTAAGGTGCGCCCTGCTTTATGTTGAATATCGCCAAACTCTGAAAAAAAGTAATCGGTAAACGCCAAATTTTCATCTGCGACGATTTTCATGGTCTGCAACCCATAGCTTATAAAAACGTTATTATCCTTTGAGTTGTGGCAAAGTACAATGTTAAGGGTATTAAATTAGTACAGGGTTTCAAGACTCAGTTCACTTACAAACCACCGCCAAAATAAAAGTAAGCCATCACGGCAAGTGTGAGCCAAATTAAAATAATAAGTACGGCAACCAAATAGTTTTTTGGCCGCTTTTCATGTTCATCTAGCCATTCTTTAGCTTGTTGTTCAGCATCAAAAATGACTTGCTGAGGCGTAAAACGAACTGCTAACCAAATGAGTATGGGTAAAATAACCGCATCATCAATAAAACCTAAAATAGGAATAAAGTCTGGAATTAAGTCGATTGGACTAAACGCATAAGCCACCGCTACCACAGCAATAATTTTGGGTAACCACGGCATTTGAGGATGCCTTGAGGCAAACCAAAGCATAATAATTTGTTTTTTTAGACGTTTTGCCCATTCTTTTATTGATTGTACCCAAGACATTTGGACAGACTCTGAACCTTTAGAATTTTATAATAATCTATAAAAACTAACCTTAGCTTAAAAGTGAAAGGAATATCGAATGAACTTTCCCCTAATTCTTTCACATTAAAAGATATATTTTATATTTCCGTATATAAAACAAATCCATCGCCCCTACAAAAGCTTGCCAAAGTCAGGCCAGATTGCTTAGCTAACTGAATGGCCATACTGGTAGGCGCTGAAATTGAAGCAAGCAAGCCAATATTGAGCTGAGCACATTTTCGTATCAGTTCATAACTTGCCCGACTGGTCATCACCACAAAACCCAAACTGGTGTCGTAGTTTTCTTGCGCTAAATAACCGAGCAATTTGTCTAAGGCGTTATGTCGGCCAACATCTTCAAATAAAGCCACAATTTGACCGTCAACTACCCATGCTGCGGCATGCGCTCCACCCGTTAAAGCGGTAATTTCTTGTTGAGTTTTTAAATGGGAAATAACACTCGGAATTTGCTCAAGCCATATTTTTGATGCATGCGTTGTAATTTTTGGCACGTCTAACTGAAACTGCTCTAAGCTTTCAATTCCACATAAACCGCAGCCTGTACGGCCTACCATCATACGGCGATGTTCCTTTAGGGCGGCGAATGCTCTTGATGAAATGGTCATTTCCACCGTAATGCCTAATTCATTTTGATGCACCTCAAGGGCATAGAGCTCTTTTAAGCTGGTTAAAATTCCTTCCGAAAGACTAAAACCTTTGGCAAATAAATCGACATCAGTCGGTGTCGCCATCATCACCGCATGCGAAATACCGTTATATACCAAGGCAATTGGGTACTCTTGCACAATATGATCTAAGACATTTTCAGATTCGGTTTTGTTAAACCGCTGTACTGGCAATGTTTCAACCCCATAAGCATGTGGTGTCAAAATTATTTCCTTTACTTCAAAATGGCGCTTGTTTAGAGCGCCTTTTGCTTAAATTTCATTTTAAAAAAATCAGATTCACTTAAAGACTGCTAACTTTCTTATTGGCATCTTCAGGGTCAACGGCTGTTGCCAAGTTAAAATGCTCTGGCGCATTTCCGGGATGTAAAATCACAGGAACACTTTTAGAAGCCGGAATCTTGGCATATTTATCATGACTGCTTAAGGCCACCAAAGGATTGGTTTCCGGATAGTAAGCCGCTAAGCTGCCGCGTGGAATGTTGTACGGCACAATACGGAAACTATGCACAATACGCTTCACACCGTCGGAGAAAACACTTTCAATATCAACCCACTGATTTGCTTCAAAGCCCGCTTCATCAATATCGGCTTGGTTCATAAACAACACACGGCGCTGACCAAACACCCCACGGTAACGATCATCCAGACCATATAAAGTGGTGTTGTATTGGTCGTGAGATCGGGTGGTCATTAAGGTATAAACCTTACTTTCGGTATATGAGGCAGCGTACTGATTTTCTTTATCCGCATAGACTTCTTCAAGTGGCGTAATCAGAAATTGCGCTTTACCACTCTTTGTATTCCAGATGTGCTGATTGGCTGGATGTTCTAAATGGAAACCGCCAGGTTTATAAACACGTAAATTAAAGTCATGGAATTCATCAAACACATCGGCAATTGAGTCACGAATGCGGTCATAGCTTTCAACGTACCATTTCCATTTAATCTGACTCTCTGGCAGCACGGCCTCAGCCATTCTTGCCACAATATCGGGTTCAGACAAAATATTTTTAGAAATTGGAGTATTACGCCCTGCCGACAAGTGGACATTACTCATTGAGTCTTCAACTGTAATAGCTTGTGGTCCATGAAGCTGCTCATCAATTTCGGTGCGGCCTAAACATGGCAAAATAAGCGCATCTTTACCACACACCAAGTGGCTACGATTTAACTTGGTTGCCACATGTACGGTTAAATTACATTTTCTAAGCGCTTCTTGTGTATAAGCGGTGTCAGGTGTTGCAACAGCAAAGTTTCCGCCCAAACCAATAAAGACTTTGATATCACCTTCGGCCATGGCTTTAATGGTTTCAACCACACCATATCCATTTTTTCTTGGTGATTTAATACCGAACACACGGTCAATATTGTCGAGAAGTTTCGGGCTTGGGAGTTCATTAATGCCCATAGTGCGGTCGCCTTGCACGTTACTGTGCCCACGAACCGGACAAAGCCCTGCACCCGGTCTGCCAATTTGACCACGCGCCAACAATAAATTTGCCAGCATATGTACGTTAGCAGTTCCGTGACGATGCTGGGTAATCCCCATACCCCAACAGAAAATTGAACGCTCTGACTCTAAAAAGAGTTTAGCCAGTTTTTCCAAATGTTCAGGTGACAGACCTGAGTGCTTATAAAGATCCGCCCACTCCGTTCTTTCTACCTCGGCAATCATTTCGTCGAAACCAACGGTATTGACTGCAATAAAGTTTCGGTCAAAAACGCTTGGTTTACCTGAGGCAAGCGCCTTTTTATCCCACTCATGTAAGTGCTTTAAAATACCTAACATCAGTGCATAGTCGCCGCCAATTTTAGGCTGGAAATAATAGCGACTAATTGGCGTACTGCCATTGGTCATCATTTCAAGCGGTGCTTGCGGGTCTTGGAAACGTTCGAGACCTCGCTCTTTAATAGGGTTAATCGCAATAATGTTGCCGCCGCGTTTAGACACTTCACGCAAAGTACCTAACATACGTGGATGGTTGGTTCCCGGGTTGTGCCCAAAACTAAAAATGGCGTCGGCTAAATCAAAATCTTCTAAGGTGACTGTGCCTTTTCCTAAACCAATCGAGTCGAGCAAACCAACACTTGTGGTTTCATGACACATGTTTGAGCAGTCGGGAAAGTTATTTGTACCAAAGCTTCGTACAAATAATTGATATAAAAATGCTGCTTCGTTACTGGCACGGCCAGAGGTATAAAATGCCGCTTGGTCTGGATGGTCTAGCGCATGTAAATGTTGAGCAATGAGCTTAAATGCATCGTCCCATGAAATAGGCACATATTTATCGGTTGCAGCATCATAACGAACTGGGTCTGTTAAGCGGCCTAAGTCTTCTAGGAAAAAGTCACTTTGTTCTGATAGCCAACTAACGGTATGCCCTGCAAAATATTCGGGAGTGACGGTTTTACTGGTCGCTTCAAAAGCAACCGCCTTTGCACCATTTTCACAGAAGTTAAAGGCATGAGCATCTTTCTTTTCAGGCCATGCACAGCCGGGACAGTCAAAACCTGTCGGCTGGTTAATGTTGAGTAAGGTAATTGAACCTTTACCTAAAATATCTTGTCGCTTTAAGTTACGAGCAACACTGAGCAGTGCACCCCACCCGCCAGCAGGATGAGTATATGGCTCAATTCGCGCAAAACCGTTATTTTCCTGTATGTGCTTTTGTTCTTCTGAATTATCCACTTTTTCATCCTCTTATCTTTTTTACACTCAACAGGCTCAGTGAAATCACAATTTAATTATGGTTTTATCAAAGCTACCCGCTGTTTACCGATGAGTAGAGTCCACTTTTTATATTATTGCCACTATGCTAAAAGCCGGCTCAACCGTTCTTATAATATGTGCCATATTCTTTACAATTACAATAATTCAAGCCAATCACGTTATTTATATAAAAACATATAAAACAATGATTTAAATAGATATTAATTCTATCTTTTACAGATAAAAACATTATTGGGTTTCATTTTTAACCGACTGAAAGCTTTTTAAAATTGACACTTACACGACTTTATCTATGTTTTTTTCGCATTAAGCAGTATAAAACAATTAAAAATTTATCTGCATTAGAGCATTTATGAAGGTTGTGATCGCCCCTGATTCATTTAAAGATAGCTTATCGGCTTTAAAGGTAGCTCAAGCCATTGCCCAAGGATGGCAAGCGGTATTTCCTCATGCAGAAACGATTTTGTGCCCAATGGCCGATGGCGGCGAAGGAACCATTGAAGCTGTTTTAGAAGTCTGCGAGGGACAATGGCGTGAAAAAACTGTAGTCGGGCCATTAGGTCAGCCTGTTCAGGCCAAATGGGGTTGGTTAGAAAAACAAAAAATTGCCATGATTGAAATGGCTCAAGCGAGCGGCATACAGTTAGTTCCACCATCTGAGCGTGATGCCTGCCACAGCACAACATTTGGAACAGGCCAGCTTATTTTGGATGCCTTAGACGCGGGTGCAAAAGATATTATTTTAACTGTGGGCGGCAGCGCCACCAACGATGGCGGCACAGGCTTACTTAGTGCTTTGGGTGCAGTTTTACTCGATGCTAACCAAAACGTTTTACCCGCTGGCGGCCTTGCCCTTAGCCACCTATCCAAAATTGATTTAACACATTTCGACTCATGTATTCAGCACACACGGATTTTATTGGCTGCCGATGTGACCAATCCACTTTGCGGTCCAAATGGCGCATCACATATTTTTGGCCCACAAAAAGGTGCTTCCGTTGCTCAAGTCCAGTTACTCGATGCAGCCCTTGCCCATTTTGCCGATGTCACGGCACAACTTTTAGGTTTCGACAAACGAAATGAAGCGGGTTCTGGGGCTGCTGGTGGTTTGGGTTTTGCCGCCAAAAGTTATTTAAATGCAGACTTTAAAGCTGGAGTTAAAGTTGTGGCTGAACTGAATCAGCTTGAGCATAAAATTTCTAACGCAGATTGGGTGATGACGGGTGAAGGTAAATTTGACCAACAAACCTTAAGCGGTAAAACCGTTTTTGGGGTAAGCCAAATTGCCAAAGCCCACAATGTTCCGGTCATTGTGATTGCAGGGACTTTAGGTGAAGACTACCAAGCACTTTATGAGCACGGTGTAAGCGCTGCTTTCTCACTAGCCAATGGTCCCATCACCCTAGAACACGCCTGCGAACATGCAGCAGAACTCATTTATGAGCGAACAGTCGATATAGCGAGATTAATTCAGTTTAGCCAAACCAGCTTAAATGATAAAAAAGCCTAATCGGCTAATTTTAAAAGACTCTCTCTACAGCTCTCCAAGATTTCATCGCTAAGGTTTGATTGGTCTGGGCATGCACGAGACAATGCAATTGCCCCTACTGACTGAGCAAGAATATTAATAGCTTGCTTTCTCAGCTCTTCTGTTTCTAAAGAAACTTGTTTTGCGCGTTCATTCATAATGAACTCAATAAGCTGCACAATGCCCTCTTCAAACTCGACTTTTACTTCGTCGGGCTGTCTTGCGGCATCACAAGATAGCGCTGTTAAGGTACAGCCCTGATCACGGTTGTCCCGATGTGTACGAGACACATACATTTGAATAAATTGGGGTAAGTTTAAACCTTCTATTCTTTTTAAAACCTGCTCAAGACCATATTTGGCAGTAATAGTAACAAGGTCTGTTTTCGAGCTGAAATGTTTATAAAACCCACCATGAGTAAAGCCTGCACTAGACATTAACTCGGCAATACCTACCCCGTCGTAACCTTTGCTACGAAACAGTTGAGTCGCCTTTTCAACAATTTTATCTCGGTTTTCTTTTACCTGAGTTTTACTGACTTTCATGTTGGTGCGCCCACTTTTATTCACCCTGCTCGTCATTATTATACATTGATTATGATTGACATCAAAACCTGTATATTTTAGATTATAATCATCATCTAAAAAATTAAAGCGTGGAGACATCACATGTCAGCTCAATCAAAAGTATTTATTACAGGGGCTTCGTCAGGAATTGGTTCTGTTTATGCAGATCGATTTGCTCAACGTGGCTATCACTTAATCTTGGTGGCACGAGACACCAACCGTTTAGATAAAATTTCAAAAGACCTTCAAGAAAAATACGGCGTACAGGTCGATTTCATTCAAGCTGATTTATCAAATGATCAAGATATACGCAAAATTGAAGATGTACTTAAAAATGATGCTGATATTGAAATTTTGGTAAATAACGCTGGGATTGCACTGAACGGAAACTTTTTAACTCAAGATCGTAATGAGATTGAAAAACTTCTGACTTTAAATATAACTGCGGTGGTGCGGTTGTCTCATGCAATGTCGCAATCCCTTATACGCAAAGGTAAAGGCGCCATTATTAATTTAGGCTCTGTGCTTGGCTTAGCACCTGAATTTGGTTCTACCATTTATGGCGCAAGTAAATCCTTTATTCAATTTTTTAGCCAAGGTTTACATTTAGAGCTAAAAGATCATGGGGTACACGTTCAAGCGGTATTGCCTTCTGCCACCAAAACCGAAATTTGGGAACGTTCAGGTATAGATTTAAGCCAAGTTCCGCCATTAATGGACGTCAATGATTTGGTCGATGCAGCCTTGATTGGTTTTGATCGTAAAGAAACAATTACAATTCCTGTGCTGAAAGATGAAAATCAATGGAATAATTTTGAAAAATCGCGTATGACATTATTACCAAACTTCTCTTCGGCTGAAGTAGCCCAACGTTATAAAAACTAACGACAACGGCTACCCAACTCTCAAGTAGGAAAATCTTATGAATGTTATTGATGCTCTCCGCAAACGCCGTGCAGTTAAACGCTTCGACCCTGCTTTTCAACTCTCTGAAGATGACAAAAAGCAGTTATTACAAGAAGTTTTAGCAAATGCACCAAGCGCTTTTAACTTGCAGCATTGGCGTCCAGTCATTGTTGAAGATGCAGAGTTAAGACAAAAAATTCGCGCGATTGCTTGGGAGCAACCACAAGTAACAGAGTCATCATTACTGATTGTATTATGTGCCAAAGTAAATACATGGGAAGTTGACGCTAAACGTGTATGGGATGGAGCTTCTCCAGAAGTTCAAAATATTATGGTTGGTGCAATCGACCAGTATTACCGCGACCGCCCACAAACCCAACGTGACGAAGTGATGCGTAGTGCGGGCATCTTTGCTCAAACCCTTATGTTACTTGCTCAAGAGCATGGTTTAGATAGCTGTCCAATGGATGGTTTTGACTTTGATGCAATGGCAAAGCTTATTAACTTACCTGAAGACCATGTGGTGTGTTTAATGATTGCGGTTGGTAAATCAGCTTCAGAACCTTATCCACGTGTGGGCAAACTCCCTTACGACGATGTCATTATTCAAAATACATTCTAAGTTGTAATTCAAATTTTAGGTTTTCATTCTATTTTTAGTTTTATGATAAATAGATGGAAGCCTTTAATTTTGCATGTATTTAGGCGCTAAAAATCATAAATTGGCGAACGTAAATTAAGCGACCTTATTTCTATCATCTTCTATGTATGACATCGTAATATTAATTAAGCAGTCCACTAGCTCTTCAAAAGTAAAACCCATATTTTCAGAAGTAAAAAAGTTCATTGTTAAAGCAATACTTGAATGAATCAAAATATAAACCATCATTTTTAAATTTTTGATTTTTAATACTTCAGGATGCTTCATAGCATATTCAATGGCCAAGACATTAATCGCTTTTACGGCTTTTACATGACTTGCCTCAGTACTATATTTAGAAGAAACACTGAGCCAATAAAAATATTTATTATTATCTTTTGCCAAAAACTCGCCAATTTTTAAAAAAATTGTTCTGATTGCTTCAGGAATCTCTAAATCTAAAATTTCAGGAATCACGCCATAAATAACTTTTGAAATTTCCGCAATAAAATGCTGCTGCATCTCAACAAAAAGTGCTTCTTTATTTTTAAAGTACTCATAAAAACTCCCCGATCCTACGCCTGCTATCTCACACACTTTAAGTACAGTTGTATGGTCCAAGCCATTTTTCATAACAGATATAAATCCGGCACTCACTATAGAATCAAAGGTATTTATTGCTCTATTTTGTTTTGGTTTTCTTATAGTTACCATAATAATTTATCCTTCTAATAATCCGTCTTTTTTCTGTATAAATTCATTGATAAATTTTAGTATAAATCAAAATTTGATCAATTATTTTATAAAGATGAGTTTAAAAAAATGAATACAGCTCTAAAATCGGATCAAAAAATTTTTCGTCGTAATGTTGAACTGACTTACGATCATCATAAAAGTTACTCTTTTTATTATGAGGAAAATCCTGTTGTTACTTCCTTGTTCGTTGTACTTTCAGCGATGTTTCCCGCTGGTGAAATGTTTTTTATAGAAAGCATCAGAAATGTTCGAAATCAAATTAAGGATGAAAAACTTTTAGAAGATATAAAAGCCTTTATTGCTCAAGAAGCTTTCCATAGTCGCGAACATAAAACGCTGAACAATCACCTCATCCATTCGAACTATCCTGAAGTTGTCGAAATTGAGGCCAAAACCAAAGCACGCTTGGATAAATTACGTCAACTTTCAGCAGTCGAACAAGTCGCTGCTACAGTCGTGATGGAACACTATACCGCCACACTTGCCCATCTATTACTCACAGACTCGTTAATTAAAGCAAAAACCACGCAAGAGAGCAGAAATCTGTGGGAGTGGCATGCCCTCGAAGAACTTGAGCATAAATCGGTCGCGTTTGATGTATTAAATGCGATAGGAGGAAATTCTAGCAAAAACAGAAAAGTAGCTTTAGCTAGAGTTGCAAAACTCATCACGCCTATTATTTTTAAATATTGGATAAAAATCTTAAAAAGAAAAGATATTAACTTCACTTTGAAACAGTTGAAGGATGGTATTTATTTAGGTTTTGGTGGAATCAATCGGGTCGGAATTTTGTCTAAAGCATTTGTAGATATGCTGGATGTCAGAGCAGAAAATTTTGACCCGTTAAACATGCAAACAGAACAATTAGAAGCCGAATTCCGAGAAAAACTATTTGGCCAAGCAGGCTTTCTTAGAGACTACCTCAGCTAGAAAAACCAATCTATAAAAGCCCTCATTAGCGGGCTTTTATAGAAATAACTCTTTTAATTTGTATGTATTTTGATTGACCTTAACTTTCTATTTTGAATCGGCCTAGATCACTTAGACCAAGAAAATAATCTAGTAATCTCTCCCTTTCATCTACTCCACCAGAGCTTAAAAGCTGAATGATTGTGCCCTCCACCATATATAAAAATAGTTTGGCATCGGTAAAAGAGACATCGGGTTTAAGCAATCTAAGTTGGCTATAAATCTCATTTTTTAGCCATGTTCTATAGCGCACCGCGGATTGATAAGCGTTGGGATAACTATTTTTAATTTCAAAAACGGCTTTAAATAATAAGTAATACGGCCCTTCTACATCGGTATGTAGAAAGTAAAGCTTTTTGAGTTTATCGATGGCAGGAGTGCTTAAGTCATACTCGACCATTGCGACTACTTGTTCTTGGAGCTTTTCTTTTTGCACCATCAGGCAAATTTCAATGAGTCGTTCTTTAGAGTGAAAATAATTATAGAAAGTCGCTTTTGTAATCTCTGATTCTTTCACTATTCTGTCGACCCCAATAAGGTGAAATCCACGGTGGTGGAACAGATCAATGGCTTTATTTACAACGTATAAGGCACGTGTTGGGAGAACTAAATTTGGCATAGTTTTACCGTTATAAATTCTTGTTGTTTGTAAATGAGATACTTTTTTGGGAGAAAAAAAGGCACAGCAAAGCCTATAAAGACTGTGCTTGGCACATCTCAAGTTTTATTGTTGCTAAGTTTTTGGTTGTGACGATTTAAAGCCTGAAAGCGCTAGTGGCCCTCAAACTGCTTTAAAGTTTATGTGGTGTCGTTATAGCTTTTGGCATTGAGAGCCAAGAAATAATGGATGTGCAAAGCCAACTCCTTTTTATTGGGAGTTCTGCCAAAGCATTAAAATTATGGTGGCAGAACGAAAGAGGGTTGACAGACTGGTCAAACGAGGCCAGCACACCCAAAGGTGTCCCCCTCCCGTTCCGCCGCAGAGGGGGCACGAGGGTGTAGACACTAAAAGTATAAAACCTTTAATGCTCGTTTGAATCAGCCTGTCAAAGCCGGCTGGCAATGTGGCCAGCAGGCAAAGAATAGTGCTCAACCCTTTTGCAGTCAAGCACACAAAATGACATTTGCTTTAATTTAGATCATTAAAAAGTAAGGATAAATAATGAGATAATTATTGTTAAATGGGGGTTTATAAAGGTGAAATAAAAACAGCCTCGGAAGGCTGTTTTTGAGGGCTAGAAAGATTGCTTATCAGATGTTTTATATTGATTTATATAAATAAAATTAATAATCTTATAAACTTTTCTAGTTATTTATGCTGCCTTTTGATCAGATTGTTTGATAAAACCTAATAGCATCATAAGCTTTTTTCCAAAATTAGAGTTTTCAAATTCTTGATTAGGATAAGCCATTCTAAAAATACTTTCTAATCGCTCTCCTTCAACAAATTTAGAATCACTTACATTTCCAAAATGTTTTTGGAGGCTTTTTCCTAATATTGAAATAACATCATGTCCATTAGCAATTTTTGTATGAACGTCCCATTCCTCTCCAATATCATCAGCCATAAGTTGTAATACTTGATCTACGTGACAACAGCTATCTATAGAAATTCTTTCTATTAATTTGTCATGCTTTAAACATAGCGGATTTAATTCAATAACTTTCTTAAAGTTAAAAGGTTTAGAAAATTTAAGATTAATATCTGTGGTCAAAGCATTAAGAAATCTAAGCTTAGAAAGTGGATATGCTAAATCATAAATCACTTGTCTAACTTGTTGTAGATCAAATTGACCATTAATTCTTGGTATTTTTTCTTTGGAGCCTAGTTCCAAAAGAACTTTATTTAAAGCTTCATCACTTTCGAACATTACAATTTCAAGATCTCTATGATCTACAGTTACAATATCTTTAGGAAGAACAGTTTTGATAGCTTCGTGATAATCTCGGTCAATTACCCCAATAACAGTTTTGCCCTTTTTTTCTATATCTGAAAGAAGGTGCCATTCAGTTAATAAATCTACAACTCCTTTCCAACCGTTTCTTTCCTCATAAGTAATAGGATTCTGGGAGTTAAATCTTTGTTCAAAAAATCGGATATCTGAATCACCTTCTACAATTAACCAAGGTTTAACCTCTTTTGTCATTTGTACTATTTCTGTGATTAATTCTTGAGTAGTTGAAAAAATAGCGCTCATTTCTTACAAAATCCCACCATCTAAAGCAATACAAAGATTCCGTTTTGAACCAATAATTTGTGGTGAATGAGTAGCTATTAAAAATTTATGGCCTCTTAATTTCTCAACTCGAGCGATATCATCTAAAAAGCTACGTTGCCAATCAACATGAAGTGATATTTCAGGTTCATCAATTAAGTAGTATGTACCAGATTCAGCTAAAAATATAAGTTCATAAAATAAGACAATTTGATGCTGTTCACCCGATGAAAGTTCAGAAAGTTTTAATTCTTTTTTTTCACCATATTTAGACGTAAAATAAAAACCTTTTTCATATTGAACATGGAAGTCTTTATTATTTAATTTATTTCCAACAATATCTTGAAATGTCTCAATTTTATTTAATAAATCATCATATACTGCCAATTTTTCATTTAAATCTTGCAAATATAATGATAGAACTGTTTTTACGTTTTCATTATTTAAACCATCATCAGGTAGCGAAATGTTTTTTTCCCTAAATAACAAGCCCGCATTCAAAATTTTTGTTATTTTATCTTGAGTTTCTTTATATTTTTCACGAATATTAGTTTCAGACTCTACATATGAAGGTAATGGTAACGTATTAATATTTTGTATAAGTCGCTCAGGAAATGATTTATCATGAGAAGCTGTCTTCTCATTAGATTCAGCTAAAGATGTGGCAATTTTTTGAGATAAATCCTTAGCATATCTTTCAATCATATATCTACTAAAATTTTTATTTTTTGATTCATCTTCAGAAGGCAGATAGATTAACCTCTGCGTTTTTACCATAAAAAAATTAAATAAATCTGCATATTCATCTAAACTCTTAGAATTCTTAAGGTATGTATGAACAAGCATGCTATGAGAACCAAATCGATCAATATCTAAATAATATTCACGGTCATCTATAAATCTTGCTCTATGGAGATTTCTTTCCTGAATATAATGTCTTCTCCTTATATCATCATAACCTACCATATCTTTTTCTGAATAAAGAAGTGGGAATGCTAGTAAAAATTCTTCTTTTTTATCGTCTATCGATATGTAAATCGTAAAAAAATCTACTTTATTATCAAATAAATTTTACTCCATCTCATTATTAAAATATTTTTTTGATCCTTTTGATTTATTATTTTTAATTTCAAAATTTTTTTCGTCTTTAATAAAATATTTTCTCTTTATAATTTTTATTTTCCTATCTTTTTTATTTGAATCTGAATGAATTAATACAAACTCATTAAAGTCAAATTTTGAAAAATTATTATAATCTTTATTATAAAAAGACATTACCATATCCAAAAGTGTTGTTTTACCACAACCATTTGGTCCATGAATAATTGTTATCCCTTCTTCTCTTAAATATATTTCGTGCTTAAGAAAACCATTCAACCCCTCAACACATATATATTTTAAAAAAATTTCTGAATCTGTAGTTAAATTCTTTTCAGACATTCTATTCTCAATGAACTCAATTTTTATGTTCCTAAATTATATATAAGTCGTACATAAAAACAACTAATTAAATTCTTAGTTATATATTAAAAAATCTAATTATTTTATTTACTTCCACTTAGTATAGGATGATATAGTCACACGTTGGTGGACCGTGATTGTAGGTAATTATACTTTTCTCTATAAATTGAGAGTATCATTTCATATACTAGGAGATTCCACCAAATTTCTCTCACTTATCATAATAACATGCTATATATTTTAGAATATAATTATTTATAATCAAATAGTTACTTATGTATAGATTAATTCAATTACACCATTCTAAATAAACAAAGCTAAGCCCAATAACCGTGACTTAGTTACAAAAAAAGCCTCTGTTTCTACAGAGGTTTTTTTCAATTCAACAACTTATTATTTATGAAACCATGGTTTCTTTGGTGCAGTCCCAGTATACGCAGGACTAACTTTAATCGGCCCCTGACCTTTTTCGCATTGTTGAACACCCCACTCACTCGGGCGAAAACGTGCATTCGCTCCATCAGGCTCAGGTTTACCAAATTTTTTTTGAATATCATAATCAATGAGTGGTATTTCAAGTAGCACGATGTCTCCACGAGAACAAGCGATGGTAGGACGTTTCGTATCGTAAACCCATTTACCATAGCCATTTTCTTCCTTAGGATCAAAGCGCATAACTGGACCTACATGCTGATCCCATGCCAATTCCATTCGAGGAGGCTCCATCGCAGTAACCCACATTCCTGCAACCCGTATAGGATGAGGGAAACGTACCGCCTGTAATCCCCGTAAACTAAAAGGTACTTGTGGCTCACCGTTGTCAAAAGCATCGTAACGACTAATTAAACTCCCTTTAGGAATCAACAGTTCGCCATATTGTGCATCTTGAGATAAAACGAAATGGCTGCGACGTTCTTTGTAATGCTGCTTAAGAGCAATCTCATACTTTACCGATTCAGTCATATAAAATAAATAACCTGCCCACAGGTCACATATTAATGCTACTAGCGTAATGAATAATGTTTTTTGAGAGAAAAACCTCACAGGCTTTTGAGCCTTATTTCGCCAAAAGAATAGTGCTTTCACTAATAAACCTAGCGTTAGTACAACACCAATCAATAGAGCAATAAACAACAGAAAAATTGCAAAAACCGAGAATGTCTGTACAGGTATCATAATTGTTAAATCTTTAATTTCATTTTTTCAAAGGTGGGTCACCAAAAAAATTCTATGTACATTTATTAAAAAACAAGCATTATGACTCACAGGCACTATTTTATAGTTTTAGCATTCACATACTAAATTAAGCATAGCTAAATCATTGTCACCCGTGGCTTTCATTACTTCACTCTTTTTATCGCTCTTGTACTTAAGTTCACCATTATTTTTATCACCAATCATAAAGTCTAAAATCTGTATGGTCTTATGTGAACAGTCAAAAGCCATATGAAATTGTGCGATATTATCTTTATCAAAATCACCTGTATAAAACTTTGTTTCGGGTACGCCAACTAGTTTTCTGGTAGCAGTAATTTTAAATTTACTTTTACTTGGTAAATAAAATTCGATTGAATCTAGTTCAAAAGTATAAGCGATATCTTCTTGTTGATAATAAACTTCTTCTGCTTGAATACTATTTGAAAAAGCTGCACAGGTAGCGAAAATTAGGCTAAAAATTGTTTTTTTCATTTACTAAAACTCATACATAATTTTTTGTTGCCTGATTTTATATAAATGAAAGGTCTATGAATATAAAAAACATTTGCTATTAAATGATATATACAATTAATATATACCTTACATAAATGTATCCCCCTTCTCAAAGAGGTTCATATGTTGGAGATAGTAATCATCTGATAATCACTCTCAATTTCTATTATTGAGTTGATTATCAATGTCGCAATTTTTCTGTGGTCATATTTCTGATCACCTCTATTTGCACGTTTGATTATTATCAAGGCTCCAACATGAATCTTTCAAAGTTCGAACAACGAACTCTCCATGTCCTTGCTAAAGGCGGACATATTAAATACCAACGTGACGCATCAGGCGCAGTCTATTTCGTTGAATGCTATACACGAGAAGGTTTTGTCCTATCTGATTGTTCCTTAGATGTATTTAAAAAGCTAAAAGCAAAACGTTTAATCAAGTCTAAAAATAGCCAACCTTATCAAATTACATTGTTAGGACTCCAGACTGTTCGCCCTCAACTAGACAATCGTTGATATAAGTTGCTATTTATTAAGAGAAAGAAAATATGAATATTATAATTCGAGATGAACAACCCGAAGATATTAAAAATATCGAAGCGTTGACGAAAGCCGCGTTCTTAAATGAAGAGCATTCTAGCCACACTGAACAATTCATTGTGAATAGCCTTCGGAAACATAAGCAACTTACGATTTCTTTGGTTGCTATAGAAGATGACTTAATTATAGGTCATGTGGCTATTTCACCAGTTACAATCACGTCAGGTGAAAATGGTTGGTATGGCCTAGGCCCTATTTCTGTATGTCCAAAGAAACAAGGAATTGGCATTGGTTCTCTTTTAATGAATGCAGCTCTTCAAAAGTTAAAAGAATTAGGCGGAAAAGGTTGCGTTCTATTAGGTGATCCAAATTATTACAGTCGATTTGGTTTTAAATCTTACCCTGATTTAAATTTACCTAATGTACCTAATGAATACTTTCAAGCTCTAAGCTTCATTAACCATATTCCCTCAGGAGAAGTTACTTACCATGATGCTTTTACGGCAACTGAATAAATAAGTTCGCTTACCACACATAGTAAAAAGCCTCTATTTATAGAGGCTTTTTCAATTCAACAACTTATTATTTATGAACCCAAGGCACAGCCGGTGAACCAATCCACGCAGATTTAGCCGGAATATTTTCACCTTTCATGACCAGTGTTAATGGACCTAACACTGCATGATTGCTCACGTTGGCGTTATATAAAATGATACTGCGCGCATTGACCACTACATCATGCCCCACGTTCACTTGCCCGATTTTCATAATACGGTCTTCAAACAAGTGAGTTTGCGGGCCTGAAAAGCTATTAAACTCGGCACGGTCACCAATGCTGACACAGTCAAACTCGGTAATATCAGCCGTATCCATATAAACGTCTTTACCAATACGAACCCCTAAAATACGCAAGAAGAATGGCAACATTGGCGTTCCTCTTAAGTAGTTTAAGAAGTTAGGAATCGCAACTGATTCATATAAGCTGGTAATCCCTTCACTTAACCATACAAACATGGTCCACATAGGTGCCGAACGCGGTTGATAGCGACCAATCAAAATCCACTTTAATAGCGCAACAATAAGGAAACAGCCAACACCATAAAGCAGCCCTGCGAGCGTTAATGCAACCAGTCCTGTCTCAATATTGTAGTTATTAATCACATCAATAACGTCTAGTACGATCATATAACCCACCCCAATCGCAAGTGCGGCCGGCAATACAATACGAAGCCCTTCAATAAAACCACGCATTAAACGGCGCTTAATACTTGGTTTAAAGGTTAAATGGTCAGGATATTTTTCAGCAGCTTCACGTGCAGGTAACAGCAATGCCGGAGAACCAAACCAAGTTTGTCCATCATACATTTCACGGTTATCTGGTGTTTTTGATTGCACGCCAATTAAAACATTGTCTGGTAACACTGTCCCATCAGCAATATAAGCACTATTTCCCACAAAACTACGGTTACCGATTTTGGTTGCTTTTAAAGACATCCAACCGCCTTTAATCTCTTCATCGCCCAGCATTACCGCATCGGCAATAAAGCTTTCTTCACCCAAAGTCAGCATTTCTGGAATAACGCCAGTTGCGGTAGAAATTTCGGTATTTTTACCAACTTTTGCTCCCAGCATACGAAACCATGTAGGCGCATAAATGGTGGCAAACAAGCCATGTAAGGTTTGTAAGCTCGTTTCTAAAATTTGGGCCGCAAACCATTTACGATAATACGTACTGCCATGAACCGCATAGGTTCCGGTTTCAAGACGCGGCAATGCAATTTTACGTAAACCTGAAGAAATCACCGCAGTAATCATCATCATCATTGCACTAGCCGGGATCGCTAAAATGAAATAGTAAAGCGCGATTTGCAAATGGTTGTTCGGGTTAATATTAAATACATTTACATCTAACCAGTCGACCAAAAGGAAGCTTGGAAAAATTGGAATAAAGAAAAGACAGGCAATAATTAATGCACTAACGCCATAGTATCCATATTCAGCAATTTTACGTATAAACGATAGTTTAGGACGCTCTGGCAATTTAGCTTGCTCATCTATATGCCCTATTTTCTGAGCAGGTGTTCCATCCCAAATTTCGCCCTCAGGTACAACCGTGTCATATTCAATTGAAGTTAAGGCATTTACATGGGCCTGTTTTTCTAACACTGTATTTTCTTCTAATACAGCATACGAACCTACATAACTGTCTTGTTTAAGGTGAATTGAACCTAATACCAAGTGGCCATGTTCAACTTTGGCATTTTCTAAATTCACCTGAGAACCGATACTCACGCCATCTTCAATAGTCAGTAAAGATGGCATACGAATATGTACGGAACTAATGGTAACGTCGTGGCCGATTTTTGCGCCAAGTGCTTTCAAATATAAGTTAAGTAAAGTCGAACCCGACAAGAGATAGACAGGTGAAATATTACTAATACGGTCTGCTAGCCACCAACGGAAATAGGTTAATCCCCATAATGGATAACGCCCTGCGCCAATTCCTAACATTAATAGTCGTTTTACCGTAATCGACAGTACAAAACTGCTCATAATGACACTGACATACACCAATAAAGACAACGCAATCGCATACGGGATACTGTCGCGAGTTCCACCGGTAAAGTAGTGATAGGTAAAGAATGGCGCTAACCACTGCAAAATATTAATCGAGATTAAAACCGGAATAGTTACGAGCTGTGCAATACCACATAACCATTTATAGGTCTGATTACGAGGGTTATCTTGTCCAATTTGGCTATCAAATAAAGTAGGTTCAGGCTGCTCTAACATGAGTGCAGCAATCGCGCCTACTCTTCTCGCTTGATATAAGTTTTGAATGGTCAGATGGCTATATTCCGCATGCTCACGCAGATTTGAAATTAAAACAGCGGCGAGTAGTGAATGCCCGCCTAAATCATCAAAGAAATCGGAATCGAGTTTAATCGGCATGTTCGGGAACAAGCGATTCAAAATTTCAAACAAGATTTCTTCGGCTGGGTTCTGTGGCTGGTCAGATTCACTGCGATCTACCACACTCGTGAGCGGTCTTGCTTTTAAAGCTTTACGGTCAATTTTCCCAGATAATAGACGTGGAACTTCTTCAATAATCTCAAAACGATTTGGCACCATATAAGGCGGTAATCGCTGACTCAAGTTATGGCGTAGTTCTTTAATTTCTATAGCTTGCTTTGCATCAATTTCTGGTGCAATAAACGCAATAAGTTGATCAATGCCGTCTTCAGGACGAAGAATAACGGCTGCCGTACCAATTCCATCAATATCGCAAAGCGCAGCTTCGATCTCGCCAAGCTCTACACGGAAACCACGGATTTTAACTTGGTCATCGGCACGACCTAAACAGTGTACTTGACCAAACTCATCAATTTTAGCCAAATCCCCAGTACGGTAGAGTAATTCTTCCTCTACACTCATTGCCCAAGGGTTTTCAATAAACTTATCTGCGGTTAAATCAGGTCGTCCTAAATAGCCTTGTGCCACACTTGGACCAAAAATACATAACTCCCCTGTTTCACCTTGCTCGAGCAACTCTCTTTCAGAGTTAATAACCAACATACCGTAGTTTGGTAAGGGCTTGCCAATGGTGACAGGTTTGCCGCGTTCCAATAACTCAAGACTTGCAGAAACCGTGGTTTCGGTTGGTCCATAGGTGTTAAACATTTGATGATGAGGTAATGCCCAGCGGTCAACCAGTGAGTCCGGACACATTTCCCCACCTAAATTAATAATTCTTAAATTAGGTACGTCTTCAGGAAATAAGGCAAGTAACGTTGGAACAGCATGCAGTACTGTAATTTGTTCCTGCTTTAAGGTTTGGCATAACCGCTCAGGGTCACTGACAAGTGACTTCGGTGCAATCCACAACGTTGCACCTACCAAATAAGAAAGCCAAATCTCTTCAAACGACATATCAAAAGCGACTGAAAAGCCTTGATAGACCTTGTCTTGCTCTTGAATACCCAAAATACTATTTTCACTACGTAAAAAGTGACAAATATTTTTTTGAGTAATCACAATCCCTTTGGGTTTACCTGTCGAACCCGAGGTATAAATAATATAGGCAGGTTGATCTGGAGTGGTTTTCGCTAAACTTACACTTTCGCTTAGTGTTTTTTGCAGCTCGGTGTTGGTCCATTTTGTTTGCGGCACTTCAGCTAAATGTTCATACCATTCATCTGTAGTAATCATTCCCACCGCTTCGGCATCTTCAAGACATACCGCAATACGATCCGCGGGCGTATCCATATCAAAAGGAAGCCAAGCTGCACCGCTTAAACAAATGGCCAGTTGAGCTTTTAAAAGCTCAATACCACGCGGCAACCATAGCCCTACAATATGACCTGGCTTTATCCCTTTTAAAGCCAGATGTTGAGCCATAATTAAGGCTTGCTGATACAGCTCACCATAACTCAGCGTTTTGTCTGCTTCAATTAAAGCCGTTTTATCAGGAAGAGTTTGTGCAGTATGAGCAAAAATATCGGCTAAGACTTCATTCTGCAAAAATTCCGGATGATACTTTCCACGAATTACATTTTTCGTGTTCGTTACAAACTGGTTCATTTTTATACTCTCTTAATTTTCTGATTTGGCTTAAATGAAGTCATAATTTATTTTTCTGACCCATTAACGAAATCTAGATAGGCCATAAATTAATTAAGAGAACTTAAAGCAAGATTAAATTTTTTAGTTTTGATGTTTATTCAACAGAGTAAGAACCTTAGCTGTTAATTTTAATTTATAAATAAAAATCAAATAGTTAATATTATTATTCTAATTTTATGAGGCTTTGTTGCATAAAGCCTTTGAAGGTAAAGTTTTCCTAAGTTGCTAAAATTTAGGTTACAACTTGGGTATGAGGT
>ENA-OWOG01000066-OWOG01000066.1-gut-metagenome-genome-assembly--contig:-NODE-66-length-64079-cov-18.355020_pt1 | contig 64079 bp, 59 predicted proteins | sample MGYA00248249_ERZ651793 | MGnify/ENA primary metagenome ERZ651793 (study PRJEB26908, sample SAMEA4031700) | gut metagenome | biome: gut; feature: normal infant; material: stool | place: China | collected 2015... | reverse complement strand
ACTAGTCTAAAACTAGTATTAAGACTATCACTAATTTAAGTGATACCAACTGTCTGGAGATTCATGGGGCCAGTCTAAGCCGGGATTGAAGATCCTTTTCAGATGAATGGAGGCCGAATGTTCCACAACCCTTATCCCTTCATTATTCATCTTAAGGATTTCATCTATCAACGAGGCATAGAAACTGAAGTATTCCTCCATAGAAAATGTGAACGATGCTTTTTGTGCAAACCCATAGGGACTAACAGGTCGGATAAACATATCCTTGAGGCCAAGAGACAAGTGAGCCTGGACAATTGATTCAGGGTGCCTAATGAGATCTTTAGTAACTGTAGTAACCGTTGCAACGCGACCAGCGCCTAAAGACCGTTTGATAGCCTCTACCCCTGACACTGTTCTACTGTAAGCAAGCCCATGACCAAGAATTCGATTACTGTTGTGAACAACTTCCTCACCATCAAGCGAAACAGAGAACGTTATGTTCCTGTCTCTCGACCATTCAAGCATATCCTCATTCAAGACAGACAGGCTTGATGCTACCACCATCTCAAAATCGGTGCTTCCCAGCGTTTCAGCACATTGCTCATAGATAGACTGAATTAAATCGAACCGCAAGAGTGGCTCTCCACCCTGTATCTCTATCTTGTAAGGTGGAGTTGATAGTTTTTTGATAGTAGAAATGATATCAGGGATGAGAGCGGGATCTAGATCATAACCAGAGGCGTTCACGGAAGCTCTACTGACCTGACAATACTTGCAGGTATGGTCGCAACGTAATGTGGGCACAATCATGAAAATTGGCCTGATCGCCAGTTCATTCATCAATCGTTTTGCAAAAGCAGAACTTAAAGCATAGGGAGCAATAGCTGATGAGCTTTCGTTGGTTATGAACAGCTTGCTTTCAAGTGCGTTTGATTGTTCCGCACTGATTTGCTCATCAGAAAGATCAAGCAGCTCTTGCTCATCAATGAAGTGATGAAAACCAGCGAGGTTGCTTATAAACACCTGTCCATTAGGCAATCTGTCAAAATTGAATGGCATCAATTCCATCACGAAAGCCTTTCATCGACACTGCGAAGCACTTTATGGACAATAGAATCTCTCAACGCCCCTGTTTTATGCTGTAGTTTTTCTCGCAAAGTGTAATCATTCAGCAGCCTCTCGAATTCATAGAGGCATTCGGGACTATCGTTTTCAAAAGAGATTGTCCAAGAGGATATATCTTCACAAAGCTTCCACTGAGTAAGCGAAGTCATCCAGTACAGGCTATTGCGTATAACCCATTCAGTATAAACATCTTTTTTTAACATCCTTTCGCACATTGCCATTGCCTCACAAAGCTAATAATCACAATCAGCAACCGCTTTAAAGCGGATTTTTCCTATAGAAATGAGGATACACCATTTAATTAATATGTTACAGGATGTTTGCATCTGAATGGCGACTCTGATAAATGATGTTGCTTATCCTATGATAACCAATAATGTTTTCTAATTATCATATGCCGCTTGAACCGGCAAACAGCTAAGAAGCTAACATGATGTTAAAACGCGGGGGTTTCAAAGAGTTGTTGGTGGCTCATAGTATGAGATGTATCCCTACAGTAATCACAATGCGCAAGAATTCTGTACTGACTTAATCGAAGAAGCGTGTGCCAGTAGCGTTGACACCATTGATGTCAGGGAAGCCTACACTCGCTTTCAATACGTTGAGCAACTTAGAGAGATGATGAGCTGTTGGGGGTGTGTATGAACATCTTACTTCTTATGAGAGGACAAGTATGGGCGCAATTCTTATCAACGCAAGCATAAGCTATAAGCGAATGATGCAGCAGTACTTTTTCGTATAGCTCATCTTATCGACATACAGGAATATCTATCGATTCCCCTAAGGATCGGTATACCTATGAAATACTTCATTGGAGATTCTATCAATGAATGCATATATATTTTAGATCCAAGAGATTTAAAATATATTGTTCCAAATATTTTATGTTGTTGTTTTTATGCATATCTCGTTCTTCAGATAATTTATTCAGGTACTTTTCAACCAAATATTGTGGTATATGCGAAGTAACAGGCATTGAAAGTATGGTGTATTGTAATGCATAAAATGATTTTTTTAATTCCATGTTTGATAAAAATTTAATATATGGTTCCCAATCATTGTTGTCAAAATCATTACTCATTTCTATTACATGTAAAAATCGTTTTATATATTTGTCAGTGAATACATCAATAGATAAATCATTTTTATTAAGTTTATTATTTTGAAATAGTTCAGTGTGAATTACATTATTATCATATAATTCATAATATATAAAGTTTGATTTTGCTTGTGCTCTTAATAAATTCATCTTAGTAATTAAGTACATATTATCAAAACTTTCAGGGATAGGTTTTACATCATCGTAAGAAAAAAAGGCATGTTCGAATCCATTAAAATATATACGACGCTCAGAAGATATTAGTATTTTATTAAAATCCAATTCATTGAACATATTTTTACCTCTATTTATTATTATTTTATATTTTTATAATCTAATATATTTTTTTGTCAATTTTAAAAAGGTTGTTCTATTTATTTAACTTGGCTATAATCAGATTTCATTCCGTTGATCGAGGTGAGTTATGGCACAGCACAGATATAAAATACTATCGATATGTGTTCCTTATTTATTCTATCCCGTCCCGAAGAAAGCATTCGATTCTTTAAACAAAAATGAATTAAGTATATGCCCAAAAGACTTTATTACTGTTTATGTAGTTATAGACACAGAAGGATCAGATAAATCAGATATCTTTATTTCCCTTACAGAAGCTAAAAATAAATGCTTAGAAAAAAACAATAAAGTATTTAACGAAAGTAAAATCCCTCGACTTACACTTGATTTACCATCAAATTGGCGTCAATACATAGTAACACAAAACAAACCTAAACTTGAATATGATATTGATGACACTACATTGTTAAATGAAATTTCAAATGCAGAAAAAGATATAATGCTTTCATTATTAGAAGAAAGAAAGTTAATGTTAAGAGATCTATTCTCTGGTATTAAAGAAGATTATAGAATAAAAAAAGATGCTTCTGTTAACAACGATCCTTCAATAGTTCCTAAATCACCTAAGATTTCATAAAAATAAAAGCAAGGGCTAACTCATCGAAGCGCTACGCTGCTTCTTCGAGTTCCCCTTGTTTTTTCCGCCCTTCGGTTGAAAAAAATTAAAAGCAAAATCAAGACAATACATTGACATTATTCGCTTCTATCATATAAATAAATTAAGCATAAGGAATATGCTTAATTTATTTAATTATATGTTATATGAAAAGGAGTTCATATGGTCGAAAATAATACTTTTAATAAGATCGTTGTGAGTATGCATTCCCGTAATAGAAGCGTTAACGAAGCGAAGCTCTCACACAACCAGCTTCGTTCTCATTGCGTCAGTGTCAGATTAAATGATGAAGAGCTAACGCTTCTCAATGAGAGACGTGGCCGTCATCGTAAAGGCGAGTGGCTTCGCTTATCTTTACTTAATAAACTTCCTGCTGTCGTTCCAGCTATCAATATTGAAGCCTGGAAAATCCTTGGTGAGATTTCGCAGAAGCTGAACAAACTTGTCGCTCATCTGGATAACAAAAGCCAGGGAAGCTCTCTGACGCAAACAGAACTATTCGCAGTGAAGCGCCAGATCTCTGAGCTTCGCATAAATCTTGTTGGTGCAGATCTATGGGGAGAAAGAAATGAATGAAAGGGATGCAAAAAATCAAAAGAGGAAAAACCTTTAACGGGCTAATTTCTTATTTATTAAAACCCGCTTCGCACCATAAATCAGCTCCATATGTGATCGGCGGCAATGTCATAGAAAGCTTCGCAGAAGCGTTAAGTGCAGAGTTCAACACAACGAAGCTTCTACGTTCTGATGTCAGTAAACCCGTATGGCATAATTCTTTGCGTCTTCCTGCGGGTGAGCATCTAACTACTGAACAATGGGTTGAGGTCGCAGATGACTACATGAAGCGTATGGGCTTCTCTGAGACGCATCTACGAGCTTATATACTTCATGACGATAAGGCCGGTCAGCACATCCATATCATCGCCAGTCGCATCGAACTCAGTTCGGGGAAGCTCTACCTTGGAAAAAATGAAAATCTCATCAGCACCCGCATCATCCAGCAGCTAGAACTCGACTATTCACTGACCAGAACCAAGGGTAAGGGTCTGGAATTCTTAGTATCACCATCCACAGCTTCGCCCTCACCTGAACCGAAACGCAAAAAATCACGTAATGAAGCGATGATGGAGAAAAGGACTGGTGAGCTATGCCCTAAAACCATCATCCAGAACGCTCTGGAAGTATTCCTTGCCGATAAACCGTCAACCACTGAGTTTGTGCATCAGCTTAACGCACAAAACATCAGAGCAATCCCGAACATCGCTTCTACTGGACGCATGAACGGCTTCTCATTCGAATACAACGGGATTGCTTTCAAAGCATCTCAGCTTGGCAAAAGCTATTCCTGGACAGCTTTACAGGACAAACTCGATTATCAGCCGGAACGCGATAATGCTTTCCTGTTTAAACTGAGAGCATCTGTCAGTGAAGCGCCTTGTATGTTCATGACTCCTGACGCTCCTGAAATCACAACAGCAGCCGTTAACAGCCCCATAGAAGCGCTTATCCATGATAACCATAACCGTGCTGGTCAGGACGAATACACTAACGCTTCTGTAAAGCAGCTTCACTTAGAAGCAGGTGCTGGTGCTCAAGAAGCGTTTGCAACCGAAGCGGTAAAAGAAGCCTCTAAGCAAAGCTATATGGTTTCAATGTTCAGATGGTTAGAAACCATCCCCTATCTCAATACCATTATTACCATCTTCAAAAACCTCAAAATCCCAACCCTTAAACGCCCTCTAAAATACAAAACCATCACTGACGTGAGAGTGATAGAGATAACGCCTCTCCCCAAAAAAAATCTTATTGTATCAGCACCTCAATCCAGAAGAGCTTCGCTTTCAATGTAGGGCTGGCAAGCCTTTTTTGATAGATACAGGCCAATCAATCGATCGTTTATACCGATCGATATTCTAGTGTTGATAGTCAATATCTATCATTAATCTTTAATCGATCGGTACAAGTGATTTGCCTTTCCTGTAAACCCAGTCAAAATGTGATTTCACACCAAAAAATATAACAGACTGATTTAACTAGCCTATTTACGTAGTCAACTAACATGCAGGTTTTGAAATGGCAGATACCATCTCATCTGTAGTCCCTGATTTCTTCATACATCGAATATGAATTTCACATCTAACACAAAGGAACTTGTATGAGTATCTCCACCACGAAACACCGCAATGAAGAAGTCAACGTTAGTCTTTCTGATCGTCGGAAAGCAGAGATTACGGCCCCCAGGTTTGAACTTTTTGGTGAAACTTACACGTTTGTTGAGACTTTCTCTGGCACTGTCATTGATTCAAACCCAGGCAATAACCAGATCTGGGTAAAAAGCAACGCTGGGGATGAGAGGCAGATTCCCGACTACGGTATCCCGTTCAGAAGTTCACACACTATCCATAAATACGAGCTTCGTCAGTATGGTAAAAATAGCTCATGTTATGTTCATAATAATGCCCTAATTATTAATAAGAACACAGGTGAAAACGAGGTAAACTTAAAAAGGAAAACCATTATTATCCCCGCTTTTCTGACAATGCTATTTCATAATGCTTCGACGACATCTTTCTTCAGAGCAATGCCTGTTCCGAAGTGGTTTTATATTCTCTTCACTTTGCTCTGCATGGCTTCATTCATTGCATTTTGTTCATTGCTCGTAGGATTCAAAGACGGATATGTGTGGGATGAGCACAAGTATATGTGGTTTACATATTTCCTCTCAAGGATCGGAAGTTTCGTTTGTATTAAATGGATTAAAAGAAGAAGCGAGAGGTTTGATCATGAACTCAGAAATCTTATCGATTTAGTAAAAAGCTAAAAATTATAAGCAACAAAGAGTTAGCCCGTAGATTCCTACTACGGGCTTTTAAAATAATCACAATCCATATTTTCTTTTCTTCTCTTTGATGGATAATCCTCTTTTTAGGGTCGAAGCCTCATATTTCTTTTTCTCATTAGCATAGACTTTCTCTGTTCGGCTACCATTACTGACTATAAAGTTAATCAATGAAGAACATACATGCTTCATACGCTCTTTGTTGATCAAATTATCATCCAGTTTATTTATATGACTATAATATGAAAGTAGCAGAAAGGTTAAAACGACCTCCCTGTTTGAAAAAGTTAGCTTTTCTATTTCAGGCTGGTATTCAATGTAAAACCCGGCACAAAACAGATATGATTGCTCTATAATTTCCTGTTCTTCAAAGCCTGATTCCGTAAGTTTATCAACGAATCGATCAAGCAGAAGAAGATACCTTTCCATGAGATTAATATTTATTTTTTTCATAATATGCATCCTTGCAATTTATTTTTGTCTTCCTGACAATTAAAGAAATATCATAATTATTAATGATGTCAATAGTTAAAACCTATCAAATTATATTTAAATATCTTTTACAGGTAAGGGTCTATTAAGCTCTTCAACAGTTATTTGCTTCAAATGAGAATTATAAAGCCATATCTTGAACTGCTCTAAATATCTGTTGTTTAATGCTATCAAAGCTTCGTTTTCAGTTTCGAGCCTTTTTATTCTCTGACAAGCGATTTCTAAATTGGCAGGTTTAATAGAACATGTTTTTTTAATACCAAGCTTGAGAATCTTCTTTTTTGAATTAAAACAATCCGAAACCTTGACATGACTACTTAAAGATTGTCTTGAAGGTCTCTTACCAATGATCTTTACTAACTTGTCGCATAAAGCATCCCAGGTTAGCTTCTCATCTTTATTCCAGTTATTTATAACATTTATTATGCTTTTTTCATCATAACCAGTAATATGTTTAGCCATTTACTCTCCTTTTATAATTTTATTTTGAAACTCATACCATTTTTCAGCATTGACATTCCCATCATTTTTATCATGATACGTTTTTTCAATAATTTTATTATGAATTACCAATAGTCGGTCATCATCCTTTCCAGAGTCTTGTATTGGATAATAACCACATATGTCAAAAGCATATGAGTGCTTGCAGTAACCGTGCTTAGTAACGAGCACAGCTCCATCATTCAATGAATCGAAATCAGTTATATCCATGATAGCTATTTCTTTTTTTCTATGCCTATTACTTGCCTCGATTGTCGTTTTTTCTCTTATGAGCTTAGTCATTTGTAAGTGTGATCGGTGATCATAGGAAACATTTTGTGAGACCAACTTTCTTCCAGACCATCGAGCGATGCTGAACTCATCCATGCCATTAATTTGAGAAAAAGTATTCAGCAGATGCCTTAATTGATGAGTTCTAATAGAATATGGAATACCATCCTCATTGATATAGCCGTGTCTTTTGAACAGGTTTGTTGTGCCTTTAATACTTGCAAAAGCATTAATATCCATCCTAAAAAACTCAGCCGTGGGTTTGAAAAAAGATGTAAAATCTTTTCTTGTCTTCTGACACAGTTGCCTGTCAAATAAAAGACATAAAGCATTTGAATATTTAATTCTTTTTTCTTCATCATACCAAGGAAAATTCTGAGGCTTTGTGGTAACGAGTGCAAATTTGGATGGATCAGTGCCTTGGCCTTCCATTGTCCTTGAGGCAAACCTTGCATTGCTGGACAGTTTTTTTAATCGGGCTATCGCCTTTTGAGCTATAGGGACCATTACTGTAGGAATCCATTTGATATCCCCAGCATAACCCTTTGCTGAAAAAAATCTTAAACCATATCGTTCAATGCCTTTGTCATCTTTTTCAATAATCTCACAATCCGCTGGAAGACTTAAAATTTCTGAAATTCTTCCTGGAGCACACATGAGTAGTGCAAGAACAGAAGTAGTGAAAATGTCCCTTGTAGACAATTGGCTTTCATCTTTTGAGAAAATCTCAGCAATAGCTATTACGGATTTTATGTCTGGTAGTTTTGAGTGTCCTTCGAGTGAAGGTTCATAACCTTTCCAGCTCTGAGTTATTTTATGTCTTAACGGATTTACCCAGAAAAAGTATGATGAAGTCGTCATTCTGTTTCCTGTTAAGAATGAACATAGTTTCTCAAGTTCTTTACCAATTCCAACTGCTTGTACTTTTGAATATTTGGCAGATGCTAACCTTGCACATTCATCAAATATGATATTATTGCACTTAATAATATTAGCTTCTCCGTATAATTTCAATAAAACAAACTCAATGATTTTCAACATTGACAAAGTATTTTGGTTTGACTTTGACCTGTTAAACGAGTGAATATGAAACATATAAGCTTTAGCGAAATCAATGAAACTACCATCTAATCTATCTTTGCTATTTCGATTATTATTCATGTCAAATTTATTGAATCTATAATATCTCTTCCATACATTGCTTTTCCATGAAATCGCTAACTTCGAGTTGAAAATATTACTCTTACAAAATTCAATAAATTCATCAACATTTAAACTCGGATTATTAGCATTGGCTGGCTCGAATAGTATGATATTGGTCATTGGGAACTCCAGGCTCTAAAGTTTTTACAAGTGAAACATTCAATTTGGTCATTTTTATCATTAAAAAATCCGAACGAATTTAAAATATATTCAGTAAAGAGCTTCTTGTTTTTTGACTGTTCTTCTCCAAGAAATATCTTTGATAGCGGTTCAAAAAAAGGATTAAGCATCTTGTCTATATCATGAACATTGTCTGGACAATTTTTTACGTATATCCCTGATGAGTTTATAGATTTATGGTCTAATGCTTTAGCTATTACTTCAACTGATGCACCTTCCTTTGCTAAACGAGTTCCCAAGGTATACCTAAATCGTCTTGCATTAATCCGTATAGGGCCGTTATTACTTGATGAGCCAATGTTGAATTTAGTAGTCAAATTATTTAGTCTGTTTGAGATAAAAGAATTCTTCATATGTAAAAAATCAGTTGTCATGATGGTATCTAAACTTTGTCCAGTATCAATTAATACATATTGTTTAATGTCCATGAGTATAGGTAATTCATTTTTTAAATGACTAATATTCCTCTTGACCCTATCTTCGATATGTTTCTGGTTCAGGTCAATCAAGGTTATAAGTTCCTCATACAGGCTATCGTCGATTCTCATCATGCTGAACTCACTTCTGAAGTTCTTCCTTTGTTTTACTTTCGGTATATTTAGAAAACAACCCTCTTCCGTTCTGATGAGATCTTTCGCTTTCAACGAAGTTAGCTGTGATGGCCTCCTTCCCGTTGTTGCTAATAGAATAACGTAGCAATACATAAACAGAGGGATTTTATCTTCTTTCAACAATTTCCTGATACTTTCAAGTATGATTTTCAGCTCTTCTTCCGTTAGTGGTCCACTATTCGGATCTCTTCGTTTAACGGCTTCCCCTGTTAAATTAGGTTTAATGGTTATTTTTTCCAGCATTCTTAGAGCTGAGTTATCTACTCCTTCATAACCGAGTTTTTTCCATTTACTAAGAAAATTCTTTATTGAATTTAGCTTATAGTTTTTCTCAGGGCCTAAGCTAACATTAAATTGATAAACCGCTTTGGAATTAATCATTTCAAGATCCATCAATCTTAGCCATTGGCTAAAGATGTGATTTATATTCTTTATGTAGCCTGCACTATATTCAGACGAAAAATATGCCAAGGTATTAAGATAACCAACACGCATCGACTCTGGCATTTTATCGGCAACCTTATGTGGGCAAACACAATTATTTATATCTAATTGCCATTTATTATCTGAAATCCTGAACCCATACCCCTTCATCATTGCAAAAACTACATTCTCTTTTTTTAAAGTGCTTGTTTTCATTTCATTCCCCTTTAGTTATTTTCCTCAAAGAGTCATAAACTCTTCCAATAACTTCCTTTTCTTTCATTGATATGTGTTTGAAGTTATAATTTTCTGACATCTTTGAATCTTTTGACCACCCCATGAGATAGCACCTTAAACCTGATTTTCGGCTGATATCTAAATTCGAATCATCAATTTCACTTGAATAGAAATAGTTCCAAGAATGTCTCAATTTATGACCTGATAAATTCTTTAATTCCGGGCTTGATTTTTTAATAGTCGAAATTATCTTTTCATATGCTGAAACAGACAAAGGTTCTCCAACTGTTTTACATGAACTGTGTGTAACAAACAGGAAGTTATGCTTCTTCTTTTTGGTGTATTTATTTCTATAGTTATTTATGTAATCCAAAATCTCCAATGCTAACTCGTTCGACAATGGAATTTCCCTTTCACCAGTTTTGACTAAAGGTTGATTCAGCCTTCGATCTTCAATGCAATCATGTCTTCTGAAAATACTTAGTGTGTAATCCCTAGGATTTAAATCATTAAATTTTAGATTTAATAGCTCTCCTGCTCTTAAACCACAATTCAATAGTAAGGTAAAAATGAGTCTGTTTCTCACTTGAACATCCTTCTGAAAAGGATTTTGGCTTCCTTCAATTTCTAATAACTCAAACAGTTTTTTTATCTCTTCTTTGCTCAGTGATTTATCTTTTCTGTCATTCATGCTAAGAGATTTATTTAGCGGGAGATGTGCTCTAATACTTTCTATGAAACTCTCGACTTCATATCTAGCATGAATTCCCTTAATAGAATGAAGTAAACCGCACAGCCAATTAAGATAGCTCGAAAAAACATGAATTCTATAGCCGAAAGTTCTTCTTGCAATCTGATACCCTTTTATTAATCTTACATTTGTAATCTTTTGCTTATCAAATCTCTGCCTTGCATAACGGATCAGGTCATCCACTTCTGCTACACTTAGGAACTCCTTAATTTCAATCCTATCAATTATATTTATTTTCCTGCTTTTGAGGAAATTGCTTAGTATTAGTAAGTTTGTTGCAACTATCTCCATCGTTGATGCGGTCGCACTTCTATTCCTGACATTGGTTGTAAGATAGAGATTTTGATAATAAACAGGCAACTGTGTTTCTTTATCGAGAACCAAACATCCTCGTTCGCCATTGCTCATCACAAATTTTTTTATTTGATATGACATTATAATAACCCTCCAAAAACTTTACATTTAGTAATCACTACGGCTTATATTTATTTTATCAATTTAAATTTTGCAAATTTTTTTGTTATATATAGCTTTATTTATAATGAATTTAAATATTTAAAAAATTTTCTTTCACGTGAAAGAAACAGGTACGGCTAGTAGATAGTATCCATACCCGATATTAAGAAAACCATCTCTAAACCTTATAGCAAAAGCTCTGCCAGAAAAAAGGTAAAGAATTCCGTTAAATATAGTAATTTTTTAGATTTAAACTTTACAAAACCTCGTTTTTTTTGAAACTCAGTCAGTGAACTTATAAGGCCTATAAATTTACTTTCTTAATATTATTAAAAGTTAAAAGATCGATGTAGCAACATTCCTCTTAAGCAACATGCTTTCTTGAATTCTCTATAGTTAATTGAATCCATTCATCGATTTCGCTTTCGATAAAAGCAATAGCACGAATACCGATCTTTACAGGCTGTGGAAACCGATTTTGGCTGATAAGACGATAAATCCAAGCCTTACCAAATCCGGTTTTATTCATCACTTCTGACAGGCGGATAAGACGTGTGCATGGCTGATTCATGGTATTTCCCTCATCTATGTTGACGGAAATGAATATACGATTGAATCACCAGCAAAAAGAGCGACCTTCAGATCGCCAAGGGTCTGGATATCAGTCTTTATCAGAATCCGCGATTTTCATCACGTCTGAAACTCTGATGTTTTTGAGATGACTGTTTTTGTTGATGAACAGATGGAACTGACGGATGAAAGGTATACTGGCTGCTTTTATCGCCAGTGGTCTGTCTGTGTCCCGAATTTGGTGATTGAGGCGGGTCTGTTCTTCATCATCATCGTCGGTGTAAAGGAGGCGTGAAAGTCGATCTTCTGATATGCGAACCTTGTGCAGAGTAGACCATACAAGGATGTCAATCATGGGTATGAGTCTGTAGTTGATGATTTTCTTGATGGTTCCATAGCCAAACCTGATCGAATCAGATGTATCGGCTTCAATGCCCCGTACTTTACGCCATTGAGGTAGCGCGGCTTTCAAAGATTCAGCTATTTCCTCATCAGTTCCATTCGCAAGGTCTATTTCGACCATGACAGTATCTCTGAACAGCTTAGGGAGAGCTTCGGATACAGGGCTATCGAGAAATTCACGGTTAACCGAGTACTCATCACTTCCATCCCAGAAAAATAATGAATTCCGTAATCCAACGATGCTGAGCTGAGCCAGCCGTTCTGTCGTGGTCAAAAAGAAATGTGGGGGTTGGTAAAGGGTGTCCTCTCTCGTGAGGTATCCGAGATGTTGCTCTGTAATAAGAAACGGTTTTCCGCTGAAAATTCGGTCAATATAGAGGTTCACGGCTTTCGCTTCGAATTCCTCATGATAAGGCTTAAAGAACAGTGTCCTTGCAAGCAGCTCATGGTAAAGCTGTATGAGAGTCAGATCTTCAAATCCTCGATAGGTATTGATATCCAACCATTTTTTAACTTCTTTGGTGTGTTCCGTTGACCAGTTTCTCATGATTGCCATTTGGTGCCTTTGTTATTCCATTCAGAAATGGATAGTTGAACTCATCTGAGCGACCAGAAGCAATAATTATAAAAAATGCAGTCATAAAAAAGAGCTACGCTCTACCGAGACATAGCCCTTAGTTCAGCATCAGCTTCCTCTATGCACGTCGATTAAACGTCCCATGCATCACATTGCCACCATTCTCAAGGCTATCCATATAGTCAGCATACCATTGCAGCATCTCACGTCTGCCATCAAGATATTGCGCATGGTTATAGGTACCACGGATAGCATTCTTATCAAGATGCGCAAGCTGGGTTTCAATCCATGCGGTGTTGTAGCCTTGTTCATGAAGAACGGTGCTCATGGTATGACGGAATCCATGCCCCGTAACGCGGCCGGTATAGCCAATTCGCTTAAACACCTGATTGATACTGGCTTCGCTCATTGTTTTACTTGGATCATTACGACCGGGGAACATTAGATGAAAATTACCAGTCATTGCCCTGATTTTTTCAATAATTTCCAATGCCTGCACGGATAACGGAACAATATGAGGACGCCGCATTTTCATGCGTTCGGCAGAAATTTCCCATAACCCTTTATCAGTATAAATTTCAGACCATAACGCACCACGTAATTCACCCGTTCGAACACCAGTGATGATCATTAGTCGGGCGGCTAACACTACCAACTCACTACCAGAGTAGCCAGCAAGGGCTTTAAAAAAGGCTGGAAGCTCCTCAATGGTCAGGAATGGATAATGTTTAGACTCATGCCCCTGCATAGCACTGGTGAGATCTGGTGCGGGGTTATACTCGGCTCTGCCTGTAACTATGGCGTAGCGAAACACTTCACCACACCGCTGACGTACTTTCTTAGCTTTCTCAGTCGCACCTCGCTCTTCCATCTTTTTGAGCACGTTAAGCAATTCCAACGGCTTGATGTCTGCAACAGGACGTTGACCGATGAACGGGAAGACATCTTTGTTGAAGGCTTCAAGAATGTCAGAGGCATATCCCGCAGACCATTTCTTCACTTTCATGTTGTGCCATTCGAGCGCAATTTGCTGAAAGGTGTTTTTTACTTCTTCGATTTGGGCTAGTTTGCTTTCTTTCTTAAACGCACTCGGATCAACGCCATTAACCAGCAGCTTTTTAGCATCATCTCTTTTGCTTCTGGCATCCGCTAAGGTAATGGTCGGGTAAACACCAAACACCACACGTTTTTCTTTACCTGCGATACGGTATTTCATGCGCCAGCTTTTGGTGCCGTTAGGGAACACCTCCAGATACATGCCCCCACCATCTGCTAACTTATAGGGTTTATCTTTAGGCTTGGCAGTCTCGACCTGTCTGGCATTGAGCTTCATTTGGGGGCATCTCCTTTAGACCGAATACAACATGCCCCCACCGATGCCCCCAACTCACCGTAGATTTTCGTGAACGTGAGTAGACGAGCAGAGACAACAAGGGCCGTGAAACGGCGTATTATAAGGATTTAAAGGGTGTTTGAGTAGACTTAGGGAGACGTTAAAATAGGTAGGATGGTGCCGATAATAGGAGTCGAACCTACGACCTTCGCATTACGAATGCGCTGCTCTACCAACTGAGCTATATCGGCCCTGCAAGACGTGCTGACGAGCGTAAGCACGGGATAGAAGGTTAAAACTAAGTGGGTGATGCGTCAATGCCCTTGCGAATCAAACGGCTACTTTTGCATCACCCAATGAGCATTAAGCACGAATGGTATCGTCGCCGAAACCAATCCACTTATAGGTCGTCAGGGCTTCCAGGCCCATCGGGCCGCGCGCGTGCAGCTTCTGGGTGCTGACCGCCACTTCCGCGCCGAGGCCGAACTGGCCGCCGTCGGTAAAGCGGGTAGAAGCGTTGACGTACACCGCCGAGGAGTCCACCTCGTTGATAAAGCGGTTCGCATTGCCCAGGGTACGCGTCAGGATGGCGTCGGAATGCTGGGTGCCGTGCTCGCGAATATGCGCCACCGCTTCATCCTGATCGGCCACCACCTTCACGTTCAGATCCAGCGACAGGTACTCGTTGTCATACTGCTCCGCTTTCACCGGCTCTACGCTGGCCGGGCCGTTTTGCAGCGCGGGCAGGGAGGCCGCATCGGCGTGCAGGCTGACGCCGCTTTCCGCCATCTGCTTGCTCAGCGCGGGCAGGAAGCGTTCGGCGATATCCTGATGTACCAGCAGCGTTTCGACCGAATTACAGGCGCTCGGGCGCTGCACTTTGGCGTTAACGATCACTTTCAGCGCTTCGGCAACGTCAGCGGAGTGGTCGATATAAATATGGCAAACGCCGATACCGCCGGTGATCACCGGGATCGTCGACTGCTCGCGGCATAGCTTGTGCAAACCTGCGCCGCCGCGCGGGATTAGCATATCGATATACTTATCCATCTTCAGCATCTCGCCGACCAGCGCGCGATCCGGACTCTCAATCGCCTGCACGGTGGCAGCCGGTAAGCCGCACTCCTGCAGCGCCTGCTGAATCACTTTCACCGTGGCGGCGTTGGTGCGCCAGGTCTCTTTGCCGCCGCGCAGAATCGCCGCGTTGCCGGTTTTCAGGCACAAAGAGGCGACGTCGACGGTCACGTTTGGACGGGCTTCGTAAATCACGCCCACTACGCCCAGCGGCACGCGGCGACGCTCGATACGCAGGCCGCTGTCCAGCAGGCCGCCGTCGATCACCTGACCGACCGGATCAGCCAGGCTGCAGACCTGACGAACATCGTTAGCAATCCCGGTCAGGCGAGCCGGATTGAGCGCCAGGCGATCGAGCAGCGCTTCGCTCAAACCGTTGGCGCGCGCTTCCTCCAGATCCTCAGCGTTAGCCCGCAGAATCGCGTCGGTCTGCGCTTCAAGATAGTCGGCAATCTTTTCCAGCACCTGGTTCTTTTCGCGGCTGGAAAGCTGCGCGAGTTTATACGAGGCCGCTTTGGCAGCAATGCCCATTTGTTCCAGCATTTTCAGCTCCTTAACGGATAATCATGTCGTCACGGTGGACGGCGACCGGGCCGTATTCATAGCCCAGAATGGCATCGATCTGCTGCGAGTGCTGCCCGGCGATGCGGCGCAGCGCATCGCTGTTATAACGGCTGACGCCGTGGGCGATATCGCGGCCTTCAAGGCTGCGAATGCGAATCACTTCGCCGCGCGAGAAGTTGCCGGTGATGGTTTTAATCCCTTTCGGCAGCAGGGAGCTGCCGCGTTCGAGAATGGCCTGTGTCGCACCGGCGTCCACGGTAATTTCGCCCGCCGGCGGCGCGCCGAAAATCCAGCGCTTGCGGTTTTCCAACGGCGACTCCTGGGCGTGGAAGCGGGTGCCAACGGAAACCCCCTCCATCACGTCGCCAATCACGCCCGGACGGCTACCGGCGGCGATGATCGTGTCGATGCCCGCGCGGCAGGCGACATCGGCGGCCTGCAGCTTGGTGCCCATACCGCCGGTACCTAAACCCGATACGCTGTCGCCCGCGATCGCGCGCAGGGCGTCATCGATACCGTACACGTCTTTAATCAGTTCGGCCTGCGGGTTGTTGCGCGGGTCGGCGGTGAACAGGCCCTGCTGATCGGTCAGCAGCAGCAGTTTATCGGCGCCCGCGAGAATCGCCGCCAGCGCCGAAAGATTATCGTTATCGCCGACTTTAATCTCGGCGGTGGCCACGGCGTCATTTTCATTAATTACCGGCACGATGTTGTTATCCAGCAGCGCGCGCAGGGTATCGCGGGCATTTAGGAAACGCTCGCGATCTTCCATATCGGCGCGGGTCAGCAGCATCTGGCCGACGTGAATGCCATAAATAGAAAACAGCTGTTCCCACAGCTGGATAAGACGGCTCTGGCCAACCGCCGCCAGCAGCTGTTTGGACGCGATGGTCGCGGGCAATTCCGGGTAGCCGAGGTGTTCACGTCCGGCGGCGATCGCCCCGGAGGTCACTATCACAATTCGGTGGCCCATCGCGTGCAGCTGTGCGCACTGGCGCACTAATTCAACGATATGGGCGCGGTTCAGGCGGCGGGATCCGCCCGTTAAAACACTGGTGCCCAGTTTTACCACCAGCGTCTGGCTATCACTCATGATTCTCTGCCGTTCAAAAAGGAGTTTCGATATCGAATTGATGTTGTAACAGGAGTCAGCCCGCTTGCCAACACCTGGCGTGGTGGACGAACCACTTCATTGCGCGGATCGGGCATTCTGGCGGGGAAACGTGACACATTCATGACGGAAATAATTAAATACGCTTTTTTATCAAAAGTTCCATGTTGTCATAAATTTTTAATATTAGAGCGTTAAAAAACCTGCAGTTTTTGACAGGGCTTCCGCCCGGAATTGATTAGCGCGTATAAATAAATCACCAGGACTAGATAATGAAAAAGAGCTCACTGGCATTAATGATGATGGGTCTTATTGCTTCTTCGGCTACCCAGGCGGCAGAAGTTTATAATAAAAACGGCAATAAACTGGACGTCTACGGCAAAGTCAAAGCGATGCACTATATGAGCGACTATGACAGCAAAGATGGCGACCAGACCTACGTTCGTTTCGGCATCAAAGGCGAAACGCAGATTAACGACGATCTGACCGGCTACGGCCGCTGGGAATCAGAGTTCTCCGGCAACAAAACCGAAAGCGATTCTTCACAGAAAACGCGCCTGGCGTTCGCCGGGGTGAAAGTTAAAAACTACGGTTCATTTGACTACGGTCGTAACCTCGGCGCGCTGTACGACGTCGAAGCCTGGACCGATATGTTCCCGGAATTCGGCGGCGACTCTTCCGCGCAGACCGATAACTTTATGACCAAACGCGCCAGCGGCCTGGCAACCTACCGCAATACCGACTTCTTCGGCGTGGTGGATGGCCTGGATCTGACCCTGCAGTACCAGGGCAAAAACGAAGGCCGTGAAGCCAAAAAACAGAACGGCGACGGCTTTGGCACCGCGTTAAGCTATGACTTCGGCGGCAGCGATTTTGCCGTCAGCGCGGCCTACACCAGCTCCGATCGTACGAACGATCAGAACCTGCTGGCCCGCGGTACGGGTAAAAAAGCGGAAGCCTGGGCGACCGGCCTGAAATATGACGCCAATAATATCTACCTGGCGACCATGTACTCCGAAACCCGCAAAATGACGCCAATCAGCGGCGGTTTTGCCAATAAAGCGCAGAACTTTGAAGCCGTGGCGCAGTACCAGTTCGACTTCGGCCTGCGTCCGTCCCTGGGCTACGTGTTGTCAAAAGGCAAGGATATTGAGGGCGTGGGAAGCGAAGACCTGGTCAACTACATTGATGTTGGCGTGACCTATTACTTCAACAAAAACATGAACGCCTTTGTTGATTATAAAATCAACCAGCTGAAGAGCGATAATAAGCTCGGGATCAACGATGACGATATCGTCGCTGTCGGTATGACCTACCAGTTCTAAGACTGATCGACAATAAAGCCGCCGTGGTAACAGGGCGGCTTTATTATTTGTGATTAACGGTTTTTCGCCAGGTGCAGATTATCGTTATTCATCGTGATCTGCGCGTTATATTCCTTCGGCAGACGGCGCGCCTGGTAGAATACCGATTGCCAGTACGGATTATCCAGCGAAGAGCGCATCACGCCCTGGCTGGTGGAAGCGTGAAGGAAATTACGGTCGGTATCATAGAAGCCGACGTGCATGCCGCCTTTAATTCGGAAGAAAACCAAATCCCCCGGCCGTAGCTGGCGCGGACTCACGCGCTCACCCATGTGCAGCAGTTCGCGAGTGGTGATGCGCTCCATCGGCAGGTTAAAGCGATCTTTGAGCGTACGCCAGACAAACCCGGAGCAGTCGACGCCGCTTTGCTCCGTCCCGCCCCATTCGTAGGGCGTTCCCTCCCAGGTATGCATCTGATCGTGCAGCGCGGCGATCACCGGGATCAGATCGTCAGAACCTCCGTCAATGGTCGAGTGGCTACTCTGGGCGGCGGTTTTATGCGGTTTCGATGAGGATGAACATCCTGCCAAAAGCAAAAAAGGAACAAATAATAGCGCGTGAGAGAGTCTGGGCTTCATATCATTGTTTTTCGTCACTGAAAACGGGCCGTGATATTTTATAGCCGATTCGCTACGGCCTCAGAATGACCAAACGCAAAATTTACGAAACCTTACGTAAATAATATAGGCCGGTTCGCGGCGTGAGAATTAACGCTGATTATTTATGGCAAAACCGAACCCGCCATATTAATAATTTTTTTCTCCTTGAAACAATATTTCACAAATATACGGATGCTGGACGTTCCTTCTGCTTCCGTGCTGGGTGAAAAATCCTCATCATTCCGCCATTGCGCCGCCTGGCTGCGCTCCAGTACTTTTGTAGCCAAAAAGAGAGAGTGGGGCGGCCAATGCATCTGGATTTTCGCCAACTGCGCAACTTTGTGGCGCTAGTTGAATACGGCAGTTTTAATCGCGCGGCGGAGGCGGTGTGCCTGTCGCAGTCGGCCTTCAGCCGCAGCATTCAGGCGCTGGAGCAGAGCGTCGGCCATCCGTTATTCGATCGTCAGAGTAAGCTACCGACGCTCACCCTGCACGGGCAAAAGCTGCTGCCCTACGCCCGCCGCTTTCAGGAGCTGAACGTGGAGCTCAGCAGCCAGCTGCGCGAAGCGGACGATGCGCAAAACGGCGAGGTCGCTTTTGGCTGCGGCCCGGCCCCTGCCGCGAGGCTGATTCCGGCCGCCGTCGGCGGGTTTCATCGCCTTTTACCGCAGGCGAGGGTGCGCTTTCAAATCGATAACTGGCTGGCGCTGCATCAGGCGCTGAACTCCCAGCTTTACCCTTTTGTGGTCGCCGACAGCTGGCAGGCCGAGCTCGACCCGCAGCTGCGCGTGCAGCCGCTCAGCCCGCAGCGCTGCTTTTTCGTCTGCCATGCCGACCATCCGCTGGCTAAACAGGGGCCGGTCTCTATTCAGGCGATGCTGCGCTACCCCTTTGCGGCGCCCTATTTGCCGCCGGGCGTGCGCAAGGTGCTGGCGACCCTTAGCCAGCAGCAGGATTTTACCCCGGCGATTCAGTGTGACCATATCTACGCGCTGCTTGCCACCCTCGCGCAGACCAACGCGATTAGCTTCGCCAGCGAGGACGGCTTCGCGCTGTGCCAGCACAGCCATCGGCTGGTTAAGCTGGAGCTCAGCGATCTGCCTGAGGAGTGGCGGCTGATGCAGACCCGGTTTGCCATTATCTCTCCGGTTCACGCGGCGCAGCCGCCGCTGGTGGAGAAGCTAATTGAGATTATTCTTCATACCGATCGTCAGCATCAGCTGCAGCTGCTGGCGCAGGAGGAGAGCGGTTAACCGGCGTTTTTCGCCAGGCCTTTGGCATCATACTGCGGCCAGCGATTTTCCAGCCGCAGGGATTTCAGCGCCTGCTCGACAAACTGGCCGTCCACCCACTGGCTGACGTCAAAAGCGCTGCGGATCAGGCGTCCCGATTTCGCCTGTTCGACGCTGCGGCTAAAGCTGTCGGTCAGGAACGGGTCGATACGCGGCGAGGTGGTAAAGTTCAGATCCTGCGGCTGCAGCTCTTCGAGAAACAGCGCCTGCGGGATCTGGCTCTGCTGCGCCATCTCGGCGGACCAGGCGTCGCGATTAGCCGGGTCGCTGATTTCCGCGGCGTTCTTCACCAGTACGTTAATCATCTGCTGGGTTGCCTGCGGCCAGGCGTCAATAAACGTCTGCGTGCCGAGGAATCCCGCCTGAGTCGTGTTCTGACGGCCGGAATCGCCGCTTTTGACGACCACATCAATCTTATCGCCGCGCAGCGCCAGCAGCGAAACGCTGCCCCACACCGCATCGACGCGACCGGCCGCCAGCGCCGCTTTGCCGGCGTTCCAGTCGAGGTTGATTACCTGCAGGCTACGCTCATTGAGGCCGACGGTTTGCAGCGCGCGGTCAAAGGCCAGCTGGTCCGCCGTGCCGCGATATACCGCCACCCGTTTGCCTTGCAGATCGGCCAGCGTTTTAATCCCCGAGGCTTTGGTCACCGCAAGGTAAGATTCCGAGCCGCGGCTGCCCAGCAGCAGGCGCGTCGGCAGTCCGTTGGCTTTACCGATAATCGCCGCCAGATCGCCGAGGTAGACAAAATCCAGCTGGCGGTTGGCTAACGCTTCATTTACCGCCGGGCCAGCGCCTTTGAAAAACTGCCACTGCACTTCTACGCCCTGCGGTTTAAACGTTTCTTCCAGCTGATGGCGGATAAACGCCATGCCGACCGGACCCTCAATAAAGGGTTTACTGCCTGCGCTCTGGTCCGGCACGCCGATGCGAATGGTGCGCAGCGCTTCGGCCTGGACGCTTGCCGCCAGGCCGATAACCGCCGCCAGCGCCAGCAAGGTGCGGCTAAAAAATGCTTTCATCATAACGTATTGCTCCCTTGAGTTTTTTCTCACCCTAAAGAGCCCACGGGCCGCGTGTTAAATGCTTTTATTCGCCAAGCTTGGGTGAAAAAAAGCTAAATCAGACGCCGTGCGGCCGGCAGGCTGAAATGCATTCGATGCATCGGGATTATTCGCCTTACGCAATGGCGGCGAAGGGGAAGTGACGTTTTGATAGCGACATAACTTGCCGAAAAGTGGACCGATATGTCGCAGATGATCTTAAGAACCGATGCCCCAGCCAGGCCGGGCTTCAGGCTTAACGGCTGGCCGTGGCTGCTACCAGCGTTGCTGCTGCTGCTGTGGTACGTCGCCGCTCGCGAAGGATGGATGCCGGAGCAAATTTTGCCCGCGCCGTCGGTGGTTGCCGATACCGCGCTATCGCTGCTGAGCGGCGACCTGCTGGCGCAGTGGGGATTCAGCCTTCAGCATCTGGCGCTTGGCCTGCTGTTGGGGGCCACTGCCGGCACGCTGCTTGGCGCGCTGTTCGGCCTGGTCCCGGCCGCCGCGCAGCGCGTGGAGCCGCTGTTCTACGCCCTGGCGCAAATCCCGACGCTCGGCTGGATCCCGCTGTTTATGGTGCTGTTCGGCATTGATAACGGCCTCAAGCTGGCGGTTATCGTCAAAACCACCGTGGTGCCGATGACCATTAATACGCAGCAGGCGGTGGCCGGCGTGCCGCTGACCCTGAGCGAAGCCGCAAGGGTGATGAACTTTTCCCGCTGGCAGCGGCTGCGCTGGCTGGTGATCCCGGCAAGCCTGCCGGGCTGGTTTACCGGCCTGCGTCTGGCGCTGTCCCAGGCTTGGGTATCGCTTATCGTCGTTGAACTGCTGGCTTCTTCGGAAGGCATTGGCTACCTGATGGTCTGGGGCCGCCAGCTGTTTCAGCTGGATATCGTCTTCGTCACCATTGCGGTGGTTGGCCTGAGCGGCATGCTGATGGAGTGGGCGGCGAACCGCGCCTGTGCCCGGCTGGTGTTCTGGCCGCAGCCAGCCGCCGGACGCCTGGCGTGGAAACCGCAGGCCAGCTGGCGGGCGCTGCAGCTGCCGTTGGTCCTGCTGGCGCTGTGGCAACTGGCAAGCTCGTGGGGCTGGATCGATGGCGCGTTGTTCTCTTCGCCGCTGGCGGTGGCGGCGCGTTTTATGCAGGGCGCCCTGAGCGGGGAGCTGACCGCGGCGATGCTGGCAAGCCTCGGGCGAGCCTTTGTCGGCGGCGCGCTGGGGATTGCGGGGGGCCTGCTCTGCGGACTGCTGCTGGCGCTGCGCCCGCGCGCCGGGCAAATTTTCACGCCTACGCTCAACGTGCTGCGTCATATCGCCCTGTTTGCCTGGCTGCCGCTGCTGACCGCGTGGGTGGGCAACGATAACGGCGGCAAAATCGTTTTTATCGCGCTGGCGTCGTTCTTTCCGATGTTCTTCAGCACCCTGCAGGCCGTGCTGCAGCGCAACCCGCAGCTCGATGAGGTTGCCAGAGTGCTGCGGTTAGGTGAAGTAGCGCGCCTGCGCAGGGTCATTCTTCCCGGCGCGGCGCCGGGGATCTTCGCCGGTCTGCGGCTGGCGCTGATTTACGCCTGGCTTGGCAATATCGGCGCGGAATATTTCATGTCCTCCGGCGTCGGCATCGGCAGTCTGATGATCAATGCCCAGCAGCTGCTGGATATGCCCACCATTCTTTGCGTCATGGTGCTGGTCGGTATTACCGGCGCGGCGCTGGATAAAGCCGGACGTTTACTGGAAATGCGCGCCACCCGCTGGCGTCAACAGGAGCAGCTATGACCTCTTCGACTCTGGTCTCTTTTCGTCACGTGCGTAAATCCTGGCAACAGGTGACGGCGCTACAGAATTTCAGCCTGGATATCGCCGCCGGTGAACTGGTGGCGCTGGTGGGCAGCAGCGGCTGCGGCAAATCGACGCTGCTGCGGATGCTGGTAGGCCTTGAGTCAGCGACCCAGGGCGAAATTCGCATTAACGGCGAGCGGGTCACCGGCGTGGGCAAAGAGCGCGGCATCGTATTTCAGGAGCCGCGCCTGTTTCCGTGGCTTAACGTGCTCGACAACGTGATGCTCGGCCTGGCGGATGAAAAGCTCAGCCGGGCGGCGAAGCGCCAGCGGGCGCTGGAAATGCTGGAACGCGTGCAGCTCAGCGAATTCGCCAACGCGTTGCCCGCGCAGCTCTCCGGCGGGATGGCCCAGCGGGTGGCCATTGCCCGCGGCCTGGTGGCCCGTCCGCAGATCCTGATGCTCGATGAGCCTTTCGGCGCGCTGGATGCCCTGACGCGCCACACTCTGCAGCAGGAACTTTTACAGATTCACCAGCGCGCGGGAACCACCACGCTGCTGGTGACGCACGATGTGGAAGAGGCCGTCGCTCTGGCCGACCGGGTCGTTGTGCTCTCGCCGCGTCCGGGGCGGATACGGGAAGTGGTGAGCCTGGCACTGCCCCATCCGCGCCAGCGCGATGATGCTTCGTTTAGCGCCGCCTGCCGCCAGATTCGCAACCTGATTACCTCTGCCTGATTCTTTTATTTAAGGAGCAATATATGGGATATCCTTCCGTCTACCCGACCGGCGCCACCCTCTACGATCCGTCGCGCGCCTGGAGCGGCTACACCCTTTTCCAGGCCACCGAACACGGCGCGGTGCTGGTGGATATGAACGGCCGCGTGGTGCGCGAATGGCCTGAACTGCACGGGTTTCCCAATAAAATCCTGCCCGGCGGCGCGATCCTCGGCCACAGCGGCGAGCGCGACCCGCGTTACGGTATGCAGGATATGCTCGACCTGATCCAGGTGGACTGGGAAGGCAACGTCACCTGGAAATTCGATCGCTACGAGCAGGTGAGCGATCCGGGCAATGAAACGCGCTGGATGGCGCGCGCGCATCACGACTATCAGCGCGCGGGTAACCCGGTGGGCTACTACGCGCCGGGGCTGGAGCCGCAGGTGGATGGCGGCAATACCCTGATCCTCGCCCACACCAATTTGATCAATGAAGCGATCTCCGACAAGCTGCTGCTGGATGACACCATTATTGAAGTTGACTGGCAGGGCAACGTGGTGTGGGAGTGGCGCTGCAGCGACCATTTCCACGAGTTGGGTTTCGACGACGCGGCGCGTACCGCGCTGTACAACAACCCGAATATGCGCGCCAGCGGCGGCGGTATGGGCGACTGGATGCATATCAACTCGATGTCGGCGCTGGGGCCGAATAAGTGGTATGACGCCGGCGATGCGCGCTTTCACCCCGACAATATTATCTGGGACGCCCGCGAATCCAACATTATCGCCATTATCGACAAACAGAGCGGCAAGATCGTCTGGCAGCTGGGCCCGGACTACAGCAAGCCGGAGCTCAAGCACATCGGCTGGATCATCGGCCAGCACCATGCGCATATGATCCCGCAGGGGCTGCCGGGCGCGGGCAATATCCTGATTTTCGACAACGGCGGCTGGGCCGGATACGGCGCGCCGAATCCGGCATCGGCGGACGGCGTGAAAAACGCCTGGCGCGATTACTCCCGGATCCTGGAGATCAATCCGCTGACCCTCGATATCGAATGGCGCTACTCGCCCTATGAAGCAGATCTGCCGCAGCCGACCGATTCGTACCGCTTTTACAGCCCCTATATCAGCAATATGCAGCGCCTGGAAAACGGCAATACCCTGATTAACGAAGGATCGAACGGGCGCATTTTCGAAGTGACCCGCGACCACGAAATTGTCTGGGAATATATTTCGCCGTTCTGGGGCAAGACCCTGAACAACAATATGGTCTATCGCGCCTACCGCATTCCCTATGGCTGGATCCCGCAGCTGGCGCAGCCGCAGGAGGCGCCGATTGCGGCGGTGGATGTGCGTACCCTGCGCCAGCCCGGGGCGGCGGGGGCCGGTCCGGCGCAGAGCGTGGTGCGGGTGGCGGGCGTGAAGCCGTACAGTAAAAGTGCCGATGCGCTGTGCGTGGCAACCGATAACGATACCCTGCGCCGCAGTCCGAAGCTGTTCCGCGTCGCGGAAAGCGCGTTCACGCCGATAAGCGCGGCGAGCGAGCTGGAGAGTGAACGGCCGGTGCTGCTGTTCGTTGGCGCGGAACGCTGCGTGCACTGCCGCAAGCTCTGGCAGCTGCTGGCGCATGAGAAACTCAGCTCGCGAATTGCTCAACTGGATACGCGTTATCTGGATGCCGATCGGCATCAGGCGCTGGCGAGCGACCTCGGCGTGCGCGGTCTGCCGACGCTGCTGCTGATTAAACCGGGACAGCCGGCATCGCGTGCGCCTGCGCAGCTCTCGGTGGACACGCTGTTTGACTGGCTGAATCGCGCAGCCGGGTAATCCGCGACTACGGCGGACTGGCGTGTGCCGGTCCGCCGTTTATCTGACGGATAAACGCCAGCGGCGAATAGCCCATCGCTTTGCGGAACATCGCGGTAAAGGCAGCCGGATACTCATAGCCCAGACTTAGCGCAACTTCGGTAATCGAACGTCCCTCACGCAGCGCCGTCATGGCGTACATCAGGCAGGCCTGCTGGCGCCAGTCGCAAAACGCCATCCCGGTCTCGCGACGAAACAGACGATTAAACGTGCGTACGCTCTTACTCAGCTTTTGCGCCCACTGCTGCGGCGTACTGCGGATACTCGGCTGGCGCTGAAAATCGCCGCATAACGCCGCGAGGCGGCTGTTCTGCGGAAGCGGCGTAAACATCGGCAGCGGCGCGGCGGCGCGCAGTTCATGGAGCAGCAGCGTAATCAGAGCGGCATCGCGCCCGCTCTCTTCATACAGCAGCGGTAGCCGACAGGCGGCCAGTAGCAGCTGATGGGCCAGCGGAGAAACCTGTAAGACTTCGCAGCGCTCGTTTTCCCGCGGGGCGTCCCGCGCGTCAATATACAGGCTGTGGGTGCTGACGCCGGGCATCCAGACGCGATGCGGTTTCGTCGCCGGGATCCAGACCCCGCTGAACGGCGGTACCAGCCACTGGCCGTCGTCCGTTTCGACCTTCATTAATCCGTTCATGGCGTACAGAAACTGCGCCCGGCGGTGGCTATGCCGCTCCAGAAGGGTGTTGGGCGGATAGTCGCTGCCCAGCGCCAGTACCGGGCGAGGAAGATGGTCGACGTCATCAATCGCAACGTTGCGCATAAGTGTAGCCCTGGCTGAAATTCGTAATAGATTGGCTTTAAAGCGTAAGCCGGCCATCGCCTTATTCTATATCGTTACCTCCTTTTGTGGAGGCGTTCCAATGAGCGACTGGCTTTTTCTGTGCGGCATACTTTCCGGCATCACGACCTGGCTCTTTGGCTTCGGCGGCGGTTTCGTTACTGTCCCGCTGCTCTATTTACTGGCGACCAACGGGTGGGGAGCGCAAAGCGCCGTCGGGCAACAGGCGATGCAGATCGCCGTCGCCACCTCGGCGCTGGTTATGCTCTGTTCCGCGCTGCTGGCGACCTGGCGGCACGCGCGTACCGGTATCCTCCGCTGGCGCCGCTTATGGGCGATGCTTACCGGCATTGCCGTGGGCGGAACGGCGGGCGCGATGCTGGCGCTTCAGGTGAACGGGGAGTGGATCCGCTGGCTGTTCGTTATCTACCTACTGGCGACCATTATCGATTGCTACTTTCGCGCCGGATTTATGACTCCGCCGTCCAGCCGGGTGGTGCCGACGGCGCCCCATGAGCTGACGGTAGGGGGCGTCATTGGCCTGATCGCCTCTTTTCTCGGCGTCGGAGGAAGCGTGATGACGGTTCCTTTAATGCGCCGTCGCGGCGTGCTGATGTCTGAAGCCGCGGCGATGGCCAACGTCCTGACCCTGCCGCTGGCGGCAACGGCGACGCTCACCTGGCTGTTGATGGCGTGGCTGTCGCCGGTGGCGCTGCCGGCTGGGTTTGTCGGCAATATCTGGCTGTCGGCGGCGGCGCAGCTGGTGGCGGGAAGCTGGCTGGGATTAAAAATCGCCTCCCGCTGGCTGGCGCGTTTACCGGATCGCTGGCATGTGCGAATTTATCCGCTATTGCTGATAGCGGTGCTGCTGGTCATGAGCTTGTGGGGATGAGGAGGGAAGCTACCTCGCCGCGTATCTGCCCGGGCGACCGCTCCGCACAATGCCGTGGAGGCGTAGCCCGGGTAAGCGTAGCGCGACCCGGGAAAACCCGCACTGATGCGTGAATCCCGGCACATTCCCCGAGTCACGCGCTGTCTTGTAAATTTTTCGTTAACCATGCTAATGTTTATGCACGTTAACTAACAGGTGACCCCCGTGACGCATAGCGCCATCTCTGGACATTTCCTCTCCTGCGCTGATTTATCGGCGGGCCGGATGGTATCATCGCGTCGTCGCCTGTATTCCTGCGCCTGCCCTCCGCCTCCTGAATCCGTGGTAACCGGGGTCTGACCTCCGAACTTTATGGTACTCGTTGATAACGCGTACCAACCGCAACACATTCAGGATCTGGAACACATTTATGCATTCTCGATACGCTTTGCTCGCCTCGCAGGCGACAACGGCAACCTTTGTCCTGCTGTGGGGCAGCGCCGCGATTTTTACCCGCTGGGGGCTGGACAATGCATCGCCGATGGCGCTGCTGGTTTTCCGTTTTCTGATAGCCCTGCTGGCGCTGCTGCCGCTCGCTATTTTGCGCAAACGCTGGCTACCGGCGCGCGGGACGCGATTGCAGGTCATCATCAGCGGACTGATGCTGATTGGCGGCTATTCCGTCTGCTACTTTGAAGCGATGGCCCACGGCGTGACGCCGGGGCTGATTGCCACCATCATGGGCATTCAGCCGATTCTCACCCTCTGCGTCGTTGAGCGGCGGCTGCAGGGCATTCGGCTGCTGGGCCTGCTGCTGGCGCTGGCGGGGCTGGTTCTGCTGGTATGGCGGAGCCTGGCGGCTTCGCAGATGGCGGTCAGCGGCATTATTTTTGCCCTTGCCGCGCTGCTGCTGATGACCTTTGGCGCCATTTTGCAAAAGCGTAGCCGCCAGGCGCCGGTTGACGTTCTGCCGCTACAGTATCTGGTTAGCCTGCTTTTGTGCTTATTTATGGCGCCGGTGAGCGGTTTTTATGTTCACTTTAGCGCAGGCTTTATCATCCCGGTGCTGTTCCTTGGCCTGCTGATTTCGGTCGTGGCTCAGCTGCTGCTCTATCGTTTGCTGAGCGCCGGGAATATCGTTAACGTCACCAGTCTGTTTTATCTGGTGCCGGTGATTACCGCGCTGCTGGACTATCTGATGCTGGGGAACCGACTCCCCTGGGCGGCGGTCGTCGGTATGGCGGCGATCCTTGGCGGAATTATGCTGGTGTTTCGCGCGCCGAAAGTTAGCGCCGCATAGCCAATGACCCGGGTATTTCGCCCGGGTCATTCTGCTGTCATTTTTCTTGCGCATGCTCTCGCGAGACGCCGTGGCCGATAAGGGAAAATAAACGATGGGTAAAACGCTGACCATTTTCGATCTGGATAATACGTTAATTAAGGGAGACAGCAGTACGCTGTGGAGCCGCTTTATGGTGCGCGAGGGCTGGGTAAACGATCTTGATTACCTGGCGCGGGAAGCGCGACTGATGGAGGACTACGACCGCGGCGAAATGAATATCGCCGATTATGTCGCCCTGATTCAGGCACCGCTGATTGGCGTACCAAAGCAGGACGTAGACGCGCTGCTGGCGCGCTGCGTACGCGAAGAGGTTATGCCGCGCGTGTATCCGCAGGCATGGGATTTGATTCGGACTTTACAGGCGAAGGGCGAGCAGATGCTGGTGATCTCGGCGTCGGTCAGCCTGCTGGTACAGGCGGTTGCGGCGGAGCTGGGCATCGAGCAGGCGCTGGGAATTGACGTCGTAATGTCCGACGGTGGCTATAGCGGCGTGATTGCCGGTACGCCGAGCTATCAGAAGGGGAAAGTCGTGCGCCTTCAGCAGTGGCTGGCGGCCCATCCCGACTATTCGGGCGAGATAACCTTCTACACCGATTCAATCAACGACCTGCCGCTGTGCCTGCATGCCGATCGCGTACGGCTGGTCAATCCGTGCCCGCAGCTGGCGGCGGCGAACGCGCAGCACCGGTGGCCGGTGCTGACGTGGCGGCTGTGATTTTCCCCCGGGCGGCGGCGTAAACGCCTTACCCGGGCTACTTTTTCGTGCCAGTTGGGTAGCCCGGACAAGTGCGCAGTACCGTTTCCGGGATAAAACTAATCAGCTTTAAACAGCGGCACCGCGCTGCCGCCGATATAGCGGCGGCGCAGCCAGGCGGACAGCGTATCCATCGCCATCACCACCGCCACCAGCAGCAGGGTAATAAACATCACCACGTCCCAGTTCCACAAGCGCATATTTTCCGCATAAATCAGGCCGATGCCCCCCGCGCCGACAAAACCGAGTACGGCCGCGGAACGGGTATTCGATTCAATTTGATACAGGCTGAGCGCCAGAAATGTCGGAAAAGACTGGGTAAAAATGCTGAAGCGATGCTTCTGCAAACCGTTCGCCCCCACCGCCGTCAGGCCGCGTCCCGGCGAACGGTCAACCGCCTCATGCCCCTCGGCATACAGACGGCCCAGCAGCCCGGTATCCTGCATGATAATCGCCAGCACCCCGGCCAGCGGCCCGAGCCCTACGGCGCGGACGAAAATCAGCCCCCAGATAGCCATATCGATGCCGCGCAGCACGTCGAACAACCGGCGCATCAGCAGGGCGATGATCCCCGGAACAACGCCGCGCATAATGTTGCGCGCCGCGAGAAAAGAGAGCAGTAGGGCGATAACCGTCGCGGTAAGCGTCCCGGCGAAAACAATCGCCAGGGTAATGGCGATTTGCGTGAAGTAATAGCGAAACGGCCAGTTGAAAAAGTCGTGCCAGACGAACATCCGCAGTAGGTAGCGACCCATCTGCTGCAGCCCGGCGGCGAGCTGCCCGCCGCTGATGCCGAACTGCATAAAGAACCAGACATAATAGAGCACGCTGGCCAGCGCCAGCAGGCCGACATAGCGCAGATAGCGCCCCTGGGCCTGATATAAATGCCGATGCTGGCGGCGGCTGGCGGCGATATCCGGTTGTTTTTGCCACTGACTCATTTTTTCCCCTCCAGAACCCACTGCCGCAGGCGGCCGGACAGCATATCCAGCAGCGATACCACGATAATAATCAGCAGCAGCGTGATGCTGACCTGATCGTAACGATCCAGTTTGATGTTGGTCATCAGCTCCTGGCCGATGCCGCCCGCGCCTACCAGCCCGAGGATCGTCGAAGAGCGGAAGTTAATTTCGAGCCGCATAAAGCCGTAGGAGAGAAAAATGGGTTTCACCTGCGGCCACAGGGCGAAGCGAATACGCTGCAGATGCGACGCGCCGCAGGCGGCCAGACCGCGCACCGGTTTATCCTGGGCGCTCTCCACCGCTTCATAGAACAGCTTGGTCAGGCTGCCGATAGTGTGCAGCATCAATGCCAGAAAGCCCGGTATCGCCCCGATACCAAAAGCCATCACGAAAATGACCGCCCACGCCAGCTCCGGCATGGTGCGCAGAAAAGCCACCAGCACGCGGACGGCAACCCGCAGCGGGGCAGGGGACCAGGCGTTGCTGGCGGCAACGAACCCCAGCAGGGTGGCTATCGCCACCGCCACCAGCGTGGACGCCAGCGCCAGCTGCAGCGTCTCCCAGATCAGCGGCAGCTGTATCGGCAGACGATAGCCCCAGTAAGCCAGCGAACCTTTGGTATGCGAATCGGCAAACAGGTCGGCGACGCGCAGCGTCGGCAGCGTCTCAAACATGTAATCGAAAAAGTTGGGCAGCGAGTGCCAGATAGTAAAGAGATTAAACTCGGCCATGCTGCCGGCGGCAAAATAGAGCGCCAACAGCAGCAGGGATCCGCTCAAGGTATCGCGCTTTTGCCGCGAGCGGACCTGCTGGTAATAGCGTTCGAATTCGGTATGGGTGTTATTCATGCGTCGTGGTGTCTTCAACGAGTCGCCGCTGCCCGCGATAGCCAGCGGGCGACGGCGTCAGGGGCGGGATTAACGCGCGCTAACCAGTTCGCGTTTCATATCGATGATCTGCTGAAAATCAGCCACGCTTCCCGGGCCGATGTGCTGAGTACCGCCCATCGCCTTGATAAAGCAGGCGTGATCGTCAGTATCGAGCTTTTTAATCGCGGTAACGACTTTGGCCTTAAAGTCCGCCGGCAGGGCATTGCTGACGAGGATCGGACCGTTCGGGATCAGCGGCGATTGCCAGATAATGCGAATTTGCTTCATCAAATCCGGGTGATCCATGCGAATCAGGCGGTTAAAGGCGCCGACGCTGTAGCCGCTGTTATAGTCGCCGACCATGGAGGTCCAGGTCACCGCGCCGGCAAACTGGCCGTTCAGCACCCCCAGAATGTCCTGCTCGTGACCGCCGGAGAAGGTCACGCTGGAGAAGAAGTTATTGTATTTGTTATCCGAGGTGCCGCCGAACTGCTGTTTAAAAGCGTGGTTCGGAATTAAAAAGCCGGAAGTGGAGTCCGGGTCGGCGAAGCCAAAGGCTTTGCCCTTCAGATCTTCTAACTTTTTATACGGACTGTCGGCTTTGACAATCACCACCGAGTGATAGCCGCGGGACTGGTCTTTATCATCTACGGCAATCCCGACAATATCGACGGCCTTAGGATTGTTAATATAAACCGAAGCGTATGATGACGGCGACATGCTTAATACGACGTCAACTTTTCCGCCCAGCAATCCCTGAATTACACCGGAGTAGTCGGAAGAGTTACGCAACTTCGTATCGACGTTCAGTTCTTTATCGAGGAACTGTTTAACGCACTGGTTATCACCAATTTGCTGCGTTGCGTTTTGGCCGCCAAGGATGCCCAGATTTAATTCCTTCGGCTGTTCAGCAGCGCCTGCCTGCCACGCCATCATAATGCCTGCAACCGCTGCGGATAAACGAACTGCGCCAGTGATGTACTTTTTCATTATTTTGCCCGTGTGAGTGAAATTTAATGCAATTGGCTAATTTCATCGCCGTACAGCTGGTGCAGAATTTCCTGATTCAGCTGTGCGGGATGGTCGTCAAAAATAATCTTGCCCTTGGCCACGCCGATAACCCGCGTGCAATATTCACGCACCAGCTCCACCGAATGCAGGTTTACCATCACGCTGATGCCCTGTTCGCTAATTTCGCGCAGGACATTCATAATTCGCTGCGTATTTTTCGGGTCAAGAGACGCGACTGGTTCATCGGCCAGTAAAATACCGGGGTTTTGCATTAATGCCCGGCAAATGGCCACGCGCTGCATCTGGCCGCCGGAGAGGTTTTCCGCCCGCTGTAGCGCTTGCGGCAGCATATTCATCCACTCCAGCAGAGAGATCGCGCGGGCGCGGTCGGCGTCGGGGAAGACTTTGAATAAGGATTTCAGGGTTGAGGTCTGGCTCAGGCGCCCCAGCAGCACGTTGGTCAAAACGTCGAGGCGCGGGACCAGGCAGAAATCCTGAAAGATCATGCCGCACTGGCTGCGCCAGGCGTTTAACGCGCGGCCTGACAGCTTTGATACGTCCTGCGGCGTCCCCACTTCCGGGAAGCTCAGGATCTCGCCGCCGCTGGCGCTATGGGTGCCGTTCAGCAGGTGCAGAAGCGTCGATTTACCGGCGCCGGAACGGCCAATCACGCCAACCAGTTCGCCCGCATGAAGATCGAAACTGATGCTATCCAGAACGGTTTGCTGCGCGTTCCAGGATTTGCTCAGGTTACGTACGCTCAGGACCTTGCGCTGCCGGTCGGTATAGGGGGGCGTAAACGGTTGAAAATCGGTTTCTGCAACCGCAGCCAGAGAACTGTTCATAAATGCGTCCAGGTTCGTCAGTCAACTGGGCACTATTAATGGTGTTTTATATGACTGTCGGATGACAGTAAGACGAACAAATAGTGAACGGACGCAAGATTTGAGGTAGCGGGTGGCGAAAAAGCCCGACAGCGGTCACACTTTTGTATCCACAAGCGGGAATCCGGTGAGGGTCTGCTACCTTTAATACGCTTTGGCAATGAGATTAATAATGATACGTATTTCCTCTGATAAATATAATGCGGTGTATGCGATATTTGCAGGGGAAATTTACCGCCTCGGGCGCAAAGGCATCATTCAGGATGTTCGTGCCAGGCTTCTTGCTGAGTCGGTTTAACCGAATAGTTAATCTTTTCGTGCTTGATTACGATTGGCCTCGATAAATTTTTAGTCGGCGACCAGGCCTTTTGTGCGGAGTGTAATTTCATTATTTACGCTAGTTAATGGAATTAACCACTGATTTTGTGTTGATTATTGGTATTATATTCTTATTTTTTGAATTTGTTCGACTTTTTTGCATTTCCGAATGAAACCCTCGTTAAGAATAGTCTTAACCAGTAATGGCTAAGATCCTGGAACATATAATATTCACTTAAGAATCCCCGTACGCAATGCTAATAACCATATGAAAATAAATGCTTTTTGTGTTTAACTCAATATTCTTATTTTTATTATTTTGGCTTAAATTGACCTGTTCGGTAATTAGCACTCTGAGCACTTATTGACACACATGGAGAAAAATCCTAAATTTGATAACACAAGAAACAAGCAAGTCATTTAGCGTTCTTTGTCTCAAGCAATACTATTTTGAGTTTTAGGTTAGATATATTAAAGAGGGAATTTGCTGACTTAGACTTTGCAGGCCTGGGCTATCAGCAGTGTTGTGATACGTTCAAGATTTCCAGGACTATGGGGTTTAACTTTATATGGATTATAAATATTCTTTGGATCAGTGCATCTGGCCAGCGCATGACAGTTATTTTCTTAAAGGACTCGCTGAGCTAATTATTGATATCGATAACTTAATTTACCTGTCACTTGAAAAGGTACGCCGGGAATTTGTATTTATTAATCTTAGCGCCAGTTCGCTGAACTATTTTATCCGCCGCGATAATGAGTGGCTGGCTGAAATGAAAGGAAAACAGATCGTATTAATTGCCGCAAGGCGCTCGGAAGCGTTGGCCAATTATTGGTATTACAATGGCTCTATTCGGGGCGTAGTTTATGTCGACTTAGCGAAAGATATTCGTCAGGAGCTGGCATACGTTATTAATGGTCGTTTTCTACGCAAAGATATAAAGAAAGACAAAATTACCAACAGGGAAATGCAGATAATTCGTATGACGGCGCAGGGAATGCATCCAAAATCTATCGCCAAAATTGAAAATTGTAGTGTGAAAACGGTTTATACCCATCGGCGAAATGCCGAGGCAAAACTGTATTCAAAGATATATAAGCTCGCGCTGTAATTAGTAATGGACGTAATTTTTAAAATTGTGCACCAGGTCGTAACCCCAAAATAATTTGTGCCGCAATAAATATTATGCGGCCTGAATTATGGCGGGAAATGCACACAGACGTGGGACATCAGGTCCCTTAATAAACTCAGGATGAAAAAGCTATGAAAAAAAAGGTTCTTGCAATTGCTCTGGTAACCGCGTTTGCCGGTATGGGTGTCGCTCAGGCAGCTGACGTTACTGCTCAGGCAGTCGCTACCTGGTCCGCAACCGCCAAAAAAGACACTACCAGCAAGCTGGTGGTGACTCCGCTGGGCAGCCTGGCTTTCCAGTATGCCGAAGGGATTAAAGGCTTTAACTCACAGAAAGGCCTGTTTGATGTGGCTATCGAAGGTGACACCACCGCGACCTCATTCAAACTGACTTCTCGTCTGATCACGAACACTCTGACTCAGTTGGATACCTCTGGTTCAACCCTGAGCGTGGGCGTTGACTACAACGGCGTTGCGGTCGAAAAAACGGCTGACACCACCATGATCGACACCGCTGCGGGCACCCTGGGCGGCAACCTCAGCGCGCTGTCTAACGGCTATAACACCGCTGGCCGCACCACCGCGCAGGACGGTTTCACGTTCTCCATCATCAGCGGCACCACCAATGGTTCTACGGCTGTCACTGACTACAGCGCCCTGCCGGAAGGTATCTGGAGCGGTGACGTCAGCGTACAGTTCGACGCGACCTGGACCAGCTGATCCTCTCGTAGCACAAGGCAGGGGGAACGTCCCCCTGCCTTATTTCACGGACTGAATTCATATGAAAAAACACATTCTGGCCATCAGCCTGTTGCTCAGCACAATGACGCCAGCCCTGGCGCTGGATGTGGGCGATATCTCTTCATTTATGAACAGCGAAAGCAGCACGCTGAGTAAAGAGATCAAGAACACGACCGACAGCGGTCGCTTAATCAACATCCATATGGAACGCCTCTCTTCGCCGCTGGATGGCGGTAAGGTGATCCCGATGGATAAGCAGGACGAGATTTTACTGACCCCGGCTAGTCTGCTGCTGCCCGCGAAGGCCAGCGACGTGATCCGCTTTTTCTACAAAGGCCCGGCGGATGATAAAGAGCGCTATTACCGCATCGTCTGGTTCGATCAGGCGCTCAGCGATGCCCAGCGCAATGGCTCGACCCGCAGCGCGGTCGCCACCGCCTCGGCACGCATCGGCACTATCCTGGTGGTGGCGCCAAGGAAAGCAAACTTTCGCTATCAGTACGCCAACGGCACGCTGGTCAATACCGGTAATGCGACGTTGCGCATTCTTGCCTACGGCCCGTGTCTGAAGCCGGCTGACGGTAAAGAGTGCAAGGAAAATTACTTCCTGATGCCGGGTAAAGAGCGTCGCTTCACGCGCGTGAACGTTGCGGACAAAAAAGGACGGGTTGCGCTCTGGCAGGGCGAGCAGTTTGTTCCCGTGAAATAGACATTTCTTATGACGGATCAACATTATGGCTCAACCAGGGATCGCTCCAGGATTAAAAACACTCTTTGCCTCCGGCATGGTCATTTTGCTGGTTCCATTTAGCGTCACTGCCGCCTCCGACAAAGTACAGCAAATCGGCGGCGTGATTATCCCCCAGGCCTTCAGCCAGGCGCTGCAGGACGGAATGAGCATTCCTCTGTTTATTCACCTTGAAGGCAGCACCGGCACCCAGGACGATCAGCGGATCGGCAATGCCTTTATCTGGCTGGATAACGGCGTGTTGCGCGTACGGCAAATTCAGCTGGAAGAAAACGATAATAACGCCACCGTCAGCGATCAGACCCGCAAACAGCTCACCGCGCTGGCCAATGAAGCTTTCAGCAAAGAACTCAACATTAGCCTCACAGATGATGCGCAGCTACAGCTCAGCCTGCGCCAGCTGCTGCTGCAGCTGGTGGTGAAAAAAGAGGCGCTGGGTACGGTACTCCGCTCGCGCAGCGAAGATATCGGTCAGTCCAGCGTCAATACCCTCAGCAGCACGATGAACTATAACCTCGGGGTCTATAACAACCAGATGCGTAACGGCGGCAATAATACCTCCAGCTATCTGTCGTTGAACAACGTCACCGCGCTGCGCGAGCACCACGTGGTGCTCGACGGCTCGCTGTACGGTATTGGCTCCGGCAATCAGGACAGCGAAGTCTATAAAGCGATGTATGAGCGCGACTTTGCCGGTCACCGTTTTGCGGGCGGGATGCTGGATACCTGGAATCTACAGTCCCTTGGCCCAATGACCGCCGTTTCGGCAGGGAAAATTTACGGCGCTTCCTGGGGCAACCAGGCCAGTTCGACGGTATTTGATAACAGCCAGTCGGCCACGCCGGTGGTCGCCTTTTTACCCGCCGCCGGGGAGGTCCATCTGACCCGCGACGGGCGCCTGATGAGCGTGCAGAACTTTGCCATGGGTAACCACGAAGTGGACACCCGCGGCCTGCCTTATGGGATTTATGATGTCGATGTTGAAGTGATTGTGAACGGCCGGGTGGTCAGCAAGCGTACCCAGCGGGTCAATAAATTGTTCAGCCGCGGACGCGGCGCCGGCGCGCCGCTGGCCTGGCAGTTCTGGGGCGGTAGCTTCCATATGGACCGCTGGTCCGAAAGCGGTAAAAAGACGCTGCCGGCAAAAGACAGCTGGCTGGCGGGCGCATCGGCCTCCGGGTCGCTCAGCACCTTAAGCTGGGCGGCGACCGGCTACGGTTACGATAACAACGCCGTCGCCGAGACGCGCCTGACCCTGCCGATCACCGAGTCCATTAACGTGAACCTGCAGAATATGCTGGCCAGCGACAGCTCCTGGAGCAGCATCGGCAGTATCAGCGCCACGCTGCCCGGCGGCTTTAGTTCGGTGTGGGTCAACCAGGAAAAAACGCAGATTGGCGACCGGATACGGCGCAGTAATGCCGACAACCGGGCTATCGGCGGCACGCTGAACCTCAATTCACTCTGGTCAAAGCTGGGTACCTTCAGCATCAGCTATAACGACGACCGCCGCTATGACAGCCACTACTACACGGCGGATTACTACCAGACGCTTTACACCGGCTCATGGGGATCGCTGGGCCTGCGCGCGGGCCTACAGCGCTTTAATAACGGCGACAGCAGCGCCAGCACCGGGAAATATATTGCGCTCGATTTCTCGTTGCCGCTCGGCAACTGGTTCAGCGCCGGGATGACGCACCAGAATGGCTACACCATGGCCAACCTGTCGGCGCGTAAACAGTTTGATGAAGGCACCATCCGTACCATCGGCGCCAACGTTTCGCGGGCGATTTCCGGCGACACAGGTGATGATAAAACCCTCAGCGGCGGCGCGTATGCTCAATTTGATACCCGCTACTCCACCGGCACGCTGAATGTGAACAGCGGCGTGGATGGCTATGTGAACACCAACCTGACCGCCAACGGCAGCGTGGGCTGGCAGGGGAAAAATATCGCCGCCAGCGGCCGCACCGACGGCAACGCCGGGGTGATTTTCAAAACCGGCCTTGAGGATGACGGCAAGCTGAGCGCTAAGGTGAACGGCCGTATTGTTCAGCTCTCCGGCAACCGTAATTACCTGCCGCTGTCGCCGTACAGCCGCTATGAAGTGGAGCTGCAGAACAGTAAAAACTCGCTCGACAGCTACGACATCGTGACCGGGCGTAAGAGCCAGCTGACCCTTTATCCGGGCAACGTGGCGGTGATTGAGCCGGAAGTGAAGCAGATGGTGACGGTCTCCGGGCGTATCCGCGCGGAAGACGGCACGCTGCTGGCCAACGCGCGCATTAATAACCATATCGGTCGTACCCGCACCGATGAGAACGGTGAGTTTGTGATGGACGTGGATAAAAAATATCCCACCATCGATTTCAGTTACGGTAAAAACCAGAGCTGCGAAGTGGCGCTGGAGCTGAGCCAGGCGCGCGGCGCGGTGTGGGTGGGCGATGTGGTCTGTAGCGGCCTCTCCACTTATGCCCGCACGCAGCAGACAGGAGAAGGTAATGAAAGCTAAATGGCTGGCATGTTTAGTGATGTTCACGGCAGCGCTGAGCGTGACGCGGGTCAACGCAGCGGTCACCAAAACCACCTGGCCGGATGCGGCGGCCATGCAGTTTGTGTTTGTCGAAAACAACTCGGATGATAACTTCTTCGTCACCCCCGGTGGGGCGCTGGACCCGCGAATGACCGGGGCCAACCGCTGGACGGGGCTGAAATATAACGGCTCGGGCACTATTTATCAGCAGAGTCTGGGATACATCGATAACGGCTATAATACCGGTCTGATTGCCAACTGGAAGTTTGATATGTGGTTTGATAACTCCCCCACATCTCATCCGTTACAGGGGCTGCGCTGTATCAACTGGTATGCGGGCTGCGATATGGCCACCAGCCTGATTCAGCCGCAAACTACCGACGCCAGCGGTTTCTATGGCGCGACGGTAACCAGCGGCGGGCAAAAGTGGATGCATGGCATGATGTCCGATGCTTTCTACCAGTATCTGCAGCAGATGTCGGTGGGCAGCAGCTTCTCAATGACCATTAACTCCTGTCAAACTTCTGTTAACTATGACGCTACCAGCGGCGCGCGTTGCAAAGATCAGGCTTCAGGTAGCTGGTATGTACGTAAAGTCACCCATACCAAAGCGGCAAACCTGAAGCTGATTAACACCCATGCGCTGGCGGAAGTGTTTATCAACAGCGACGGGGTTCCGACGCTGGGCGAAGGCAACGCCGACTGCCGTACGCAGACGATTGGCCCCCGTTCCGGTCTGAGCTGCAAAATGGTGAACTACAATTTGCAGCATAATGGCCTGAGTAATACCTCAATTCATATTTTTCCGGCGATCAGCAACTCGGCGCTGGCCTCCGCGGTCGGAAGCTACGATATGCAGTTCAGCCTGAATGGGAATTCATGGAAACCGGTGAGCGGCATCTCTCAGTACTACACGTTTAATGAGATGAAATCATCTGACTCGGTTTATGTATTTTTCTCCAGTAACTTCTTTAAGCAGATGGTCACGCTGGGCATTAGCGATGTGAATACCAAAGACCTGTTTAATTTCCGTTTCTATAACACCACCTCGCCGGAGTCAGGCTGGTATGAGTTTTCCACGTCCAACACGCTGATTATTAAACCGCGCGACTTCAGCATCAGCATTATTTCCGATGAGTATATCGCAACGCCGACGCGCGAGGGCTACGTGGGCACCGGCGAGCCGTCGCTGGACTTTGGCTATATTGTCACCACCAGCGGCAAAACCGCCGCCGATGAAGTGCTCATTAAAGTGACCGGGCCAACGCAGGCGATCGGCGGACGTTCATACTGTATTTTCACTTCACCGGACGGTACGTCGAGAGTGCCGTTCCCGGCGACGCTGGCGTTTACCACCCAGACAGGGGCTATCAAAACGTATGACGCCGGATGTGATGATACCTGGCGCGATATGACCGATGCCCTGTGGTTAACCACGCCGTGGACGGATATTTCCGGCGACGTGGGACAGATGGACAAAACGACGGTGAAGTTTTCCATTCCGATGGATAACCCGATATCGTTGCGCACGGTGGAAGATAACGGCTGGTTTGGTGAAGTGAGTGCTTCAGGAGAAATTCATGTTCAGGCGACGTGGCGTAACATTAACTAATTTGCTGCGGATGCTTATCTGTCTGCTGTCGCTCGGATTGGCGACCGCAGCACAGGCCATCTCGGTCGGTAATTTAACTTTCTCGCTGGCGGCGGAAGATAATTTCGCGTCTAAACGGGTCATTAATAACAATAAAAGCGCCCGCTTGTATCGGGTCTCTATTGTCGCTATTGACCGTCCCGGCGGCAAAGAGGTGCGCTCCCGTCCGGCGGACGGCGAGCTGCTTTTTGCCCCGCGCCAGCTGACCCTTCAGGCGGGGGAGAGCGAATATTTTAAGTTTTACTACCACGGCCCGAAAGATAACCGTGAGCGCTATTACCGGGTCTCCTTTCGTGAAATACCCACCCGCAATTACGTGATGCGTAATCAAAGCGGGACGGAAGTGAGTATGGATCCAGTGGTGGTAGTGGACACAATCCTGGTAGTACGCCCGCGCCAGGTACAGTTTAAATGGGCCTACGATCGTGCGGCGGGTACCGTCAGCAATACCGGGAATACCTGGTTTAAGCTGCTGATTAAGCCCGGCTGTGATACGACGGAAGAGGAAGGAGACGCATGGTATTTACGGCCGGGGGACGTTGTCCGCCAGGCCACGCTGCGCCAACCGGGGAACCACTACATCATCTATAACGATAAATTTATTAAAATGACCAAAGACTGCCCGGTGAAGTAACCGGGCAGCTTTTTTCGCACTTCGTCGCTAAGCCGCGCGCCCTGCATACCGGCGATTCGCCAGCAGGCTCAGGCCGCAGCACAGCAGATAATAAACCGCGCCGGTAAAGACAAATATCGCCAGCGGGTAAATCTGCACCCGGTTATTCACCTGTCCGGCGACGGTGGTCAGTTCCGGTACGTTGACGATAAAGGCCAGCGAGGTGTCTTTAAGCAGGCCGATAAATATCCCAACCAGCGACGGCTGAACGTTGCGCAGAGCCTGCGGCAGCAGAATCAGGCGCAGCGTCTGTCCGGGGGCAAAACCCTGGGTCAGCGCCGCTTCGTACTGCCCGCGGGGCAGCGATTGCAGGCCCGCCAGCACCGAATGCATCACCGACGCGGCGGTAAACCACGCCAGCGCCACCGTGACGGTGACAGCGCCCGGTAGATCGCTGCCGGTGAGCATGGGCAGCAGATACCATAGCCAGAAAATCACGAAAATCAGCGGGATGCCGCGAATAATCTCCGCCCACAGAAATAATAATCGCCGCACGATGCCGCCGTAGCGCCAGGCGATACCCGCCAACAGCACCCCGCCGGGCAGCGCCAGCGCGGCGGCGCCGATAGCCATCAGCAGCGTTAACACCACGCCGCCGGGAATACCGTCCGCCAGTCGTCCCCACAGCAGATAGTCGAGGTTATCGACAATCACCGCCAGATTAGCGTTCATACCCGGCTCTCCTTTGCTGATTTCTTCCCGGGCCGAGACGCGTCAGCGCCACGCCCATCACCACGCCAAGCGCCAGATACAGCGCGGTGCCGATGGCAAAGGCCTCCAGCGCATGCGCGTTGTAACTCTCAATTTGCCGCACCTGATAGGTGAGTTCGGCAAAGCCGATGCCGCTCGCCAGCGAAGAGAGCTTCATCAGATTCAGATACTGGCCGATAATCGGCTGCCAGGCGTTTGCCAGCCCCTGCGGCAGCAGAATGTGGCGCAACTCCTGCCAGGGGGTAAACCCCTGCGACAGCGCCGCTTCCCGCTGACCGTGGCTAACGGCGCGCAGCCCGGAAGCGATCTCTTCGATCAGAAACGCCGAAGTAAAGACCCCAAGCCCCCACATGGAGCAGAGAAACTCCGGCGTTAGCCACCAGACGTTGCCCGGCAGAATCGACCAGCTGTGGTCGTCGTTAATAAAATCGCGCGCCCCCAGCGGCAGCAGATTCCAGGCGGCAAAATACCAGAACAGCAGTTGCACCAGCAGCGGCGTATTGCGGAACAGCGATACCCAGGCCGCCACCAGCCAGCGTCCGGGCCGGCCGCCCCCGAGACGCAGCGCCAGCAGCAGGATAGCCAGCACGGTCGCCAGAATCATCCCGGCGACGCTGACCCAGACGGTGGTGAGAAAGCCAGAGATTATCCATTGCAGCGGCTGTCCGCTCAGCACGCCATGCCAGTCAAGATGCGGGATCACGCCTCACTCTCCTGGTGCAGCGGGTCGAGCACCTTCTGCAGGAAACGGCGGGTGCGGGCGTGCTGCGGTCGGGCGAAAAACTCGGCCGGCGGCGCGACTTCGAGAATATCGCCGCCGTCGATAAACACCACCCGATCGGCAATTTCGCGGGCGAACTGCATTTCGTGGGTCACTACCACCATGGTGATCCCGCTGTGGGCCAGGGTTTTCATCACCTGCAGCACTTCGCCGATCATCTCCGGGTCCAGCGCCGACGTAGGTTCATCAAATAGAATAATCTGCGGCGAGGAGGCGAGGGCGCGGGCGATTGCCACCCGCTGCTGCTGGCCGCCGGAGAGCTGGGCCGGCATCTGCCCGGCTTTATCCGCGAGGCCAACCTGGCTGAGCAGCGCCAGCGAGCGCTCGCGGGCGGCGCTTTTGCCCCAGCCGTGGACGCGTTCCAGCGCGAGGGTGATATTCTCCTGCGCCGTCAGGTGGGCGTAGAGATTAAACTGCTGAAAGACGAAGCCGACCCGGCTGCGCAGTTGGCGCAGGGCGCTGCCGGTAAGCTGGCGCGTCGGTTTGCCGTCGATCAAAATCTCGCCGCCGCTGAGGGACTCCAGCTGGTTGATCAGGCGGATCAGGGTTGATTTACCCGAGCCCGAAGGACCGAGGATCGCCACCACTTCGCCGGGTTCAACCTGTAAATTTACGCCGTTCAGCACCCGATGATCGCCGTAGCTTTTGGCGACATCGCGGAACTCAATGCTGGCGCGCTGCAGATGCGAAAAATCCGCGGACGATGCCGCGGAGCGTGAAAATAGAGCCGATAACATAATCTTTTTTCTGCTTATTTAGCTTCGATAGTAAAGGCGCGCGGCTGCGGGGTTTTGGTGCTCGGGCCAAACCAGACGTCGTAAATCTTTGCCGCTTCACCGGATTTTTCCAGCTTAACCAGCTCGTCATTTACCGCTTTCAGCAGGGCCGGTTCGCCTTTCTTCACGCCGACGCCAATCTCTTCTTTGCTCAGCAGATCGGGGATGATTTTGAAGTTGGCCTTGTCCGGCGCTTCCGCCAGCAGTCCAGCGAGGATGGTGCTGTCCTGAGTAATGGCCTGCACGTTGCCGTTGCGCAGGGCGGTCAGCGCCAGCGGAATGTCGTCATAGGAGAGTACGCGCGATTGCGGGAAACGCTGATGCAGCGCCTGTTCGCCGGTGGTGCCTTTTACCGCGCCGATGCGCGCTTTGCTGTAATCATCAAGCTTATCCGGGGACTTCGCCGGGACGAGGAACTGCTGGCCGGTCACGAAGTAAGGTGTTGAGAAATCAATCACCTGGGCGCGCTCCGGGGTGATGGTGATATCGGCGACGATCAGGTCGGCCTTACCGGACTGCAGCAGCGGAATACGGTTGGCCGGGTTGGTGGCGACCAGCTCCAGCTTAACGCCGAGAGATTTCGCCAGCGCTTCGGCGAAGTCCACGTCGTAGCCGACGATTTTATGCGTTTTCGGGTCTACCGAGCCGAACGGCGGGTTGGCGTCGAAGGTGGCGACTTTGACCACGCCGGCGACTTTGATATCGGCTAATTGATCGGCCTGAGCCTGCGCGGCGAGCACCAGCATGCCCAGCGCCAGCGCGATTTTTGTTTTTGCAATGCGCATGGTTATTCCCCTGAATCCCTGTTTTGTTTTGTGTTTATCACGCTCCCACAAATCGCCCGTCGGCGGCAAAGAAGAAAAAGTTCTTATCTATAACGAAAAAGAACTTAACAAAATTGTGGATATTGTTTACCCGTTCACGGGTAACGGTGAGGCATTTTCTGCGGATTGAGAGTGAACGGAACCCTTGCGCACAGAATTACAAATCAGGCTCCGGCAAACGCTGCGGGTCCTTCCCAGCCTGCGCTGCGCTTGGCTGGGCTACGGGGCCTCAGTCGTCTGGGGTCGTGTAGCCCGGATAAGACGTTTGCGTCGCAATCCGGGAAAGGCCGCAATATGCATCCCACAGAATTACAAATCCGGAATTGATATTTCCCGTCCGTCGTCAACTGTGGTTGAAATAGACCCAGGCAAAAATGCTTCCCGACGGAGGAGAAAAATGAAAGTGGCGCTGTGGCAACGCATAACGGGCTGGCTGGCTTCTTTATCTGGATCTGGCGGAGAAGCCGGGCAGCAGGATACCCAACGCATTATGGAGGCAATATTACCGGTCGCCAGTCTCTATGGAATTGAACTTGGCAACGTAGAAACAAGGTGGTTTCGCCATGATAAAACATACTGAGCGGCGCAGGACGCGTGAAGCCTACTGGAACGAGGTGTGCTTTGTGTAGCGCGAGGCTGTTTGCGGTTGCGGCGACGCAGGAAGCGATGCCGCAGCCCTGAACAGCTTTATCCTCCAAGATACATCCGCTTAATCTCCGGATTCGCCAGCACCTCCGCCGCCGGACCAGAGAGCATAATCTTCCCATTTTCCAGCACATAGGCGCGATCGGCGATGGTCAACGCCGCCGTGGCGTTTTGCTCCACCAGCAGCACGGTAATATTCTCCTCCCGCAGCTGCTTAATCGTCGCGAACAGCTCACCGACAATTTTCGGCGCCAGCCCGAGGCTTGGTTCATCGAGCATCAGCAATACCGGCTCGCTCATCAACGCTCTGGCGATGGCCAGCATCTGCTGCTCGCCGCCGCTCATGGTCCCCGCCATCTGGGTACGCCGTTCTTTCAGCCGGGGAAACAGACTGTACATGCGATCGCGCAGGCGGGGAAAGCCGGCGAGATTGTTGTAGGCCCCCATGCGCAGGTTTTCTTCGATGGTCAGATTGGTGAAGATGCGTCGCCCCTCGGGCACCAGCGCCAACCCCTTACGCACAATCTGGTGCGTCTGGCTGCGGGAAATATCCTCGTTGAGAAAATTGACCCGCCCGGTAGAGCGCACCAGGTTGACGATCCCGTTGAGAGTGGAGGTTTTTCCCGCGCCGTTGCTGCCGATTAAGGTCACGATCTCCCGGTCGTGAATATCAATATCCACCCCTTTCAGCCCCTGAATCACGCCGTAAAATACTTTTAACTCGCGCGCGCTAAGCATAACGAACGTCCCCCAGGTAGGCGGAAATGACGTCCGGATCCTGAATGGCTTCGGACATCAGGCCGCTAAACAGCGGTTTGCCGTACTCCAGCACCATCACCCGCTCGCACAGCTTGTTAACGAACGGCATGTCGTGCTCAATCAACAGCACGCTGAGCTGGTAGTCGTCACGCATACGGAAGATCAGATCCGCCAGATCTTCCGTTTCTTTCGGGTTCATTCCGGCGGCGGGTTCGTCGAGCAGCAGTAATTTTGGCGACGTCGCCAGCGCGCGGGCGATCTCCACCTTACGTTGGTTGCCGTAGCTGAGGTTGGTGGCCTGCACGTCGGCGAAATGGGCGATGCCGATGTCGTCCAGAATCGCCATCGCTTTGGCCTTTGCCGCCCGCTCGGCGGGAAAATAGCGGCCAATATGCAGCGCTGCTTCCAGCAGCGAGTAGCGGCTGGCGCTGTCGAGGCCGACCATCACGTTTTCTAATACCGTCATTGAGTTAAACAGGCGGATGTTCTGAAAGGTGCGGGCGATCCCGGCGTTGACCACCCGGTTCGGCTTCAGCCCTTTTAGCGATTTTCCCGCCAGGGTCACGCTGCCGCTGGTCGGTTTATAGTTGGCGGTAATCACGTTAAACATGGTGGTTTTACCCGCGCCGTTCGGGCCAATCAGACCAAAAATTTCCGCCTCGTCGACGTGGAAACTGACGCTGTCGATGGCCCGCAGGCCGCCGAACTGCATGGTCACGTCCTGTACCTCTAAAATGACCTTATTTTGCGCCATAGCCGCGACCTCTTTTTCCCACTTGCCAAATCTCTTTTTTGCCCAGCAGACCTTCGCGAGCGAACAGCATGATGATCAGCAGCAGCAGCGAGAACACCACCATCCGCAGGCCCGGATACGCGCCGAGATCGTGACCGAAGAACTGGAGCGGCTGGTCGAGAAAGCGCAGCCACTCGCCGCTGCCGACCACCAGCACGGTACCGAGCAACGCGCCGGTGGTGCTGCCCAGGCCGCCGAGCACGATAATAATCAGCAGCTGAAAGGTGAGCATAAAGTCGAACAGGCCCGGTGAAATGGTGGTCAACAGCGAGGCCAGCAGGCCGCCGCCGATCCCTTCGAAGAAGGCGCTGGTGGCGAAGGCGCAGGTTTTAATGCGAAACGTGTTCACCCCCATGGCGATGGCTGCGTCTTCGTCGTCGCGCACCGCTTTCATCATTCGCCCGTACTTCGACCACACCAGCTGCAGAATCATCCCGGTCGCCAGCAGGGCGAACAGCCCGCACCAGAACAGCAGATGCGGCTGTTGCGGGATGTCGTTGAGGCCAATCGCGCCGTTGGTGATCTGCGGGTTGTTGATAGCGAGGATTTTAATGATAAAGCCGAAGCCGAGGGTCACAATCGCCAGGTAGTCGCCGCGCACGCGGAAGACCGGCAGGGCCAGGCACACCGCCAGCGCTGCCGCGCACAGGCCGCTGATCAGCAAGGCGGGCAGGAAACCGGCGTGCAGCACGAGGATCCACGGGCTGGGCGCGGCCATCTCAAACATATCCAGCTTACTGTCGCTGGAGAGGATCAGCAGGGCGGTGACGTAAGCGCCGACCGCCACAAAGCCGTTGGGCTCCAGCGACAGCTGCCCGGTCACGCCGTTGATCAGGTTGTAGCTGACCGCGAGGATCATAAAGACAAAAATGGTACTGATGACGCGAATAATGTAGTCGTTGAAGACGACGTTGATCCCGGCCAGCAGCGCGATGCAGAGAACAATAATGACCAGGTTGCGCAGCTGCGCCCCGGCGGTAGTCGTAGCGTTGAGCATCAGAAACGGCTCCTTTCCAGACGTTCATCGCCCATAATGCCAACCGGGCGGAACAAGAGGACCAGAATCAAGAACATAAAGGCAAAGGCGTCTTTGTAGCCGCCCAGCTCGGGAAAGAGGGCGACCGCCACCACTTCGGTAAAGCCGAGAATAAAGCCGCCGAGCACCGCGCCGGTGACGCTGCCGATCCCGCCGAGTACCGCGGCGGCGAACGCCTTCAGGCCAATCAGCACCCCCATCAGCGGATCGATGGTGGGGTAGCTGATGGAGTAGAAAACCCCGCCCAGCGCCGCGAGGCTGCTGCCGAGGGCGAACACCAACGAGATAATGCGGTTGGCGTCGATGCCCATCAGGCGCACGGTATTGACGTCGAAGGCCACCGCGCGTATCGCCATCCCGTAGCGGGTACGGTACAGCAGCCAGAGGATCGCCAGCAGCAGCAGGACGGTGATCAGCGGCACGATCCACGCCACGTTGGTGATAATCACGTCGCCAAAGGCGCGGGTGTTGTTGAAAAAGTCCGGTGCGGAAAAGAAACGCGAGCTGCCGCCAAACAGCACGTTGAACAGGTTTTCGAGGAAAAAGCTGACGCCGATGGCGGTGATCAGCATTGAGATTTTGGAGGCCTGGCGCAGCGGGCGATAGGCCACCCGGTCGATCAGCATCCCGAACAGGCCGCACAGCGCGAGGGTCAGGAAAACGGCTACCCCGAAGGGTAGCCCAATGGAAGAAAATAAAAACAGGGTGGTAAACGCCCCGACCATCATCACGTCCGCATGGGCGAAGTTGATCAGGCGCAGCACCCCATAAACCATCGTATAACCGATGGCAATCAGGGCGTACATGCCCCCAAGGCTCATTCCATTGACCACTTGCTGGAGAAAAATGGCACCATCCATCTGATATCTCTCTTATTTTCCCTAAATAATTCGAGTTGCAGGACAAAACGGTTAACCGTTTTGAACAGCGCTTGCGCTGGCCCCGTAGGGGCGAGGCTCATGGATGAGCCGAGTAACACAGCCAGCGCACATGCAACTTGAAGTATGACGGGGTTAAGGATTAACCACGGTACGAAACGCCAGCTTGCCATCCTTCACTTCGTTGATGACCGCGCTGCGGATAGCGTCGCCGTTTTGTAACGTCAGCGTGCCGGTTACGCCCTGGAAGTCCTTAGTGGCGCGAATTTTTTCGTTAACGCAAACCCGGTCGTGCGGGTCGCTGCACTGGTTCATGGCGTTGATAATGACGTTATAGGCGTCCGCCGCCATCGCGCCCCAGGTGTGGGTCGGCTGCTGGTATTTGGCTTCCCAGGCTTTAATAAACACCTCGCCCGCTGGCGTTTGCTCTTTGGCGTTAGGTGAGTAGTAGTCGGTGGTCATATAGCCGTTGACCGCGTCTTTACCGACGTCAAAAAAGACCTGATCCGCCGCCAGTCCGTCGCCGCCGACCACCGGTTTGCTCAGCCCCAGCTGTTTAGCCTGTACGGCGATGAGCGCCCCTTCGGTGTAGTAAATCGGCATATAAATCATGTCGACGTTCTTCGCCTTCACGCTGGCCAGCTGGGCCTTAAAGTCTTTGCTGCCGCCGGGGGCCTGAACTTCGATAGGTATGGTGCCGCCGTTTTTCAGGAACTGCGTGCGGAAGGCCTTCGCCAGACCGACGGAGTAGTCGTTGCTGCTGTCGAAAACGATGGCGGCGGTTTTGGCCTTCAGATCGCGCGAGGCGAGGTTAGCGCCGACCACGCCCTGGAAGCTGTCGGAGAAGCAGACCCGGCTGACGTAAGGATGGTTGCGGGTGACGCGGTCGTTGGTGGCGGTTGAGGAGACCAGCGGCGTTTTGCTGTCGTCGGCGATTTTGGTCATCGCCAGGGTATTGGAGGAGGTGACTTCGCCGATCACCGCGTCGACTTTATCGCTGGAGACCAGGCGCTGCATGGCGTTAGCGGCTTCGACCTTGTCGCTCTTATCGTCAATCACGATAAGCTTCACGGTGTCGCCGTTTTTTAACGTCGGCGTAATGCTCTGGATAATATCCAGCCCTTTTTGCGACGGCTGACCGTAGCCGCTCAGCGCGCCGCTCAGTGGCAATACCACGCCGATTTTAATTTCAGCCGCCTGCGCGCTGCTGGCACCGACCCACGCGGCAACCAGCGTGGCCATCAAAGACGCTTTCCCGGAAAACTTGTTCATTGCTACCTCACCGTCGGTCGATTATTTATCTTTAACCATCAATGACTGCATAACATTGAGACATAATTCACCAGGATATCCGGCGAATTATTGGCTGTTATGTTGAATAGATAACGAGATATATTTAATGCGCAGAATTACCTTACAACGTCCGTTTCGTTTTTACTCATGCAATATTCTTATTACCTGCAGGAAAGGGCATAAGGCTGATGAAAATACTGTTTTTAGTACGGTGAGCGCATTTTGCCAGGTGGCGGCTGACGCCTTACCCGGCCTGGAAAACCCGCAATTTCAGCGCGCGCCCGAATATAATATTCAGGTGCGCTCGATAATATTAAAAATCTATTCTGCTGCCCGCGTGACTTATTATTTTAACTGGCTCAACGGTTTTATTTTTCCATGCAGCGCCGGATTATCGCTTTCATCTTTCAGGCGCACTCCGGTAAGCCGCCGCAAAAAGGCCTGCTCCAGTAGCCAGGCCAGCTTAAATGCGGCGGCATCGAAGCTCAGCCCTTCCGGACGGATATTAGAAATACAGTTGCGCTCCGACTCCAGCCGCTGGCGATGCGGCTGCCAGGTTAAATACACCCCGAGGCTGTCCGGCGAGGAGAGCCCGGGCCGTTCGCCAATCAATATCGCCACCGCTCTGGCCTTCAGCGTTTCGCCTATATCATCGCCCAGCGCGACCCGCGACTGGTGCGCTAGCACCACCGGGGCCAGGCTCAGGCCGAGGGTTTTCAGATAGGGCAGCAGGGCGCGAATCAGCGGTACCGCCTGGCGCTGCACGGCGTACGACGACAGCCCGTCGCCAATCACCAGCAGCAGGTCGGCGGGGCGCGCGCCGCTGGCGGCGAGGTCGGCGCGGCTCTCTTCGTTCAGCTGTCGCCCGAGATCCGGGCGATTCAGATAGACATGGCGATCGCTGGCGGCGCTGCGCACGGTCAGCGTCGACAACCCCAGTTCCGCCAGCGGCTGGACTAACTGGTCGCTGGCGAAAGGCTGGTGAATCGCATCGCGCGCCCGGGCGTGGGCGAGGCCGAAATTCAGCACTTCGCGGGTCGGCAGGCTGGCGCCGCTGCGCCCCAGCGCAATCCGCGCATCGGTAAATTCACGCAGCGGGTTCCAGGCGTCGGGAGGATTCATACCGGTTCTCCTTGCGGCAGGACGGAAAGCAGCGGATGGCGGGCATCGGTCAGACGCAGCGCGCCGTGGCGGTCAATAATCTGCATCTTCGTCAGCCAGTCGGCGAACTCAGGCGCATGCTGCAAGCCCAGCAGTCGGCGGGCGTAAAGGGCATCGTGGAACGAGGTGCTTTGGTAGTTGAGCATAATATCGTCAGCCCCCGGAACGCCGATCAAAAAGGTCAGCCCGGCCGCGCAGAGCAGCGTCAGCAGGGTATCCATATCGTCCTGATCCGCTTCGGCGTGATTGGTGTAGCAAACGTCGCAGCCGATGGGCAGCCCCATCAGCTTGCCGCAGAAGTGATCTTCCAGCCCGGCGCGGATAATCTGCTTACCATCGTACAGATACTCCGGGCCGATAAAGCCCACCACCGTATTGACCAGCAGCGGCTCAAAATGGCGGGCGACGGCGTAGGCCCGGGCTTCGCAGGTCTGCTGATCAACGCCGTGATGGGCGTTGGCGGAAAGGCAGCTGCCCTGGCCGGTTTCAAAATACATTACGTTGTTGCCCAGCGTGCCGCGGTTCAGGCTAAGCGCCGCTTCCCGCGCTTCCTGCAGCAGCGCCAGATTAATGCCGAAACCGCTGTTGGCGGCTTCGGTACCAGCCACCGACTGGAACACCAGATCCACCGGCGCGCCGCGCTCAATCAGCTGCAGGGTGTTGGTGACGTGGGTCAAAATGCACGACTGAGTGGGGATGGCGAAGCGCTGAATAATATCGTCAAGCATATGGTTTAGCTGCGCCAGCACCGGCAGGCTGTCGCTGGCCGGGTTAATGCCGATCACCGCGTCCCCGGCGCCGTACAGCAGGCCGTCGAGCATGCTGGCGGCGATGCCTTTCATATCATCGGTCGGGTGATTGGGCTGCAGGCGCACGCTCAGGCGCCCCGGCAGGCCGATAGTGTTGCGAAAACGGGTCACCACCCGGCATTTGCTGGCGGCGAGGATCAGATCCTGGTTACGCATCAGCTTGCTGACCGCAGCGGCCATCTCCGGGGTGATAGCCCTTGCGACCTCGCGCAGCGCTGCCTCGTCGGTGGCGTCATCGAGCAGCCAGTCGCGAAAATCGCCGACCGTCAGATGGCGAATCGCCGCGAAGCCCCGACTGTCGTGGGTATCGAGGATCAGGCGGGTCACCTCATCCTGCTCGTAGGGAATCAGCGGATTATCGAGAATCTCGGTGAGCGGAACCTCCGCCAGCGCCATTTTGGCCGCCATCCGCTCTTCGGCGGAGCCGGCGATAACGCCCGCCAGCGCGTCGCCGGAACGCGCTGGGGAGGCCTTCGCCATCAAGGTTTTCAGACTATCAAAGCGCCATACCTGGCCCGATAGCGTGGTTTTATACATGTGTCGCCTCCTCAGGAGACCGTACGCAGCTGCGGATCCACCGCCGCGCGCTGGCGGGCCGCTGCGGTCTTGCGAAACCACAGGTAGCCGCCGAGCATCATGGCGGCGAAAATCAGCGCCAGCAGCGTGTTGTACCAGACCATCGCCACCAGGCAGAGTACCGCCATGGCCAGGGCGAAGGCCGGCGCCCACGGATAGAGCGGCGCGCGGAACGGTCGAATCAGCTTCGGCTCGCTGCGGCGCAGTTTAAACAGCGCCGCCATCGAGGTGATATACATAACAATAGCGCCAAATACCGACATCGTGACGATACAGGCGGTCAGCGGCATCCCGCTAATGGTGATCAGCGAATCGGAGAAAATGGCGGCGATGCCCACCACGCCCCCGGCGAGGATCGCCAGATGCGGCGTACGGGTGCGGTGGTTCAGCGTCGCCAGGCTGGCGGGGAGATAGCCCGCGCGCGCCAGCGAGTAAATCTGCCGCGAGTAGCCCATGATAATCCCGTGGAACGAGGCCACCAGGCCGAAGAGCCCCAGCCACACCAGCATATGCAGCCAGCCGCTGCTGTTGCCGACCACCATTTTCATCGCCTGCGGCAGCGGATCGTTAATATTGGCCAGGGTTCGCCAGTCGCCCACGCCGCCGGCAAAGATCATCACGCCGATCGCCAGCACGGTCAGAGTCAGGATGCCGCCGCCCAGCGCCCGGGGAATGGTGCGCTGCGGATCTTTAGCCTCTTCGGCGGCCATCGATGCGCCTTCAATCGCCAGAAAAAACCAGATAGCAAACGGGATGGCGGCAAACATGCCCGGCAGCGCCAGGCCGCTGAAGCTCTCCGCGCCCGCCCAGCCGTTAGCGGTAAAGTGGCTCCAGGAGAAACCCGGCGCGACAACGCCCATAAACACCAGCAGTTCGAAAATCGCTAATAACGTCACCACCAGCTCAAAGGTGGCGGCAATGCCCACGCCGAGAATATTCAGCGTCATAAAGATGATGTAGGCGCCGCAGGCCACCCATTTGGGGTCGAGCGCCGGAAACTGCACGTTAAGGTAGGCGCCGATGGCCATGGCGATGGCGGGCGGGGCGAAGACGAATTCAATCAGGGTCGCGAAGCCGGCGATAAACCCGCCGGTCGGGCCAAAGGCGCGGTAGGCGTAGGCAAATGGACCGCCCGCATGCGGAATGGCGGTGGTCAGCTCGGTAAAGCTAAAAATAAAGGCGCAGTACATCGCGGCGATGGCCAGCGCGACGATCATAAAGCCCAGCGTCCCGGCCTGGGACCAGCCGTAGCTCCAGCCAAAATACTCTCCGGAAATAACCAGCCCAACGGCGATCCCCCATAAGCGGAAACTGCCGAGCGTTCTTTTTAGCGTTGTGGTTTGCTCTGTCATGTTCGTTGCCTCGCCAGATAAAGATATCGGGAGGGTTGCAAAGAGAATGCCAGGGCATACCACCGATAAACGCGGCGGTTTACGCCAACGAGGATCAAAAAAGGGGCAGACCGCAACCGGCGGGAGAGCCGCCGTGGTGCAGTTGCCCGCAAATGTGGCGTTGCTGGTGCACGATGGCGCCAGCATCTTTTTTACGCCATCGCGCCAGGTCGCTTTGCAATTTAGCAGTGGTCGCGGTATAAGGAATCTCTTACTTGGATGTTTAGATGTCTATACGCCCATGAGGTCAAATGCAAACAACACAACAACAAGGTGGGCAGCTTAAGCGCACCATGAAGACCCGCCACCTGATCATGCTGTCGCTGGGTGGCGTTATTGGCACAGGGTTATTCTTTAATACCGGCTATATCATCTCCACCACCGGAGCGGCGGGTACGCTGCTGGCCTATCTAATTGGCGCGCTGGTGGTCTGGCTGGTGATGCAGTGTCTGGGCGAACTCTCGGTGGCGATGCCGGAAACCGGGGCGTTTCACGTCTACGCCGCGCGCTATCTTGGCCCGGCGACGGGATATACCGTCGCCTGGCTTTACTGGCTGACCTGGACCGTGGCGCTTGGCTCCAGCTTCACCGCTGCCGGGTTCTGCATGCAGTACTGGTTTCCGCAGGTGCCGGTATGGGTCTGGTGCGTGGTGTTCTGCGCGGTTATTTTCGCCCTCAACGTTATCTCTACCCGCTTCTTTGCCGAAGGTGAATTCTGGTTCTCGCTGGTGAAAGTGATCACCATTATTGCTTTTATTATTCTCGGCGGGGCGGCGATCTTCGGCATTATTCCGATGCAGGATGGCTCGCCGGCGCCGGGGCTGCGCAATATCACCGCCGAAGGCTGGTTCCCGCACGGCGGTCTGCCGATCCTGATGACCATGGTGGCGGTCAACTTCGCCTTCTCCGGCACCGAGCTTATCGGCATTGCGGCCGGGGAAACGGAAAATCCGCATAAAGTGATTCCGGTGGCCATTCGCACCACCATCGCCCGGCTGATTATCTTTTTTATCGGCACCGTCTTCGTGCTGGCGGCGCTGATCCCGATGCAGCAGGCGGGGGTAGAGAAAAGCCCGTTTGTGCTGGTGTTCGAAAAGGTGGGGATCCCCTATGCGGCGGATATCTTTAACTTTGTGATCCTGACGGCGATTCTGTCAGCGGCCAACTCCGGCCTCTACGCCTCCGGGCGGATGCTGTGGTCGCTCTCCAATGAAAACACGCTGCCGGCCTGTTTTACCAAATTGACCAAAAACGGCGTGCCGCTGACGGCGATTTCGGTGAGCATGCTCGGCGGCGTGCTGGCGCTGTTCTCCAGCGTCGTGGCCCCGGATACGGTATTTGTCGCGCTGTCGGCGATTTCCGGCTTTGCGGTCGTGGCGGTATGGCTGAGCATCTGCGCCTCGCACTTTATGTTCCGCCGCCGCCATCTGCAGCAGGGGAAGGCGCTAAGCGAACTGCACTACCGCGCGCCGTGGTATCCGCTAGTGCCGGAGCTGGGATTTGTGCTTTGTCTGGTGGCCTGCGTGGGTCTGGCGTTTGACCCGAGTCAGAGGATTGCGCTGTGGTGCGGGATCCCGTTCGTGGCCCTGTGTTATGGTGCGTATTATCTGACTCGTTCACGGAAACTCACCCAGGAGCCTCAACATGTCGCAGAATAATCCGTTAACCGCCCTCCTTGACGCAAGGCCCTTTATCCTGCTGGACGGCGCGATGGCGACAGAGCTGGAAGGGCGCGGCTGTAATCTTGCCGACAGCCTGTGGTCGGCGAAAGTACTGGTCGACAATCCGGAGCTTATCCGCGAAGTTCATCTCGACTATTTCCGCGCCGGTGCGCAGGTGGCGATCACCGCCAGCTATCAGGCGACGCCGGCGGGCTTTGCCGCCCGCGGGCTGGATGAAGCGCAGTCGAAAGCGCTGATCGGCAAAAGCGTCGAGCTTGCCCGTAAGGCGCGGGAGGCGTATCTGGCGGAAAACCCGCAGGCGGGCGCGCTGCTGGTTGCCGGTTCGGTCGGGCCGTACGGCGCCTACCTGGCGGACGGCTCGGAGTATCGCGGCGATTATCTCCGCAGCCATGAAGAATTTCAGGCGTTTCATCGTCCGCGCGTTGAAGCGCTGCTCGACGCCGGGGCCGATCTGCTGGCCTGTGAAACCTTGCCCAACTTCGCCGAGATTAAGGCGCTGGCAGAGCTGCTGACCGCCTATCCGCGCGCGCGGGCATGGTTCTCGTTTACCCTGCGCGATGCGCAGCATCTCAGCGACGGCACGCCGCTGCGGGAAGTGATTGGGGTGCTGGCAAACTATCCGCAGGTGGTGGCGCTGGGGATTAACTGTATCGCGCTGGAGAGCACCACCGCCGCGCTGGCGCATCTGCATAGCCTGACGACGCTGCCGCTGGTGGTTTATCCTAATTCCGGGGAGCACTATGATCCGGAGTCCAAGACCTGGCATCACCACGGCGAAGCCTGTGAAACGCTGGCGGGATATTTACCCCAGTGGCTGGCGGCGGGGGCGAAACTGATTGGCGGCTGCTGCCGCACGACGCCGAAGGATATTGCCGAACTGAACGCACGGCGTTGAGTTTGCGCCGGGTAGCGGCTGATGCCTTACCCGGCCTACAACGTGCACGAACCGTAGGCCGGGTAAGCGTAAGCGCTACCCGGCATCAATCACCCAGCATCCGCTAACACAAACATCCCGTACGGATGGATTTCGAGATAATAGTGCTCGCCGACGTCCGGCTGCAGACGGGTGGCGTTAACCTGCAATAAGATCTCCTGCCCGTGCCACTCTACCGTCACCTCATACTGCGGCCCCATATAGGCCACGTGGCGGATCGTGCAGCGCTGGCTCTGCTCGCCGCGATCGCTCAGGGTGATCGCCTCCGGGCGGACGCCGACGCTGCCCTCGCCGTGGGCGGCAAAATGCGGCGGCCTCGGCAGCCGATAGCCATAAATATCGACGAAACCCTCGCTGAAGGCGGCCGGGAACAGGTTGGCGTCGCCCATAAAGCTCGCCATAAAGCGCGACGCGGGTTGGCGGTAAAGATCCTGCGGCGAGCCGATCTGCATGATATGCCCCTTATTCATCACCAGCACGGTATCGGAAACCGCAAAGGCTTCACTTTGATCGTGGGTCACGTACAGCGAGGTAATATCAAACTGCTTTTGCAGTTCGCGGATCTTGTCGCGCATGCTGCGCCGCAGGTTGGCGTCGAGGTTACTTAACGGCTCATCAAACAGCAGCACCTTCGGCTTGAGGATCAGGGCGCGCGCCAGCGCTACGCGCTGCTGCTGGCCGCCGGAGATCTGATCGACATAGCGGTCTTCGAATCCTTCCAGATCGACCATCGCCAGCGCCTCTTTCACCCGCGCTTTGACGTCGCCGCGCGGCACGCCGAGCATTTTCAGACCGTAGCCGACGTTGTCCCCCAGCGACATATGCGGGAACAGGGCATATGACTGAAACACCATACAGATATCGCGCTGCTGAATGGAGCGATGGGTGACGTCTTCACCGTCGATGTAAATCTGCCCTTCGCTCGGTTTTTCCAGCCCGGCGACCAGGCGCAGGATGGTGGTCTTGCCGCAGCCGGAAGGGCCGAGCAGCGTCACCATTTGCCCCTGTGGGATGGTGAGATTGATATTGTCGATAACCATGTTGCTGCCGAATCGCTTGGTGACGTTGCGCAGCTCAACAAAATTTTTCTGACTCATAGAGCGCTCCATTACGCCTGGTTTTTGGCTTTTGAACGGGAGATACGCGCTTCCCCGATCAGCCAGTCAAAGAGGAAAATAATCGCCAGCATCACTACGATCAGAATCGATCCGTAGGCGATCGCCACGCCGTATTCGCCGTCTTCCACCCGGTTGAGGATATAGGCGGTAGCGACGCGGGTGTCCGGCGTCACGAGGAACACAATGGCGCTGACGGTGGTAATGGCGCGCACAAAGCTGTAGATCAGCGCCGAGAGGATCGCCGGGCGCAGCAGCGGTAGCAGAATGTGCGTGATGGTGCGCAGAGAACCCGCGCGCAGGCTGAGCGAGGCTTCGTCGAGCGATTTGTCGATCTGGCCTAAACCGGCAATGCCTGCCCGAATGCCCACCGGCACGTTACGCATCACCATCGAGATAATCACTATCGCCGCCGTTCCGGTGAGGTACACCGGCGCGCTGTTAAAGGCGAGAATATAGGAGACGCCCGCCACGGTGCCCGGCACCGCGAAGCACAGCATGGTGGTGAACTCGATGGTCTTTTTGCCTTTAAACTGCTGACGCACCACGATCCAGGCGATCAGCAGGCCGAAGGCGGCGGTGATCGGCGCGGCGATCCCGGCATACAGCAGGGTATCAAGCAGCGAAGGCCACGCACCGTCGCTCATCCCCTGGCCGAACAGCTTGATGAAGTTATCCAGCGTCAGGGTGTAGTCCACGCCCCAGTTAACGGTAAAGCTGCCGTAGAAAATGCTGCCGTAGAGCAGGGCGTTAAAGGCGATCCACACCGCCAGAATGGCGATCACGCTCCACACCAGGGTCACCGGCAGCGGCTGCACGTCGCCGCGATAGGACTTGCCGGAAACCGTGACGTAAGAGCGCTTGCCGATCCACATATACTGAATGCAGAACACCAGCAGCGAGAACAGCAGCAGGAATGCGCCGAGGGTACTGGCGGCCTGATAATCGAGCTGCGAACCGGTGATATAGAAGTAGATTTGCGTCGCCAGCACGTCGAAGTTGCCGCCAAGCACCAGCGGGTTGCTGAAGTCGGCCAGCGACTGAACGATGACGATTAAAAACGCGTTCGCCAGCGCTGGTTTCAGCAGCGGGACGAAGACGCCATTGAAGGTCTGCCAGCGGCTGGCGCGCAGGGTGTACGACGCCTCCTCCAGCGACGGATGAATGGTCTTAATCGCGCCGTCGAGGATCATAAACGCCATCGGGGTGAACGCCAGCACCTGCGCCAGCCAGATGCCGGTAAATCCGTACAGCCAGTTGGTGTTGGTTAAGCCGAACCAGTCGACCATCAGTTCGGTGACGTAGCCGGAACGGCCCATCATCAGGGTAACGCCGAGGCCGACGACAAAGGGCGGGGTGACGATTGGCAGAATCGAGAAAATGCGGCCGATAATCGCGCTGCGCTTCGCGATGCGGGTGGTGTAAATCGCCAGCACCAGACCAAAGAAAGTGCAGCCGATGCCTACCGCAATCGACAGGGCGATGGAGTTGAGGATCACCTGGACAATATGCGCCTGCGACAGCACGGCCATAAACGCCAGCGGGGCAAACTCGCCGGCGTCGTTGGTGAACATCGGGATAAAAATGGCGATGCTCGGCCAGACGATAAAGACGCCGATTAACGCCACGATGGTGACCAGCGAACCAATCACAAAGCGGTCGCCGCCCAGCCATTCCAGGCGGGTGAGCGCCAGGGTCATGATGGCCCCCAGCGCGACAAACAGCACGAGGGTGGCGTAGCCTAACCCGCGGCCTTCCACGGTGGCGCTGACGACAATAAACGCCATACATAAAAATGCCCAGCCGGCATCAAGATAGTGGCGGCTGCGCTGCTCTCGTCTGGCTTCCTGCCATGGACGAATCAGCAGCAGGCTCGGCAGCAGATACCACAGCCAGCTGATATTGAACTGTGACCAGCCGTAGGCCGCGAGAATTTCATCGCGCGTGGACTCCAGCAGACCGTAATCCAGGCTCCAGCTCGGCAGCAGGGCGAACGCCAGCCAGCCGAATAAAACCCAAAGGAATATCGCATCCCGCTTTTTCACGGGATGGAGTGCAAGTGTGTGTGACATAAGTTTTCCGGTGTTGTATGTAGGCCCGGTAAGCGTGAGCGCCACCGGGCATTAACCGCAAAATGTGGGCTTATTTACCCATCTTCACTTCGCTAACCCATTTATTGATGAGCGCTTTACGCACGTCCGTTGAGCCGTATTTATCCATGTCGTAGTTGATAAGCTTCAGGTCGTCGAGCTTCAGCGAGTTCGGCGAGGTTTCGGCGGTGGTGTTGGTCAGGATCTGATAAGACTTACCTTTCTTCCACGCCAGCTCCTGGGCCTCTTTCGACAGCACCCAGTCGACGAACAGCTTGGCGTTGTCGAGGTTGCGCGCGCCCTTCAGAATGCTCACGCCGCCAATTTCGTAGCCGGTGCCTTCGCACGGCGAGATCAGCTCCAGCGGCGCGCCCTGTTCTTTTTCCAGCGAATAGTCGTGCAGGAAGCCGATGCCGATGGCCGTTTCGCCGCGGGCGGCGTTGCGCGCCGGGGCGATCCCGGATTTCGTGTACTGGGAGACGTTAGCGTTGAGCTGTTTAAGATAATCGAAAGCCTGATCGTCCCCCCACAGCTGGGCGAAGGTCGCCAGCGCGGTGTAGGCGGTACCGGAGCTCTGCGGGTCGGCGATCTGGATTTCGCCTTTGTATTCCGGTTTGGTTAGATCCTTCCAGCATTTCGGCACCGGCAGGTTTTTCTCTTTCAGGCGCTGGGTGTTAACGCCGAAGCCGAGAATGCCGACGTATACCGCCGAGGAGTAGTTGCCTTTCAGCTTCGCCGGATCGCGGAACTGCTCCATGACCTGCGTAAGATTCGGCGATTTATAGGGCTGCAGCAGGCCCATTTCGCCGGCCTGGGACTGCGGATCGAGCGTGCCGCCGTACCAGACATCCGCCTGCGGGTTTTTCTTCTCGGCGTCAACCTTCGCCAGCGTGCTGCCGGAGCCATTGCGAATAAACGAGGTTTTTACGTCGTATTTTTCGCCGAAGGCTTTGGTTTCCGCCTCACACATTTCGTTGGTGGCGCTGCAATAGACCACCAGACGACCTTTGGCGTGCGCCGCGCCGCTTAACGTCGCCAGCGCAATGCCGGAAGCAATCAGGGTTGTGACCAGCGTTTTTTTCATTATTTTATCCTTTGAGCAGCAGAGGTAGTAATGCTCGCCATCAGCAGCGGCATCAGTAATAAACCCATCAGTACCGCGGCGACGGAGAGTAAACTGAACATCCCCGACCAGCCGTAGCGTTCAATGACCAGCGACAGAGGCCAGCCCGCCAGCGCTGCCCCCAGATAGGCGAACAGGCCGAGAAATCCGCTGATGGAGCCCGCCGCCGCTTTGTGTCCGCACTCCACTGCCGCGAGGCCAATCAGCATTTGCGGGCCGAAAACGAAGAAGCCCACCGTAAAGAAACAAACCGCCAGCAGCGCGTAGTGGTGCACCGGCGCCAGCCAGAGCGCGGCGACGGAGACCATCAGCCCCAGCGTGAACAGTAAAATCATCGGCGCCCGCTGGCCGCTGAACAGCAGATCCGAGCCCCATCCGGCGAACAGCGCCCCGAGCAGACCGCCCGCTTCAAACAGCATCACCGTGGCGTTGGCGCTGAGCAGATTGACGCCGTGGCTCTCCGTCAGCCAGATGTTGCCCCAGTCGTTGAGCGCGATGCGGATCAGGTAGACCAGCACATAAGAGACGCCCAGCAGCCAGATCATCGGATTCTTCAGCATCGTGGTGCGCAGCATTTGCCACAGCCCCATCGGCGGGCTTTGCCGCTCCTGGCGTAGCTCCAGCGGGTCGTTACGCCAGGCGCCCACCGACGGCAATCCCTCTTCGCGGGGCGTTCCTTTCAGCTGTAGCGTTAACCAGATGCCTGATGCCATGCTGATCATCCCCGGTGCCAGCATCGCCGCCTGCCAGCCCCACCAGTGGGCGGCAAAGGCGCTAATCAGCGGGATAATCGCTCCGCCGATATTGATCGACATATTCCAGCAGCCCCACCAGAAACCGCGTTCGTTGCGCGAGTACCAGTGGGTTAGCAGGCGGGCGCAGGGAGGCCAGCCCCAGCCCTGAAAAAATCCGTTCAGCGTCCAGACCGCCAGCAGCAGCGTCAGCGACTCGCCGAAGGCGAACACCACGTTCAGCAGACCGGTGGCGAACAGGCCCGCGCCCATAAACCAGCGCTGTCCGTGGCTGTCGTGCCACAGTCCGGCGGCAAACTTTGACAGGCCGTAGGTCAGATAAAACAGCGACCCCAGAAGGCCGATATCGCCTTTATCCAGCCCCAGATCCGTTTGCAGCGCCGGCAGAACGTAGTTGACGCTTTTGCGCGTCAGGTAAAACGCCGCATACCCGATGACCATGTACATCAGCAGCTGCGGACGCAGCGTTCGGTAATGGTGATTAATGTCGGTTGCTGAGCGTGCGTGCATAGCCGTCTCCGTTTTGCTGACTATATGAAAGTGAAATCGAAAGAGGATGAGAGAAAGTCCGGAGTGACTAAGACTTTTTCCTGGTTAGCCGGCTGTTTGTTGCAAATTTGTGGGCAAGTTAACAATTACGCGTGTGCCGCGCTGCGACTCCAGCGTCAGTTCTCCGCCGAGGGCGCTGACCCGTTCGCGCATGCCCTGAATGCCGAAGCCGGCCATTTGGTCGGCGCGAAGGCCGATGCCGTTGTCTTTTACCTCCAGGCGCAGCAGCGCGCCCTGCTGAAACAGGGCAATGGCGACCTCGCTGGCGTCGGCGTGCTTACAGACGTTGTTAAGCAGCTCCTGAAGCAGCCGATAGAGGGTGAAGCGCACCGTTTCGCTCTCCGGCGTGGCGGTGAGCCGGTAGTCAAAGCGGCAGCGGATACCGCGCTCGGCAAAGGCAAACTCATTGAGCAGATGGTGCAGCGCCTCTTTAAACGACAGCTCATCGAGGGCCGGAGGGCGTAGCTGGCGCAGCAGCTGGCGGGTGGAGTGGTGGATGCGTCGGGCGAGATCGTTAATCTGGCTGGCGGCGGCCTGGGTTTGCGCCGGATCGCGTGCCCGCTTCACCAGTTGCGACTGGATCTGAATGGCGGTGATGTTCTGGCCGATTTCGTCGTGTAGCTCGCGCGCCAGGTTTTTGCGCGTATCCTCTTCGGTATGGATCAGCTTTTCGGCCAGCGCCCGCCGCGCCGCCAGCTCCGCTTCCAGCCGCTGGCGGTAGTGGTGCAGGTTTTGCGCCAGGTGCTGCTGGCGGCTGATGGCAATGCCCAGCCCGATGCCGAGCAGCGCCTGGGTGGCCAGAAAAATCTCCAGCTCCACCAGATTGCTGAATCCAACGCCAACCTGGCGGGCGATAGTAATCATCATGCTGCCCAGCAGGCCGGAGAGGACGCCGCCCTGCCAGCCGAACTTCCACGCCATCACCACGTTAGGCAGAAATACCACAATCAGCAGCAGGCGCTCGATTTCCGGCGACAGCACCATTTGTGTGCCGATACCTATGATAAAGAACAGGCTGCACCAGATGATGAGTGAGGTGCGCAGCGGCGGATTGTTGGTATCCAGCCCCAGCAGATGGTAGCGGTGCTGCTGGCGCAGGAATTCAAAGATCAGATAGACAAACGGCGTCAGCAGCACCCCGCCGGTAAACGAGGCCAGGCCGAGCATCATCGCCGGGCTTTTCACAAACGGCGACAGCAGGGCGGTATTGAGCAATGCGCTGGCGGTAACCGTCGCCAGCAGCAGCGTCAGCCGCTGCCAGTAAAGGGGAAAGCGGTGCCAGAACTGTTGGGCGATGCCGGCGGGAAGCAGGCCGATCAACGGCGCGGCCAGCAGAAGATAGCCGTTCAGCAGCTGTTCGCCGTGCAGCCAGAGCAGCATCAGCACCGGAGGCAGCGCCAGCGCGGGCCAGTAGCGGCGAGAAAGCAGGATCAGCAGCGCCAGATAGACGCCGTGCGGCAGGAACAGCGCCGCCTGCTGGCCGTTCTGGGTCAGGTAAAACCCGAGCGTCCACAGCATGAGCCAGCCGCTTCCCCAGGCCAGCACGATGAACAGCGAAATCACCCCGTGACGAAGGCTGCGCGACATTAATGACCCGCCAGCAGCTGGTGGTCGAGGGCGAAATGGACCAGATCAATGGTGCTGTGACACTGCAGTTTTCCCAGCACGTTGGCACGATGGACGTGTACCGTCTTGTGGCTGAGCTCGAGCTTAAAGGCGATCTCCTTGACGCTGTCGCCTTTAACCAGCAAATCAAACACTTCGCGTTCACGCGGGGTCAGCACTTCCAGCACCTGCGCCGGTTGTTCTCCGCCACGCAGCGCCCGCAGCGCATCGGCGCACAGGTAGTGTCCGCCCATACCGACGGAACGCACCGCCTGGACCAACTCTTCCGGGCCGCAGCGTTTGGTCAGATAGCCGCTGGCGCCGGCATCAAGCGCGCTCTGTACGAAGGTGGGGGTGTCGTAAATACTGAGAATAATGGCGCGGAATTGCGGCTTTTGCGCGCGCAGGCGCTTCAGCAGGCTCAGGCCGTTCTCATCCGGCATGGCGATATCCATGACCGCCACGTCGACGTCGTCACGCAATAATGCCGGCCAGGCTTGCGCCGCGCTGCTGAACTGGCCAGCCACCTCGAGATCTTCTTCGAGGCTGAGTAACTGCGCGAAGCCTGAACGCACCACCACATGGTCATCGACCAGCACCACTCGAATCATGTTTCTTCTCTCTTAGCGCATCATGGTTCTATGATGCCTGCCGCCGCTGCGCTGGCAATCAATCAGGCGCAGTTATGCAATGAATGTAACAAAATCGCAATACACTTCATCCTTCAAGCTGCCTCTTTGTTGGCTTCGTTTGCCCGCCCCGGTTACTGACTTATGTCAGCTCCCGGGGACGAACAACCTTGCCGCCTCGATGCAGCATGAATGATTTTGTGTATAAGCATTGCCGATTTTTTTCTAAAAACGCTTTGTTCTTAGCAAGAATTTTTAATTACTTCATCAAACGCATCGCGCCGGAAATACTGCACCCATAACAACTATGGGAAGCAGACACTATGGCACTATCATCGCGTATCACACTCATTGCCGCGCTGGCGCTGGCGGCATTTCAGGCCCAGGCGGTCAACGTTACCGTGGCGTATCAGACCTCCGCTGAGCCGGCGAAAGTCGCCCAGGCGGACAACACCTTCGC